>ERZ772770.423-NODE-423-length-9935-cov-4.32379_pt1 | contig 9935 bp, 5 predicted proteins | sample MGYA00511361_ERZ772770 | MGnify/ENA primary metagenome ERZ772770 (study PRJEB29015, sample SAMEA2738026) | human oral metagenome | biome: human oral; feature: human-associated habitat; material: saliva | place: China | collected 2251 ... | reverse complement strand
ACCGAAGTCATTCTGGTCGGTGTCGATGGCTCGACGGAGAGCCTTGCCGCCGTCAAATGGGCCGCTGATCGCGGCGCGCGCACCGGAGCGCGCATCCATTGCCTGTGTACATACGCGCTGGCCTCCTACTCGGCTGCCGCCCTCGATGGCGGATACGCCGTCCTTGACGACGAGGCCCTGAAGGCGGGAGCCGAACAGGTCGTCGAGGAAGCCAAGGCCCTGGCTCGCGAGCGTGGCGCCACGCACGTGTCCGGGTCGACCGAACCCGGAGACCCGGCGGGGGTGCTCATTGACTTCTCTGCAGAGGTCGACATGATCGTTGTCGGATCGCGCGGGGGTGGCGGCTTCGCCGATCGCCTCCTTGGTACCGTCTCGTCGGCTTTGCCTGCGCACTCGAAGTGTCCGGTTGTCGTGGTTCCCCGCCACACCTCGGGCAAGAAGTTCACGCCGGTCGAGCGAATCGTTGTCGGCGTGGACGGCACCGATCAGCCCTCGTGCGCCCTCAAGCGTGCAATCTCCGAGGCTCGCCTGTGGGACGCTCGCGTCACGGCGGTGTCCGCGGTTCCGATCGCCGTCGGCCCCTCCGTCATGACGTGGACTCCCACCGGCGTCGACCACTCAGCCCTTCTCGCGCAGGTGCGTGAGGGAATGGACGCGGCAATTCAGGCTGCCCTCGACGGTGCCGACGTGCACGTCGCGCGCCACGCCCTCGACGGCTCCGCTGCCTCGTTGCTGATCGAGTTCTCGACCGCGGTCGACCTCGTCGTCGTCGGCACGCGTGGACGCGGCGGCCTCGCCGGTGTGCTGCTCGGGTCGACATCGCAGACGGTGCTCGGTCACTCGACCTGCCCCGTCATGATCGTTCCCTCCGCCCACCTCGGGGACACGGGCACGGCCGTGCACACCGAATGGGAGCGTCGCTAAGCGCATACGGTCACGAGGTCGGGGTACCCGGGTGGGTGCCCCGGCCTCGTGCGCGTGCGGGGGTGATTGCCCGCCGGGGTGAGCCTCTCCGCACTGCGACGCAGGGCAGCGGTGCGCGCACTTTGCTACAGTGGGCGCGGACAACATGTCACGCCCTCGTAGCTCAGGGGATAGAGCACCGCTCTCCTAAAGCGGGTGTCGGACGTTCGAATCGTCTCGGGGGCACAGTAGAAGGACGCCATGCGTAACGTTCTTGGGTATCTCGTGACCGTCGTGGCCGCCCTGAGTTGGGGCGCCTCCGGTGTCTCCGCCGACTACCTCATGGAACATCACGGCATTGAGCTCACTCTCATTAGCTTTTTCCGCATGTTCGTCTCGGGAATCCTGACCCTCGCCTACGTTCTCGCTCGCTCGCGCGGGGTGTCCGCTCGCCATCGGGAACTGGTGTCGAATCCGCGCAACTGGCAAAGCCTCGTGGTCTACGCGCTTTTCGGCTTGGCGGCTTGCCAGATCACCTACATGGGAGTGATCAGGGCGTCGAACGCGGGGACGGGAACCGTCCTTGAGTACCTGGGCCTTATCCTCATCGTCGTCTGGGTGTGCCTGACGCATAGGCGATGGCCGCGCGCTTCTGAGGTTATCGCCATTGTCCTCGCCGTGACCGGCACCTTCCTACTGTGCACGCACGGGTCCCTGGACTCCCTCGTCATCACCCCGACCGCCCTCGCCTGGGGCGCCGTCGCCGCGCTCACGCTGGCGACCTACACGCTGCTTCCCGCTCGACTTATTGCAGCCTGCGGAGCGGACGTCGTCGTGGCATACGGCCTGCTAATCGCCGGGGCGTGCGTCGGCCTCTTCGGCCGGGTCTGGCGATTCCACATCACGTGGGCCCCTGACGTCGTCCTCGCCATGGTCATCACTGTCGTCCTCGGCACCGCCGTCGCCTCCACTGCCTTCCTGTGGGGCGTGGACCGTATCGGCCCCATCAAAGCCTCCCTCATCGGCAGCCTCGAACCTATTGCCGCCACCGCCTTTTCCGCTCTGTTCATGGGAACGACCTACACGGGCATCGACATCGTCGGCATGACCCTCATCGTGGGAGCCGTTGTGACCATTTCCGTCGTCGACCTCCTCCGGGCGCGCCGCGTCACACAATAGGGCGGTGCTGCCGTAGGGTTAAATCGTGGTTCCTAGTATCTTTTCGCGCCGTCCCGCACCCGAGCCCGAGGCTACCGAGGCCTCGTCCACGTCGACGCACCCGACCACCCTTGTCGGCTCTGCGCGCGAGACGTGGCGCTCACGCCTCGACCAGGAGATCGCCGCAGACTCCACGTCGCTGCCGACGCTGTCCCTGTCCGGTGCACACCCCGGAGGCCTCGCTCAGCTCTACACGGAACACCCCGTCCGCCTGAGCCTGCTCATCCGCGAGCCCATCGCGCTGGGCCGTGCCCTCGATCGGGCGCGAGCGATCATCGCCCGATCCGAGCAGCGCGCCAGCGCCCACGGCACCGGCCCTATCCACCTGGGGATCGGCACCGCCTCGTGGGGCGCGGGAATCGACGCGGTCACCGTCCCCGCGCTGCTGCGCCCTGTGCGCCTCGTGCGCCGCGATGACGACGTCCTTATCGCCCTGGGTCGAGGAGCCATCCTAGCCCCCGAGCTCAGCGACGCCCTGCGTGAGCACGGAGTCGACGTGGACGGTGAGACCGTGCTGGCTAAGGCTAGTGGAACCCACGGTTTCTCCTCCTCGCAGGCAATGAATGCTCTGCGCGAGCTGTGCTCCGCGCTGCCGCGCTTCGACATTCGCGACGAGCTCGTCATCGGCCTGTTCTGTCACCCCGCAGCCGCGCTTGCGGCCAGCCTCCGTGACGACGCGACAGCGCTCGAAGACTCCGCCGTCATTCGCGCGCTCGCGGGCGACCAGGACGCCCGCAACGACCTGCTCGCCGACGCGCAGGAGCCCAACCCCTGTGACCGTGACCCGTGGGCGGAAAAGGGCGTCGGCGACCTCATCCCCGTCCAGCAGGACGCCGTCGACGCTGCCTCCGAGGGACGCAGCGTCTTCGTCGATATTCCGGCCCACAGTGACGACGCCTCCGTGGTCGCGGCGATTCTCGCTGATGCGGCCGCGACGGGCCGTTCCGTCCTGCACGTCTCGACGTCGCCCTCGCGCTCGATCGCCGCGTACACGCGCCTGTCCGACCTCGGGCTGGCCGATGTCGTCGCGAACATCGACGGCTACTCGGATGCCCGGCGCACTTTGGCGGCTCGCGTGTCGAGTGCCATGGCCGATACATCCCCGGTCGTTGACCAGGAGAGCGTGGACACGATGCGTGCCCGCCTGCGCCAGGTCCGCTCCGCTCTGTCGTCCTACGCCGTCGCCCTGCACGAGCCATACGGCCGCTTCGGTGTCTGCGCGGCTGACGCCCTGCGCGCCCTCACTGACCTGACGAGCGGCGAGGACGCGCCCACGACGCGCGTTCGTCTCTCCGAAGAGACCCTGTATGACATCGCTGTGGACCAGGGTGAGAGCGCCCGAGCACTCCTGCGCGAGGCCATCGCCTCCGGTACGCTCTCGGGTTCCTCGTCGTCCGCATGGGGCAAGGCGGTTCTGACCTCCGACGAGCAGGCTTCCGACGTGCTGCTGCGCGTCGACCGACTCTCCAAGTCCCTGCCCGAACTGCGCGTCCACATCGCTTCTGTCGCCGGAGAGGCGGGCATTAAGCCCGCCGGGACCCTGGCGCAGTGGGACCGTCAGCTCGCCATGTTCGACGGCATTGCGGACGTCCTCGATGTCTTCCAGCCGCGCGTGTTCGAACGCAGCGCAGCCGACATGGTCATTGCGACCGCCCCCAAGCAGTGGCGCAAGGAACACGACATTTCGATGGGGCGGTCGGAGCGCAACCGCCTCGTCAAGCAGGCCCAGGACCTCGTGCGTCCCGGCGTGCACGTCCCCGACCTGCACCGCGCGCTCATTCGCGTCCAGGAGCGCCGCGACGCGTGGTGCGCGGTGTGCGGCGAGGACTCGTGGCCCATCCTCCCGGCAAAAATCGGCGAGATCTCGGCCCTCACAGACGCGGTCCGCGACGACCTCGACGCGATCGCGCCCGTGTTCGCCGCCGAGGAATCGGACCTGGTGGGCACTCACCTGCAGCGCCTGACCACGCTCATCGAGCGATGGGCGGGCGACACCTCGGCAGCGCGCGAGGTTCCCGCCCGACTGGCGATGCGCGAGCGCCTCGCCGCCCGCGGCCTCGACAAACTGGCCCAGGACCTCGTCGATCGCGAGGTTGACGACAGCGCCATTGACGCCGAGCTCGACCTCGCGTGGTGGGCCTCGCTGCTGCGCGCCATGCTCGCCTCTCAGCCCGCCCTGGGCGGCGTCGACCCCGCCGCGCTCGAAGAACTCGCCCGCGAGGGGCGCGAGCTGGACGAGGAGCAGGTGGCGTCGCTCGTCCCGCAGGCCATTACGGGCGTGCGACGTATCCGTACGAATGCCCTTGCCGCGCGTCCGAGCCAGTACGAGGAGCTGCGCGAGCTCCTGGCCGACGGGAAGACGCCCAGCGATCTCGATCTCCTCGTCACCTACCCGCTCGTGCGGCACCTGCTGCCCGTCCTCATGACGGTTCCCTCCATGGTCCCCACCCTGGCACCCACGGGACGCACCGTCGACGTCGTCGTCCTCGACGGCGCCGATGGTCTGTCCCTGGCCGAGCTCGCGCCGATTATCGCGCGAGGTCACCAGCTGATCGTCATCGATGATCTGGCTGCTGCCTCTGAGGGTGGCGCGACCCGAGAACTTGCCGACGTCCTGCCGGTCCTGCACGTCGAGCCCGGCCCGCGTCGCCTCAACGACCAGGTTGCCCTGCTGCTGGCCCGCTACGGCTACGAGCACGCGGGTATTCCCGTGCCGTGGACCGCGGCGAACGCGCCGGTATCGGCCCGCTGGGTCGAAGCGACGGGCATGCCCGCGCCGGGCGCCCACGCGATCGAATCGACGGCCGCCGAGGTGCGCGCCGTCGTCGACGCCGTCATCGAGCATGCGGTGGAGTCCCCCGAGCGTTCCCTCGCCGTCGTCGCCCTCTCCGATCGTCACGCCGGGCGCATCCGCGACGCACTGGAGACCGTGCGCGCTGAGGAACCGGGCCTGGCCTCGTTCTTCGACCCGGCGACCCCCGAGCCCTTCGTTGTTGTCGGCCCCTCCGAGGCCGTCGGCCTTACGCGCGAGTCGCTCATCGTGTCCGTGGGCTTTGCAAAGACGCCGCACGGGCGTGTCATCCACGACTTCGGTGTCCTCTCAACCGAGCGCGGCGCCGACACTCTCGCCGAAATCCTGCGCGCGGTACGCGGCGACCTGACGCTCGTGTGCGCGCTCCACAGTGCCCAGATCGACCGAGAGCGACTCGGGCACGAAGGCTCGCGGATGCTCGTGGACCTCATCGAGATCGCCGAGGGGCACGCGGGAGAGGGCATGGATGCCTGGCCGGTCCTGGCCGGTGAGCCGGACCGCCTGCTCGTCGACCTTGCCGAACACCTGTACTCGCGCGGCCTCGAGGTTGTCGCCAACGTGGGAATCCCCGGCGGCATGCGCGTGCCGCTGGCAATCGGACACCCTGATTCGCCCGGACGCCTGCTGCTGGCCGTTCTCACCGATGACGAGGAGTACCTGTCCGAACCCAGCCAGCGCGTGCGCGACCGCGCCCGTCCCCGCTGGCTCGAGGAGCAGGGATGGGCCGTGTACACGGCCCTGTCGATGGCCCTGTTCATCGACCCGGAGAAGGAAGCCTCCGCGATCGTGGACGCCGTCCTGGACGCGCTCGATAAGCTGCGCGCCGTCGAGGAGGAGCCCGTCGTGGTCGTTCCGGAGCGCGTTGACGACGAATCCGTCGAAGAACGAGTTGAAGAGGCCGCTTCACAGGACGGTGCCTCGGATGGGGCAGAGGACGACAGCGAGACCCCTGCCACCCCGCGCATGCCGATGCTCGACGACGGCCTCGACGAGGAATCCAAACGGCGCAAGAAAGCCGACGAGGATACGACCGGCATGCTGTTGGCCATCAAGCGCAAGGAACGTGGCTCGGAGGAGAATCGTGGGCCTCGCCCCGCCATCGCCAAGGGCCTGCCCCTGGCCGCCTACTCCGACGACCAGCTCGACGAGATGGCAGCCTGGGTGCGTTCCGACGGTGTCGAGCGCACGGACCTGGAGGCTGCTGAAGAGCTACGTGAAGCCCTGGGAATCACGCGCCGCGGCTTCCAGTCCGACGCGGTCCTGGGCAACGTCGTGCGCCGCACGAAGCCTGCGGGCACCGTGCACACTGCCGACCGGAACGACGGCGAGGCCTTGGCGCAGGCCTCAACCACCGAACAGCCTGCCGATGAGTGAGCCTGCCCCGCGTAAACGTCGCCGCGTCGCGCGCTTCGTGTCCGACGTGGATCGCCGCCTCATCGAGGAGGGCCGCCCTCCTGGGAGGACCGCGTGCGCCCCGAGGACACGCGCCCCGGTTCCATGGCTGACGCCCCCGATCGCGGGGAGGGTTCCAACGATGCGCGGCTGCTCGAGAACGTGCCGCCGCACGCGCAGGCCAGGGCGTAGCCGTGAGATAGCGACGCGGCCGCCGCCATCACGGATGGTGGCGGCTCCCAGCTAAAGAAGGCGGGGCCCCGCCTTGATCCCTCGCGAGGAGGGTGAGGAAGCTCAGTGGCGCGGCGTGCCCTGGGCGAGGGCATCGCGGATCTCGGTGAGGAGCTTGACCTCGTCGCTCTCTTCCTTGTTGGCCTCGGCCTCGGCCTCATCCGCGGCGGCCTGCTTCTTCATGCGCTCGTTGAGGGCGTTCATCGGGACGATGATGCACAGGTAGAGCGCGATGGCCATGAGCAGGAAGTTGATGATTGCGGTGATCAGGACGCCGAACTTTACATCGGTGCCGTTGAGGGTGAGCATGAAGGCGTCCGAGAAGTCGGGCTTGCCGATGACGGCGGCGATCAGGGGGTTGATGATGCCGTCGACGAGGGCGTCGACGATGTTCTTGAAGGCGGCACCGATGATGACACCGACGGCGAGCTCGACGACGTTACCGCGAGAGATGAATTCCTTGAATCCCTGGATCATGTTGTCTCCTGTGAGAGTGGCCGGGTGAGCCGGCAAGTCTGAAGTGCCGAAGTATTTCGGCGTGGCGGTTCGGTGCCGCCGGGGAGCGCGCTCCCTGCTGGCGCTCCTTCACAGACCCTCACCCTAGTGTGGACTAAGGTCGTGCGACAGTGCTTAGGGGGTAATCTTCATCGCATTTTTTGCAATTCGGTCAGAGATGAGCGATTTTAGGCCGAAAAGTCCCGCGTGAGACGTATGTGACAAATGGATGAGATCTGGCTCGTAACAGGGATAATCGTGGAAAAACTATCGAGCGTCGGTGACTATCGTACGCCTCGGCGTGATGATCGAGTCGACTGGGATGTCGTGCGATTCCGTGGCAATCTCCCCGTTCTCCATAACCTCGTCATCAAAGACCACCGCGGCGATCTGCGCAGTGGGCGCGCGGTGTAAGAGTGCCCGGTCGTACCAGCCACCACCCTGACCCAGACGAGAGCCATCGCGGGACGCCGCCAATGCCGGAATGATGATGAGGTCCGCTTCCCCGAGGGACTCCGCTCCGAGTGCAATGCCAGCCGGCTGAGCCGGAGGGCGCCCGAGCGTCGCCAAAGCCTGCCCCGCTTCCCACACGCCCCAACAGGGTGCAGTCAGGGGAGTCCCGGCCTCGTCGAGGAGGATGGGTAGCAGAGCGCGATCAAAAAGATCAAAGGCGAGGGACATGTCCGGCTCAAGAGGGGTCGGAACGAAGAGGGCGGGCATCGAGACTCCTCCCATTGACGAGGCCACGGCGCGGATCTGACGAGCGATGCCCTCCGCTTCCCCGCGGTTGCGCACAGGGATGGGGGAGCGGCTCTCGGGCGGTGACAGCAATGCCTCGGGCGTGGTGTTCTCGGCGCGCCGAACGCGACGCCTGCTACGCACTTGCGCGCGGAGGGTTGTTTTTGTGGGCATCGTCTCCCTTTCGGGCCGTATCTTCGCTACGCTGTGAAGTATGTCAGATAAAAACCAGCCCGTAGTGCACGCCGTCGTCCCCTCGGCCGGTCGCGGAACCCGCTTCCTGCCCATCACGAAGTCCGTGCCCAAGGAAATGTTGCCCGTCGTCGATCGTCCCTCGATCGAGTACATCGTGCGCGAGGCCACGGATGCCGGCATCGAAGACATCCTCTTCGTGACCCGCGCCGGCAAGCAGTCGATCGAAGACTACTTTGACGCCGAACCCGGCCTCGAGGCCGACCTGGAGAAGGCCGGCAAGGAAAAGGCTCTCGAGTACGTCAACGAGTACAAGAAGTACGCGCGCGTCCACTCCGTGCGCCAGGGGCACCCCCTCGGCCTCGGCCACGCGATCCTGCAGGCCAAGTCCCACGTGGGCGACGCCCCCTGCGCCGTCCTGCTGCCGGACGATCTCATGGAGCCCGGATCGCAGCTGCTGCGCAAGATGATCCAGGTGCGCTCCGCCCTGGGCGGCACCGTCGTCGCCCTGCTGAAGGTTACCCCCGAGCAGGCGACCGCTTACGCGTCGACCGCCGTTGAGGTCCTGCCGATCCCCGAGGGTGTCGACCTCGAAGAAGGTCAGCTCATGCGCATCACCGACGTCACCGAGAAGCCCCCGCTCGAAGAGGTCAAGTCCGAGTACGCGGTCGTCGGCCGCTACCTGCTCGACCCGGCCGTGTTCACGGCCCTCGAAAACATCGAACCGGGCGCCGGCGGTGAGTATCAGCTCACAGATGGGTACGCGCGCATGATCGACCTCCCCGAAGAAGAGGGTGGAGGGTTGTACGGTGTAGTCATCGACGAGCGACGCTTCGACACCGGGGACAAACTCGGCTACCTCGAAGCCAACGTCACGCTCGCCCTTGAGGACCCGGCGCTTGGAGCGGAACTCAAGGAGTTCCTGCGCTCCAAGCTCGAGGACTAACAACTATGCGAAGCGTTGCCGACTTCTACCAGGACTGCATGGCCGTTGCCCACGCGCTGCCGCCGCTCGACGTTCAGCTCGCTGACGCGGTCAGCTGCGTGCTCGCAGAGGACGTACAGGCACCCTTTAACCTCCCGGTTGCCGACCTGTCGGCGTGCGACGGATACGCCGTCCGCATCCGCGACTGCGAGGGAGCCACCCTGGAGAAGCCGGTGACGCTTCCAGTCACCGAGGAGATCCGCGCCGGCGCCGTCGACCCGGCAGCGCTCGTCCCCGGTACAGCGATCCGCATCGCGTCCGGCGCACCCATGCCCACGGGGGCCGAGGCCGTGGTCTCCCTCGAGTTCACGGACCACGGCATCGCCCAGGTTGCCCTGCGCACGGCTCCCGCCAGCGGGGAGAACATTCGCCGCCGCGCGGAGGATGTCGCCCAGGGCGACACCGTTCTGCGTTCGGGTACTCGTATCGCTGCCCGCCAGATGGCGCTCCTCGCCGGCGTGGGACGCGACCGCGTGCTGGTGCACCCGCGCCCGCGCGTCGTCATCATCTCGATCGGCGACGAGATCGTCGAGCCCGGAGGCGAGGCGCGTCCCGGCACCGTCTTCGATGCCAACGGTCACGCCCTGTCGACCGCCGTCGCCGACGCGGGGGCGCAGACTTTCCGCGTCGCCGCCGTCCCGGACGAGCGAGCCCGCCTGCGTGAGACCATCGAGGACCAGCTGGTGCGCGCCGACCTGATTCTGACGACCGGCGGCATCTCCTACGGCAGCGGCGACACCGTCCGCGAGGTCCTGGGTACGCTTGGTACGGTTCGCTTCGACAATGTCGCCGCATGGCCCGGCCACATCATGGGTGTGGGCACCGTCGGCGGTGAAGACGGCCGTCCCGGCACGCCCATCGTCTGCCTGCCCGGTGACCCCGTGTCCGCCCAGGTGTGCTTCGAGGTCTTCGTCCGCCCCGCGCTGCGCCACATGCAGGGCTGGACCGCCGTCAATCGCCCCGTCGTGC
>ERZ772770.422-NODE-422-length-9951-cov-6.47373_pt1 | contig 9951 bp, 8 predicted proteins | sample MGYA00511361_ERZ772770 | MGnify/ENA primary metagenome ERZ772770 (study PRJEB29015, sample SAMEA2738026) | human oral metagenome | biome: human oral; feature: human-associated habitat; material: saliva | place: China | collected 2251 ... | reverse complement strand
ACCCTTGCCAAAGCCGGACAAGAAAACTATAATCCCAAACTTATCGAGTCGGAGTGTGGCGCAGTCTGGTAGCGCACTTGCATGGGGTGCAAGGGGTCGAAGGTTCGAATCCTTTCACTCCGACCAAAGGATTGGAAAGAGCCGTTTCAAAAACGGCTCTTTTTTCGTTTGGATGATTTATCTGAATAATGTGTCCGAATGGATTTTAAAACTTAATACCAATGCCGTCTGAAACAAAACCTGCTTTCTCAAAGCAGGTTTTGTTGTTTTCAAAGTAGAACTATTCGGCACTATCTTTCAGCGTGTCTTTATAAGTATAAAGATAAGACGCGCCGACAAAGGATGCGCCACCGACGACATTACCTAGGAATACGGGAATCATGTTGAAGAAAAATTGTCCCCATGTGATGTTTGCACCTGCCAAAATACCTGCGGGGATAACGAACATATTGGCGACAAGGTGTTGGAAGCCGTTTAATACGAAAATCATGACGGGGAACCAAATGGCCAGCATTCGTCCGGTTGTGTTTTTAGCGGCAAAGTGCAGCCACGTGCCCATACAAACCATCCAGTTACATGCGACCGCCGATACGAAAGCGCGGCCGAAATCCATATGGACTTTTGCTTCCGCCACGACAATGGTTTTTTCTGCCACGCTGCCTTCAATCATACCGACATAGTACCCGAGGAAAAACGCCATCGCCAGCGTGCCCACCAAATTGCCCATGCAGACGATAACCCAGTTGCGCAGCAGCATTTTGGAGGAAATCCGTCCGGCCAATCTGCCTAAAGACATGATCATCATGTTGCTGGTTACCAGCTCGCCGCCGCCAAGCAGGATGCAAATCAAGGCGATTGGGAACACGGCTGCGCCGAGTAAAGTGGCAAAACCGCCCCATTCGTGCGGAATGCCGCTGACTACTTTTAAATAGGCAAGATAACCGAAGCCGATGTATCCGCCGGCCAAAACGCTCAAGATTGCCAGTGTGGGAATGCTGGATTGTGCTTTGGCGCAGCTTTTGTCGAGAACAACCTGTAAAATTTCCTGTGGGTATAAATCGCGCGAAGCCATGATGTTCCTTAAAGTAGGTTGAGGAGGAAACGCCGTTTCAAAAGTGGCGCGAACTGTCACGGTAGGGCAATGTTATAGGGAGCCGGTGTACGGTCTTTGTTTTATCAATCAGCCTGAATTAAACCTAAAAAACAGATACTTCGCCTTGTTTTAGCTCAAAAGAAATATTATTACATTTTGCTTCTGTATTAAAAAAGCCGTCTGAACGTTGAGGTTTCAGACGGCCTTATTTTGAATTTTTAACTTACAAATGTGCCAGCTTTGCATTACCTTCGCGAGGAATAGGGCGCGGATTGCCTTGTGAATCGATGGCGACGTAAGTGAACACGGCTTCGGTGACCAGTTGGCGGTCTTCCGTTACCATATCGTTCATCAAAGTCTTCACCCACACTTCGATTTTCAGTTGCAAAGAAGTATTGCCTACGCGGACGCAATGACCGTAGCAGCATACGACGTTGCCGACCTTTACCGGTCTGATAAAATTCATTTCTTGAACGGCCACGGTTACAATTCGTCCTTGTGCGATTTCTGCCGCCAAAATACCGCCGCCTAGATCCATTTGTGACATAATCCAGCCGCCGAAGATATCCTGATTAGGATTGGTATCGCGCGGCATGGCTACCGTACGCAATAAAAGTTGGCCTTCTGGTGCAGCATGCGTTTGTTTGTTGTCAGCCATAAAAAATCCTGTCAAAAAAGTGCTATTTTACGCCATTTGTGGCGATAAACCTATGTAGGCCGTCTGAAAAATCAGCAGGCAAAGTGTTACAATCAACATATTCATCAGACAAAGGAGAAAGCTCATGCATCCGATTCAAGAACCAAGAAATAGCGGCCTTTTGCGCGTATCCGACATTCACGAAATCTACTGGGAAGAATCAGGCAATCCTGATGGCCACCCCGTGATTTTCCTGCATGGCGGCCCCGGAGCAGGGGCATCACCTGCCTGTCGCGGCTTTTTCAATCCAGAGCATTTCCGCATCGTCATCATCGACCAACGCGGTTGCGGACGTTCCAAACCCTATGCCTGTATCGAAGACAACACCACATGGGACTTGGTTGCCGATATTGAAAAAGTACGCGAAATGCTCGGTATTCAAAAATGGTTAGTTTTCGGCGGCTCATGGGGCAGCACCTTGTCGCTGACTTACGCCGAAACCCATCCCAATCGCGTCAGCGGCTTAGTTTTACGCGGTATTTTCCTGTGCAGGCCGTCTGAAATGGCATGGTTGAACGAAGCAGGCGGCGTCAGCCAAATTTATCCGGCCCAATGGCAAAAATTCATTGCCCCCGTAGCCGAAAATAAACGCCAAGCCCTAATTAAAGCCTACCATGAAATGCTGTTCAGCGACGATGAAGCCACGCGCCTCAAAGCAGCTAAATCATGGGCAGACTGGGAAAGCTACCTTATTCAGTTTGAACCTAAAGACGTAGATGAAGACCCGCAAGCCTCCCTTGCCATCGCAAGAATGGAAAACCATTACTTCGTGAACGAAGGCTGGTTACAGGGCGATAAAGCCATCTTGGCAAACATCAACAAAATCCGCCATATCCCAACCATCATCGTCCAAGGCCGCTACGACCTATGCACCCCGATGCAAAGCGCGTGGGAACTCTCGCAAGCCTTCCCTGAAGCGGAATTGAGAATCGTCCAAGCAGGCCACTCTTCTTTTGATCCTTCGCTTTCCGATGCTTTAGTGAAAGTAGTAGAGGATATTAGAAGCAAGTTATAAAGGTTAATAAATGACAATGCCGTCTGAAAAGTTTCAGACGGCATTTTTTAATCAAAGCTTGCTAGATATTAAACGGTAAATGTTTATATGCAATATTATTGAGTATGAATACTACCTGGTATATGATTTATAAATTAACTAATTAGTGATGGTAAGCTTTACCATTGCTTGCATCTGTAAGGTAGATGGACAATATTAGTTTTTACAATCCCATCTAATGGAAACTTGCATGATTGCGAAATCATGGGTAACCAAGTTGCTGTTGAAACATGTAGAAAAATTGCTTGGGTAACATGTGTTTCTTAAAAATCTATAATTAATTTCATTTTAGGAAGTTGGATGACTGACAAAATTGCTCATGCTCGCCAGGACTCATCAAAAAATTGGCATTCCCATCCCCTGCAAAAACATCTACAAAAAGTCGCCCAACTCGCCAAGCGTTTTGCAGGGTGTTATGGGTCGTTGTTTGCTGAATATGCGGGGCTTTTGCACGATTTGGGGAAATTTCAGGAAGCTTTTCAGAAATATATCTGTAATGCATCCGGCTTTGAAAAAGAAAATGCCCATTTGGAAGATGTCGAATCTACCAAGTTGCGCAAAATTCCGCATTCCACTGCCGGTGCCAAATATGCAGTAGAGCACCTTAATCCGTTTTTTGGGCATTTGTTGGCGTATTTGATTGCCGGGCATCATGCTGGGCTGGCAGATTGGTATGACAAAGGCAGCCTGAAACTTCGTCTGCAACAGGCGGATGACGAGTTGGCGGCGTCTTTGTCGGGTTTGGTGGAAAGCAGTTTGTCCGAAGATTTTTTCCCGTTATCAGATGATGATCTGAAGCGGGATTTTTTTGCATTTTGGAAAGAAGGGGCAAAGCTGGAGGAATTGCATATTTGGCTGCGTTTTCTCTTTTCCTGCTTGGTGGATGCCGATTTTCTGGATACCGAAGCCTTTATGAACGGATATGCCGATGCGGATACTGCGCAGGCTGCCGGATTGCGCCCAAAATTTCCCGGTTTGGATGAGTTGCACCGACGATATGAGCAATATATGGCGCAACTGCATGAGAAATCAGATAAAGATTCATTCTTAAATCAAGAACGCTATGCCATTTTGCAGCAATCTTTTTCTGCCGCAGAAACCGACCGCACTTTGTTTTCTTTAACCGTGCCGACCGGTGGCGGTAAAACTTTGGCGAGCTTGGGGTTTGCTTTGAAACACGCACTGAAATTTGGCAAAAAACGTATTATCTATGCCATTCCTTTCACCAGTATTATCGAGCAGAACGCCAATGTTTTCCGCAAAGCATTAGGCGATGACGTGGTATTGGAATACCATAGCAATTTAGAAGTGAAAGAAGACAAGGAAACAGCGAAAACTCGTCTTGCTACGGAAAATTGGGATGCGCCGCTGATTGTTACCACCAACGTGCAACTGTTTGAAAGCCTGTTTGCGGCGAAAACCAGCCGCTGCCGTAAGATTCACAATATTGCCGACAGCGTGGTGATTTTGGATGAAGCCCAGCAGCTTCCGCGCGATTTCCAAAAGCCGATTACCGACATGATGCGGGTGTTGGCGCGTGATTATGGCGTTACCTTTGTGCTGTGTACGGCAACCCAACCGGAGCTTGGCAAAAATATCGACGCATTCGGTCGCACTATTTTGGAAGGGCTACCGGATGTGCGCGAAATTGTGGCAGACAAAATTGCCTTATCGGAAAAACTGCGCCGCGTCCGCATCAAAATGCCGCGGCCAAACGGCGAAACGCAAAGCTGGCAGGAAGTTGCCGATGAAATAGCCGCGCGCCCGTGTGTTTTGGCAGTGGTCAATACGCGAAAACACGCCCAAAAACTCTTTACCGCCCTGCCTTCTAACGGAATCAAGCTACATTTATCTGCCAATATGTGCGCCACACACCGCAGCGAAGTGATTGCGTTGGTTCGCCGATATTTGGCACTGTATCGCGCAGGCAGCCTGCACAAGCCCTTGTGGCTGGTCAGCACGCAGTTGATTGAAGCCGGCGTAGATTTGGATTTCCCTTGCGTTTATCGGGCGATGGCAGGGCTGGACAGCATTGCCCAGGCGGCGGGACGGTGCAACCGTGAAGGCAAACTGCCGCAGTTGGGCGAAGTAGTCGTATTCCGCGCCGAAGAAGGCGCGCCCAGCGGCAGCCTGAAACAGGGGCAGGACATTACCGAAGAGATGCTGAAAGCAGGGCTGCTTGATGACCCGCTTTCCCCGTTGGCATTTGCCGAATATTTCCGCCGATTCAACGGCAAAGGTGATGTGGACAAACACGGTATCACAACGCTTTTGACGGCAGAAGCATCAAATGAAAATCCGCTGGCAATTAAATTCCGCACAGCTGCCGAACGTTTCCACCTGATTGATAACCAAGGCGTGGCACTCATTGTGCCGTTTATCCCGTTGGCTCATTGGGAAAAAGACGGCAGTCCGCAAATCGTCGAAGCAAACGAGCTGGACGATTTTTTCAGACGACATCTAGATGGTGTTGAAGTTTCAGAATGGCAGGATATTTTGGACAAACAACGCTTTCCGCAGCCGCCAGACAACTCCTTTGGGCAAACCGATCAACCACCGCTGCCCGAGCCGTTTGAAAGCTGGTTCAACTTGCTTGAAAGCGACCCGCTCAAACACAAATGGGTTTACCGCAAGCTGCAACGCTACACGATTACTGTGTACGAACACGAACTGAAAAAGTTGCCTGAACATGCCGTTTTTTCAAGAGCGGGATTGCTCGTGTTAGATAAGGGCTATTACAAAGCCGTGCTTGGCGCGGATTTTGACGATACGGCCTGGCTGCCTGAAAATTCGGTTTTATGAAAAATGCCCCTATTTCTAGGGGCATTTTGCCATTTTTAACATGGCATTATAGTTTCAACACACAGCCGCCCAGAAGCGACTGACCGCTAATAATCCATTTAATCAATTGTATGGAAAGAGGTTTAGCGCAGGTATATTTTACAGTTTATTGAAAAAATAAGCGAATCACACTTGACATGAATAGCATGGTAATATTAATATGGCTTTATAGAATTGTTACAAGGAGTCGATATGAGTTTCATTTTAGAAATTAGCGGTGAGCTGGCGTGCTTCACCAGGCCGGAGCTTAAGGTGGAACGGGTTAGTTATCCCGTAATTACACCATCAGTAGCACGAAATATCCTAATGGCAATCTTGTGGAAACCCGCCATTCGATGGCGGATACAGAAGCTTGAGATTCTCAAACCGATTCAGTGGACGAATATCCGCCGCAACGAAGTGGGAACTAAGATGAGTGAGCGTAGCGGCTCGCTCTATATTGAAGATAACCGCCAGCAGCGCGCATCCATGCTGCTGAGAGACGTTGCCTACCGCATTCACGCCGATTTTGACATGACCAGTGAAGCGGGCGAGAGCGACAACTACGTCAAATTTGCCGAAATGTTCAAGCGGCGGGCAAAAAAAGGGCAATATTTCCACCAGCCTTATTTGGGCTGTCGCGAGTTTCCCTGCCATTTCAGGCTGCTTGAAAAGGCTGAAGACGGTTTGCCACGCGAAGACATTACCCAAGATTTCGGCTTTATGCTGTACGACATGGATTTCAGCAAATCCGACCCGCGCGATTCCAATAACGCCGAGCCGATGTTTTACCAATGCAAAGCGGTAAACGGCGTGATTACCGTACCGCCTGCTGACAGCGAGGAGGTGAAACGATGATTCTGCACGCACTCACACAATACTACCAACGTAAAGCCGAAAGCGATGGTGGTGTTGCCCCGGAAGGGCTTGAAAACAAAGAAATCCCGTTCATTATTGTTATAGGCAAACAGGGTAATTTTATTCAGCTGGAAGATACTCGTGAGCTGAAAGATAAGAAAAAAGTTGGCCGCACTTTTTTAGTGCCGAAAGGTTTGGGTAGGAGCGGTTCAAAATCCTACGAAGTAAGCAATTTATTGTGGGATCACTACGGTTATGTGCTTGCTTATGCGGGAGAAAAAGGGCAGGAGCAGGCGGATAAACAGCATGCCAGCTTTACCGCCAAAGTAAACGGATTGAAACAGGCGTTGCCTGATGATGCAGGCGTTGCCGCCGTTGCCGCCTTTCTGGCTTCTGCGGCAGAAAAAAGCAAAGTCATGCAGGCCGCAAATTGGGCGGAATGTGCCAAAGTCAAAGGCTGTAATCTCAGCTTCCGCTTGGTGGACGAGGCAGTAGATTTGGTTTGTCAATCAAAGGCGGTGCGGGCATATGTGAGTCAAGTGAATCAAACGCAATCCAATAATGTCCCCAAAGGCATTTGCCTGGTAACGGGCAAAGCTGCACCGATTGCGCGGCTGCATAACGCCGTGAAAGGTGTGAACGCAAAGCCTGCCCCATTTACATCAGTGAATTTGTCGGCTTTTGAATCATACGGCAAAGAGCAGGGCTTTATCTTTCCTGTGGGCGAACAAGCCATGTTCGAATACACAACCGCCTTAAACACCCTGCTTGCCGGTGAAAATCGCTTCCGTATCGGCGATGTAACAGCCATCTGTTGGAGTACGAAACCAACCCCGTTGGAAGAGCATCTTGCTTCGCTGATTAACGGCGGCGGCAAAGACAATCCCGATGAGCATATCGATGCCGTTAAAACTCTTTATAAAAGCCTGTACAACGGTCAATACCAAAAACCTGACGGCAAAGAAAAATTCTACCTTTTAGGTCTATCACCCAATTCTGCGCGCATTGTCGTCCGCTTTTGGCATGAAACCACTGTTGCCGCCTTATCTGAAAGCATTGCGGCGTGGTATGACGATTTGCAGATGGTGCGTGGCGAAAACTCGCCATACCCCGAATATATGCCGTTGCCGCGCCTGCTGGGCAATTTGGTGTTGGACGGCAAAATAGAAAATCTGCCGTCCGATCTAATCGCCCAAGTAACCGATGCCGCACTCAACAACCGCGTTTTACCCGTCAGCCTGTTGCAGGCTGCTTTGCGGCGCAACAAGGCGGAACAGAAAATTACCTATGGCAGGGCAAGTCTGCTTAAAGCCTATATCAATCGCGCAATCCGCGCAGGTCGTCTGAAAAACATGAAGGAGCTAACTATGAGCTTAGATAGAAACCGTCAAGACATCGGCTATGTGCTGGGGCGGCTGTTTGCCGTGCTGGAAAAAACACAGGCCGAAGCCAATCCCAGCTTGAACGCCACCATTGCCGACCGCTATTTCGGTTCGGCAAGCAGCACACCGATTGCCGTATTCGGCACACTGATTCGTTTGTCTAAACATCACTTGAGTAAACTGAATACGGAACAGTACAGAGGAAAACGAATTTTTTTAGAAAAACTTTTTCAGGAAATTATCGGAAAAATAGATAATTTCCCCAACCATTTGGATATTAATCATCAAGTTTTATTTGGGATCGGTTATTACCACCAAAAACAAGATTTTTTCCAATCCAACTCAACTGAAACAAATTAAACTGGAGCAAATATCATGACTATTGAAAAACGCTACGACTTTGTCTTTTTATTTGACGTGCAAGACGGCAATCCCAACGGCGACCCCGATGCAGGCAACCTGCCACGTATCGACCCGCAAACCGGCGAAGGTTTGGTAACCGATGTTTGCCTGAAACGCAAAGTCCGCAATTTTATCCAAATGACTCAAAATGACGAACATCACGACATCTTTATCCGCGAAAAAGGCATTTTGAACAACCTGATTGACGAAGCCCACGAGCAGGAAAACGTAAAAGGCAAAGAAAAAGGCGAGAAAACCGAAGCCGCCCGCCAATACATGTGCAGCCGTTATTACGACATTCGCACATTCGGCGCAGTGATGACTACCGGCAAAAATGCAGGACAAGTGCGCGGTCCCGTGCAACTGACTTTTTCTCGCTCTATCGATCCCATCATGACCTTGGAACACAGCATTACCCGCATGGCGGTTACCAACGAAAAAGATGCCAGTGAAACCGGCGACAACCGTACCATGGGTCGCAAATTCACCGTTCCCTACGGTCTATACCGCTGCCATGGCTTTATTTCCGCTCACTTCGCCAAGCAAACCGGTTTTTCCGAAAATGATTTAGAACTGTTTTGGCAGGCACTCATCAATATGTTCGACCACGACCATTCCGCTGCACGCGGACAAATGAACGCACGCGGGCTTTATGTGTTTGAACACAGCGGCAGCTTGGGCGACGCACCTGCTGATAGTCTGTTCAAACGCATTCAGGTTGCTAAAAAAGATGGCGTGGAAGTAGCAAGGAGTTTTGACGACTACCTTGTCAGCGTGGACGATCAAAATCTTGGCGAAACCAAGCTGCTGCGTAAATTAGGCTGAAAATGACCGCACTTTTAACCGAAACCCAAGGGGAAAATCAGGATACGCGCCTGATTCCCCTTTCCGCCTTGCAACACTACGCCTTCTGCCCGCGCCAATGCGCGTTGATTCACAACGAGCAGGCGTGGGCGGAGAACTATTTGACCGCGCAGGGCAAGGCGCTGCATGAGCGGGTGGATTCGGGCGAGCCGGAAACGCGCAAGGGCGTGCGTTTTGAGCGGACAGTGCATGTATCGGCGGAGAAACTGAGCATCAGCGGCGTGCTGGATTTGGTGGAAGTGGATACGAAGACAGGCCGTCTGAAACCCGTGGAATACAAACGCGGCAAGCCCAAACCTGACCCGATGGACGAAATCCAGCTCTGCGCCCAAGGCTTGTGTTTGGAAGAAATGACGGGGCAAACCGTCTCTGAGGGCGCGCTGTGGTATATGCAAACCCGCCACCGCGTCCCCGTCGTGTTTTCAGACGACCTGCGCGCCCAAACCCTCGCCACCATCGCTGCCGTGCGCGAACTTCTAAACAGCGGCCAAACCCCGCCGCCCAACTACAGCAAACGCTGCAAAGCCTGCTCGCTGGTAGAAATTTGCCAGCCTGGGTTGCTGGGGAACCGGGATAGGAGTGTGGGGTATGTGGAGGGGTTGTTTGGGGAGTAATATTTTATTTGAAAGAAATTATTACGTTAATTAACTTGAATCTTCCAAATTAATCGCAATTTCTGAAAATGAGCAATCATGCTCAATTGTAATTATACATTTTAAGGAGTCTTAAATGACAAGAAATATAGAACATCAATTTAGCAATCTATCTGATGTTGGTGAAA
>ERZ772770.420-NODE-420-length-9976-cov-4.2283_pt1 | contig 9976 bp, 5 predicted proteins | sample MGYA00511361_ERZ772770 | MGnify/ENA primary metagenome ERZ772770 (study PRJEB29015, sample SAMEA2738026) | human oral metagenome | biome: human oral; feature: human-associated habitat; material: saliva | place: China | collected 2251 ... | reverse complement strand
GGTCCTGCGGGTCGGTGATCGGGTTCGTGCGCGAACCCAGCTCGCCGTAGGGCAGCTCCTTGGTCGGCACTGCGCCCGAGGAGATCACGCGGTTGCGGGCCGCGGCAGCGTCGGCCTCGCTCCACCACGGCTTATCGAAGCCGCCGGGGTATCCCTCTCCGTTACGACCGGCCTCGCGGCCAAAACCGTTCTCCGGCGTGTAACCGCCACCACCGGGATTATAGCCGCCGCCACCGGGGTTACGACCGCCGCCGCCACCACCGGGGTTACGACCGCCGCCGCCACCACCGGGGTTGTTGCCCCCTCCTCCGTTCTCTGCGTTGTCGCTCTTGCTAGGATCATTGATATCCTTGGCACCTTTCGTGGTATTTGCCCTGTCTGAACGATCGATAAGCTCGTTGTTCAGGTTATCGAGGATGCGCCGGCAGGCCTCCTCACGCGCAGCGTTGTTCTGCGCCTCGACGCCAGCCACGTACGCGGCACCCGTCGTGAATTTGACCGGTCCGGCGGAAACGCCACTGCCTGGGGCGCTGGAGGGGACGGCGACGACGGGTAGATACCCCATCGCGGCGGTGACCGGGTCCACCAGGGTGTCCGAGATCGAGCCGGCCTCGCTGTTTGCCGTCGCCATGACGCCGCGTCCGTCCTGATACGTCTGGTACTCTGCCTCGTAGCGAGCGCGGTACCCCTCGAGGCGAGCGATCGACTGGTTCACCCAGTTGTCCATGGCCTTGGCCGCTTCGCCCGTGAAGCCGTGCCCATCGCGGTAGGTCTTCAGACGCTCGACGGCCTCCTTGAATCCGTTGATCGTCTTCGCATGCTCGTCGTTCCACGCGTCGAGGTGCTTGTTCTCCTCGGCGGCCTTCATGAACTCCTTGAGGCGTTGGTAATTCGGAGAGTCAACCATGATGATGTCCTTTCTGCCTGCCGTCGGACGGCTCAGCTCTCGTCTTGGCTTCCCTGAGCCGGCACGGCCGGGGCATTCTGCGTCGCAGCGGGCTGCCCGTTGGTCGCCGGCGGCGGGGCCTGCTGCGGCCGCTTCTTCATGTACTCCTGCTCTTCGAGCTGCTCGGCGAGCGCCTCTGCCGCCGGGGAATTGGTGACATTATCGAGCATGTCATTGACCCTGCCCAGGGCCTGCTCGTTGTCCCACTCGGCGTTCTCGGCGTCCTTCATGGTCAGGCGCATGTTGGCCTCGAAGGTGGAGATGAGGTCATTTTCCTTCTTGAGGATGTCCGCCATGTCCTTGAACATGTCGGACACGGAGTTCCGGAAGGTGGAAGGGCCGGTCTCAGAGCCCCACGCGGAATGCGTCTGGGCGGCGCTCTGAGCGTAGGACGCACCCGCCGTCGTATTGACCGCCTCGGTGCTTTGCTGAACGTTGGGGGCCGCCGCCTCCTGAGCGGGCTTGTCGTAGCCGAAGTCTGGCGATCCTGTCATGCTGAGCTCCTTGTCGTTGATGGGTGTTGCGGGCGCAGGCGTGCGCGGGCTGCTCGCTACTTGGTCGTGAAACGGCGGACCAGGGGCTGGTCGGTAATCTCGGGGTTATCGATCTTCAGGGTCCACACGTAGGTGAGCGCGGAGCCGCTGCCTTCAACGTCGATGGTCCACGACGAGTAGTACTCGCAGTCCTTCTCGACACACAGGTCGTAGCTGTCCTCACCGAGGCGCCAGTAGTCGGCGGCAGACATCGTCGCGTAGACGTTCTTGTCCTTGTCGACGACGATCGTTCCATTGGGGTCCAGCTTGAAGTTCTGCTGGCTAATAATGCTGGGCTCTACTCCGACGAGGTCCCTGCCGACCATGTTGTTCAGCGCGTTGGCCTTCTCGATGATCGTTCTCTTCTCGGATTCGGAGGCTGAGTTCATCTGGTTGATGAGGTCACGCTTGATGCCTTCGGGGATGTTCTTCATCGAGCCGATGTCCGAAGAAGACGAGCCTCCGCCGCCGGGCAAGCTAATGCAGCCGGTCAGGCCAACGGCCGCCAAGAGGAGGGACGAAGCCGCCGCGAGGGTGCGGCGCGAGGCGAAACGGGACATATTTTCTCCTACTGTCAGACTGGTCAATAATATGCGACTGTGGGGCCGACCTGTCAAGAAACGTTCACCTCGTTGGCGGGGTCCACGCCATCTGCGCGGCGACCACCCCGAGGTCGCGGTGAATCACCTGTGCGCGGCCCGGAATCGCGCGCTTCGGCTTCACGCCGTTGATGATCGCGCCCTCGCTCGGGTTACCCGACAGCAAGATGCCCGTCACCGCCAGGTCGCCCATCATCTGCAGGACCTTCTCGAAGGTCGCTCGAGCCGCGCCACCCATGCGGCGCGTGATGACCAGGTGTAGGCCGATGTCGCTCGCCTGCGGCAGCAGGTCGACCAGCTCCATGAGAGGGTTGCCCGACATCGTGGCGGCCAGGTCGTAGTCATCGACCAGGACCCACAGCTCCGGGCCGCTCCACCAGCTGCGCTCACGGATCTGCTCCGCAGTGACCTCCGGTCCAGGCAGGCGCTTCCGCAGGAACTGGGCCATTTCGCGCATGTCCTTCATGGCGGAGTCGTGGTTCGTGATGTAGCGCAGCGTGTGATCCTTTGGAACGTCGTCCATGAGCGTTCGGCGCATATCGATCGTGATGATCCTCGCCTCGCCAGGCGTGTACAGGCGTGTGATCTCCTTCATGATCGAACGCAGGAAGGTGCTCTTGCCCGTTCTCGAATCGCCGAAGAGGTACAGGTGGGACTCCGTGCGCGTGTTGAACACGAGAGGACCAAGGCGCGACTCTTCCACGCCCAGGATCATGTCACCGCCGCCGCGCGGCAGAATCTGCTGTTCGGGCAGCTGCTCGAGGATACTGTCGATCGTGATCTGTTCCGGCAGCAGACGCAGCTTCGGGCCCTCGCCCGCCACCAGGTGCTCGCGAATCTTCTCGACCGTGTAGGCGACGCCCTGCGACACCGTCGTGGGATCTTGCTCCGCGTCTGCCCGCGGCAGTCCGATCATCATTTCGTGACCGGCCATGTCGATGCCTCGACCCGGGCGACCCTTCGGAATACGAGCGGCACCCTCGCGGTGGACGATCGACTCCTTCGGGTTCGCCGTGTGCAGCTCCAGGCGCGAGCCGAACAGGTCCTGAGCCTCGGAACGAAAATCCATCCAACGGGCGGCGGACACGATGAGGTGAACGCCCAGCGAGAGGCCTCGGCTCATCATCGTTGCCACCTGACGGTCCAGGCTGTCGAACTCGGAGCGCAGCGCGCCCCAGCCGTCGATGACCAGGAACACGTCGCCGTAGCCGTCGTCGTAGCGCCCTTCGAGGCGACCGCGACGGTACGTGTCCATCGAATCGATGCCGTTTTGACGGAAGTAACGCTCACGGTCGTCCATGATCGCCGCGACCTCGGCGAGCATACGCGTGCGCACCTCCTCGGTGTCGCGGGTTGCGATGCCCGCCACGTGCGGGGCACCCGCGAAACCGGCGAAGGTACCGCCACCGAAGTCCATCACGTAGAAATGGACCTCCTGCGGCGTGTAGGTCAGGGACAGAGCCTGCACGATCGTACGCAGCGCCGTCGACTTGCCGGTCTGCGGGCCGCCGACGAGCGCGAAGTTACCGCCCGCGCCCGACAGGTCCAGGACGAGGGTCTCACGACGCTGCTCGAGCGGCAGGTCGACCGTGCCCAGAGGGACACGCAGCGTGCCCGACTCGCGCCAGGCGCGCGACACGAAACCCAGTTCCGGGTCCGGACCCAGGTCCGGCATGAGCGTCGCGAAAGTATCCGGGACCTCGAGGGGAGGCAGCCACACCTGGTGAGCCGGGTAACCCTTCCCCTTCATCTTCGCCACGGCGATGTCCATCTCGGACATGTCCGCCCAGACCTCGTCGCCCGCCAGGACGATCTCCTGGTTCTGGTCGACCTCTTCCTTATCGCCCAGCGTGTCTTCGCGCGTGATGACGGGTGCGACCGTGAAAGGCAGGATCTCGATCGGTGCGCTCGGAGCGCCCGCCGTCGAGGCCTCGGAAATCGACGCGAGAGTACGCGCCGGAGGGGGAGCGGCCACGTAGGACGCGCGGAAACGAACGAGGCCGTCTCCGCCCGCCTTCAGGAAACCCGAACCGGGCAGTGGCGGAAGCTTCGCCGCATCCGGGATACCCAGGACCTCGCGCGAATCGTTTTCCGTGAACGTCTTAAGAGCCACCCGGTAGGACAGGTGGGACTCCAGGCCGCGCGCCTTACCCAGGTCCATCTTCTGTGAGGCGAGCAGCAGGTGCACCGACAGCGAACGGCCCAGACGACCGATCATGATGAAGACCTCACCGAACTCAGGCTTCGCCATCAGCATTTCCGTGAACTCGTCCAGGACGATGAACAGGGCGGGCAGCGGCGGATACTCGTGCTTGCCGGCGATACGGTCCGCCTCGTAGGTCGTGACGTTCGCATAGTTGCCCGCCTGACGCAGCATCTCCTGGCGACGCACCATCTCGCCCTGGAGTGCGTCCTGCATGCGGTCAACCAGCGACAGCTCCGACTCCAGGTTCGAGATCATGGCCGACACGTGCGGCAGGTCCGACATGCCGGCGAAGGTCGCGCCACCCTTGAAGTCGACGAGAACCAGGTTCAGCTGCTCCGGGGAGTGCGTGAGCGCCAGGGCTAGCACGAGGGTACGCAACACCTCGGACTTACCCGAACCGGTCGCGCCAATCAGGAGGCCGTGCGGACCCATACCCTTCTCGGAGGATTCCTTAATGTCCAGAACGACCGGCTGGCCTTCGGGTGTGACGCCGAAAGGCGCGGCCAGGCGCTCTGGGCCCTCTCGGCGACGCCACTGCTTCTCCGGATCGAAGTCGCGAATGTCGCCGATACCGATCAGCTCCATCAGGTCCTTCTGACGGGACTCGTCCGAGCGACCCACCGGGGTGTCCGCCTCTTCCAGGTTCTGCTGGGTCGCGAACGGCGTCATGCGGCGCGCCACGGCCTCCGCCTGAACGGCACTCAGGCGGTCCGCGAAGGCCTGCTCGGGCATGGAGTCCATGGTGACCACATCGACCACGTCTGCGCCCCGTCGATCCGAGTTCGGGTGGATGAGCAGGCGCAGCGTCGTGTGCGAGGTCATGGGGGTCCACTCGCGGGCGCGGCTCATGATCGTCACGCCCTTGACGCCGGAGGCGGAGCCAAAGGGGGACGAAGCCGGGAACTCAGCACCGTCGCACACCAGCAGCAGGTGCGGGTACATGGGGATTTCCTCACCGAATCGGAAGGCGCCGCGCATCGCGATGTCCGTTCCGATCATCTCCGCGAGCTCCGCGGGGTCGGTCGAGATCATGCGGCCCGGACCAACCGCGTCGCGCACGGTGGAAGAACGGGCCTGCGGCATCCACTTGACCCACTCCCAGTCGCCCAGGCGATCCGCCGAACACAGGACGGCGATCTTGAGCTTGGACGGGTCGATGAAGCACGCCAAGTGCATCATGATCGCGCGCATCTCGTCGTAGACGGCCTCGCCCTCGCCGGCGACCTCAATATGGCTGTAGTCGCCCAGGAAGAGGAACTTACCCACGTTATCCGTGTGGTCATGCACGTTGATGAAACGGTCCATCGCCGACAGGCAGACGACGTCCATCTCCGTCATCGGGTCGATCGGAGGACGCTCAAAGATAAGGCCGAGAGGCTGTGTACCCGACCCGTAGCGGAAAGCGAACAGGTCGTAGGTGCCGCCCTCGCGCGACCACAGGCGCGAGCCGTTGGCCGCCAGGGTCACCAGAGCGTCGGGATCCGGGTATACCCAGTTGTAGTAGGCGCGCTGCTTCTTCGCGACCTTGCGCACCGCGTCGCGGGTCTCCGCCAGGTAGGAAAGGTATTCGCGCCGCTGCGTCACCACGCGCGTGCGGTACTGGGAGAACTGGCGGTACATGTTGAAGCCGACCATGCCCAGCATGGCCACCAGCATGCCGCCGCCCATGAGCAACGCGCGAGTGTTGCTGGCGGTCTGAAGGGCCATGAAGATCATGACGCCCGTCGAACCGAGCATCGGGACGACCATCATCAGCACGTTACCGATCGATGCAGGCTCGGCCTTCTCCGGGGGCATCTGGATAGAAAGGCTGCCGGAAGGTTGCTCCGGAACCGCGGCACTCCGCCGTTTTCTGCGTGTAACCATGAGGTCTCCTCGCGCTGTGCGCGTATGTGTTCGATGCGACTGCACCCAGTGTAGCTGAGTGGACTTCCAAGTTTTAACCGGCGGTTAGCGTCGGTGCATTACACTGGGCACTGTTGTTTACCTGAGAACGGAGGTTACATGAGCGCCACCATGGTGTCAGTGACTGTTATCGATCAGGATGGCACCTCCGATTTCGCCGCCCCCGAGGGGACGACGGTCGCGGGCTTGTGCGCCATGCTGGAGATCGATCTGTCTCTGCCCTCAGTGCGCGTCTCCTATGCGGACGGGCGCCCCCTTGAGGGATCCGCCGTCCTCGGACGCGATCTTCCAGCGGGATCCTCCATCACTCTGTCCAGCCGTGTCCTGTCCGCTCAGCAACTCAACGAGGCGTCGGCCCGCCACGAGAACCAATGGCTCTCGCCCGTTCTCGCCCTCGTCGGCCTCAGCTTCCTGGTCCTCGGCACCGTCTCCGCCCTGTGCCTCCTTCCGATCCTGGGCGATGCAGCCCTTGCCGCCTACGAACACGCTGAGGACGGCCCCCTGTGGGCGACGACCGTCGCATCCGTCCCCGTATGGCTGCGCGCAGTGTGCTCGCTCATCTGCTGCATCGTCTCGATCGTTCCACTTTTTGCGTCGCGCAAGGTGCGCTCCCGCCCCACTCTGCTGCTCCTGATGCCCGCTCTCGCCGGCTACAGTGCGATCGGCTTGGCACCGCTTGCCGGTATCCACGCTCTGACAGTTGCTCCCCTCATCGGCGTCTGGGTGGCCCTCATTGTCTCCTTGGCAGTCGTGTCCTTGACCGTCACACCGTCGGCTCTCAGCGCGCTCCTCGCCTGGGTGTGCGCCACCGCGCTCGTCACGATCGATGTCTTCCCCGTTTTCAGCGTCATCGACATCTCGCCGCTTGCAGTGATGACAGGCGTCTACCTTTTCCTCATGGCCCCCCGCCTGTCGCTGCGCGTACCCGACAGTCAGCTCGTCGACGTATCTGCCGTCCAGACGGTTGCCTCCCGCATCCGTCAGCCTCCCGTACAAAAGCCCAGCGCAGTCACCGGCGGGCGTATGGCCGTCGTCCTCGGGCACACGGAGGCGCGCAACTCCCTGCTCGTCGTCGCTTCGACCGCGTTCGTCCTCTCCGGAGGCATCCCACTGGCTCGCACAGTGACGCCCGCGCTCGACATGGGACAAGGCATCGCAGGCATCGTCCTCGTCCTCGCCGCGATCGTCGTTCTTCTCACCGCGCCGCGCGCCACCCGCACCCGCCTCGGTCGAATCCTCCCCCGCCTGACCGCTCTCGCCCTTCTGTGCGCCTTGCTCGTCGGCGACTGGACGAACGCGTTGAAGGATATCGACTGGTTCTTCCCGCTCGTTCCCCTGTGCGTTCTCATTGCGATCAGCGTCGTTACGGTCGTTGTGACCAGCACCGTCGAGACCACGGGCAACGCCGCACTCGTCGGCACGATCCTCGATTTCGTCCAAACCTTCTGCACGTTTGCGCTCCTGCCCGCGGCGGTCATGGCCTCGGGTCTATTCTCGTTCGCTTGGAGGGCGGTCCTGTAATGTCTGACGCCACTAAGACTCCGTTCGCGCCCGCCACGCCCTCGCAGCTTGTCGGTGCCTACGTGATTGACCTGATGATCCTCGGCGCGCTTCTCGCGGCGACGTGGTTCATCTACTTCACGCCCCTGACCATCATCTTCATCACCGTCGAGGCCGTGATCGCCGCCGGGATCATGCTCGGAGCCTCTGGGCGCACCCCCGGCATGGCCGCCATGCGCGTCTGTCTCATCCGCGACGAAGATGACACACAGACACCGTCCCTCGGAGCTGCAATGGGCTACATCGCCCTCGTCGCGCTGCTCCAGATCACCTTCGTTGGTCCCCTCGCTGCGCTCGCCATGGCCCGTGACGGCCGCACCTGGCTGACGGGCCCCACCCGCACCCGCCTCGTCGACCTACGCAAGCACGCTGCCCTCGCAGCCGGCCCTGGGGCCGCAGGCATGGCCGGATACTCCGAGCATCCGCGCCCCGGCCAAGCACCCAACGGATTCGACGGCATTCACCCGGCCAGCTCGCCGGTCCAGTGGGGGGCACCGAGCGCTCCACTCACGCCCGTTCCGCAGGCTGGGCCAGACTTCTCCGCTCCGGGACGGCGCGCCAACGACCCCTACGCGCCCGACTACAGTGCGCCGCAGGCCGTTCCTTCGACGTCTTCTGCTCCGGCGACACCTTCTGCTCCGGCTGCACCTTCTGCTCCGGCTGCACCTTCTGCTCCGGCTGCACCCACTGGCCCTTCGGTTCCGCCGCAGGGGATGCCCGACACTCGGCGTCCCGCCCCGACCCAGCCCGAACACGCGCCCGCTGCCCAGGCCTCCGAGGTCCTGCCGACCTTCTCGTCTCCGGCCTCCGAGGTGCCTGCGGTGCCTACCTTCTCGACTCCGGCCTCCGAGGTGTCTGCGGTGCCTCCTGCGTTGTCGTCTCCGGCGTCCCGGGCACCTGCGGCTCCCGCCCCGCAGGATCCTTGGGACCTGCCGGCTCCGCAGGCTCCCGCCCAGGCTGCCCCAGCCTCGTACTCCGAGCCGCCTTTCGAGACCATGCCCTATCACGCCTTCAACGGTGCCACCTCGGGCGTTCCGGCCCCGCCGCCCAGTCGCCGCGCCGTCCAGGCGGGCCAGGCGGCCCAGCAGGCATATGCAGCCCAGCAGGCACAAGGTGTGCAGGGTGGCGCTCAGTGGGATGACGCGGGCCGGTCGCAGTGGGGCGCGCCTGCTGCTCCCTCACGAGCTCAGCTGCTGTGGATCATCTTCGACTCCGGTCAGCGTGAGCTGATCGACGAGCCTCTGACTCTGGGGCGTCAGCCAGTGCCCGTCGAAGGAACGCGTTCCATCATCGTGCCGGATACGACCCTGTCGCTGTCGCGCACGCACATGCGTATTGGGCCTACCGCTGCGGGTGCCTGGATCGAGGACGCCTTTTCAGCTAACGGTACGGAGATCCGCACGCCGGACGGTCGTATCGCGGCGCTCGCGGGCGGGCAAGCCGTCGAGGTCCCCGCCGGTACCGAAATCGTGATTGGGGACCGTCGCGCCACGATCGTTCTCGCGGACGCTGATTCGGTGCACTGATACGTTTTCTGCTCACGGATCCCGCTGCGGCTAAGTCGCGGCGGGATCTCGTTTCTGTAGCGATGGCTGCGAAGCAGTGGCGTTTAGGTGATGCCGCCGCGAGTCCGGAGCGCGGTGCTGGAAATGCGTCGCCGCGCGTACGTGGCTATGTAAACCTGCGTTGGTGTGTGGCGGGCCTGCAGATAGTGGCGTGGGTGAGTGTGCAACCCGCGACGCCTTTGTCGGTGGGTTTGTGTGGTGCAGTGCAACCCGCGACGCCTCTGTTGGTGGGCTCGTGGGGCGCAGTGCAACCCGAGACGCCTTTGTCGGCTCGTTGTGGCCTGATATGGGCGTTTTTGCACGTCGGTGGTGCCAATGGTTTCGTGCAGGTTTGGGTGCGCACCGTCGGTGGTGCCAGTGGTTTCGTGCAGGTTTGGGTGCGCGTCGGCGGTGGTGTCGTTGGTTTCGTTTCGTGTGGTGTTGTGCAACCCGAGACGCCTTTGTTGGTGGGCTTGTGGGGTGCAGTGCAACCCGAGGCACCTTTGCCGGTGGGTTCATCGGGTTTAGTGCAACCCAAGACGCCTCTGCCAGTGGAATTGTGGGGTGCAGTGCAACCCGCGACGCCTCTGTTGGCTCGTTGTGGCCTGTTATGGGGTGTTTTGGTTCATCGGTGGTGCCAGTGGTTTCGTGCAGGTTTGGGTGCGCGTCGGCGGTGGTGTCGT
>ERZ772770.419-NODE-419-length-9988-cov-3.53811_pt1 | contig 9988 bp, 9 predicted proteins | sample MGYA00511361_ERZ772770 | MGnify/ENA primary metagenome ERZ772770 (study PRJEB29015, sample SAMEA2738026) | human oral metagenome | biome: human oral; feature: human-associated habitat; material: saliva | place: China | collected 2251 ... | reverse complement strand
TACCCTCCTACCGCTGTTAAATTCTCAATCAGTAAATCTGACTTTACAGCTGGCTAACCTGCTTGGTTACGGGGTATCGGTATTTACCGGCTTGGGTTTAATGCTGCTTATAACCTATGCAGCTAAAAGCATTCGCGAGCGTTTCCAGTTCATAATGTCTACCTGGGCGCTGTTTTCAGTTACCACACTCTTGACCGTAACCCTTTGCGTTCGCGCCCTTAACTCTGCTGTTCCCAGCGCAAACTGGCTTCTAGGGGTCAGCTCCGCCGAGAACACGGTCAACCTCTACGCCGCAAACCTGCCAGTTACCGCAGTTGGCTTAGGCACCCACACCCCAACAGTCTTCCTATTTATCCTCGCCAATTTAGTCCTAGGCGCAGTTTTTTGGGCTGGCGCACTAGCCTTGGCACGACGCAAACACAACTTCATACGGCTATAGCCACCCCCGCGCACCAAAAACACAATATAGTGGCAGCAATTACATACCTTAGATATAATATCTTTACAGCTTAGATGTGCGGCTAATGACGACATTAGGGTAGGTAATCATCAATGACAGCTAAGAGAAAAGTTGCCTCGGTTCTTAATGTAGTAAAGACCTACGACGGCCTTAATGTTGTTGACGATGTGTCGTTTAACCTTTTTTCAGGACAGACGACTGTACTTGTTGGGCCAAATGGCTCCGGTAAAACCACAACCCTGGAGATGCTTGTTGGCTTACGCTCAATAAGCAAAGGCTCGGCAACCATCGCTGACATTCCGGTTGTTCCAGGCGGAGAACATAGGTTTTACACCGGCGTTCAACTTCAAAGTTCAGGCATACCTTCACGGATCAAAACAAAAGAAGTTATACGCTCTGTTGAATGCCTTTATGCCGACCCCGCAGACTGGAAAGCTATGGCAGCCGCCCTTGGTGTGGACACTTATCTTGACGCGATGGTTGATAACTTGTCTGGTGGTCAGCGACGCCGCCTAGACATTCTGTGCGCAGCAATAGGCCGCCCTTCTCTCCTGGTTCTAGATGAACCCACCTCCGGGATTGATCCAGAAGGACGCGCTATCGTATGGGATTTCGTGCGCTCACTCGCTAGTGAGGGCTGCGCCATTATTACCTCCACACACGACATGTCAGAAGCTGAGGCGTTCGCAGATCATCTGCTCGTAATGGCAAAAGGAAAGATCCGCATCGAAGGTAGCGTCGACGACGTTCTTTCCAGTCTTGGCGGAAACCGGCGTTTACGCGTTGCTCGGCCAACTGAGCGCATTATCAAGCTGTTTGAAGAATCCGATTTACGTCACGGTCGCACCGGAAAGGCAATCGTTGCAATAGGCAGCGCTGAGGATACCACTAAGTTAGCTGCACAAATTGATGAGCAGGATGGCGCGGTTGACATCCTCACCGGCCCAGTTCGCCTTGAAGACGTGTTTGCAGTAATAACCGGCATAGATGTGAAGCAAGGAGCTGAAGATAAATGAAGCATCATGCAAAAGGAGGTTCTCGCTCGAAAATTATCTGGGTATGGTACCGCCAAGAATTACTTCTTCTATTAAGAGAACCTGTCGCCATATTCTTCTCCTTAGCTTTCCCACTGATCATATACATTTTCGTTGGTATCCCTTACGCTGAACAAATTATCCCCAATACCAAAGTAAAATTTATTGACATGATGTTCCCGACACTCGTTGGAACAGTTGCCGCTAACCTCCTCCTTATGGGGCTTCCAATCTATCTAGCTGAACTTCGTTCACGGCAGGTAGATAAACGGTACCGGGCTTTGCCTTTGTCTGGCACAAATTTTGGAATTGCCGTTATCTTAGCGATGCTGACACTCACTATTGCAGCGTCAAGCCTAATAGTCGGGATTGTCGCTTTTCAACATGGACTTCGCCCAGAAGTAGCGTCGCCACTATTTATCCTACTAAACATCGGACTTGTCGTTTTTCTTTGCGCTGTTGGGTTTTTTCTTGGAACACTACCTTTGGGCGCTCGCACAATTAATGCCCTCACCGCAGCCGTCTTTTTCGTCTTATTCTTTGGTTCAGGAGCGGCAGCCCCGATAGACACACTCCCTGCAATAATCAAAAAAATCCTTGAATGGAATCCCTTAAAAATTTGGTTTGATGCACTTGTAGCTGTCTACACTAACTCGCCATTCCCCGCCGGCGGCACATGGAAGATCGCCCTAACACTTGTATTTGCAGCATTTCTTGCTGCGATAGGACTGACTAGTTGGCGCAAAACTGAATAACAGTTTGATACTTGGTGAACGTGGTCTTGCCTTAGCTGTAGTAAGCCAAGGCAAGACCACGGGCAAGTAACTAGAAGTATTTGTTACTTCCTAACATCCCACTTGAAAGTACGCACTGCCACTACAAACAAAGCCACAGTAACAGCAATAACTACCGCAAATGCTAACAGTGGATTGCTAGTGCGTTGTAGCGGGCTATCAGCCGCCCAGAAGATCAGGTCAGCGAAAAGACTGGTAGGTATCTTGCTGAGAACAGCTGTCAGTGACTCTGGCAGGATTGCGAACGGTATGGCAGCCCCACTAAGGAACAGTGCAAGAAGCTGGATAAGTGTAGAAAGATTGGCCGCTAACTGCCCTGACGAAACCACCCCACCGATTAGATACCCAATAGTGAAGAAAAGCGCTAAACCAATAAGCGACACCGCAAAAACTAAAACACCATTCGATGCTGTCACTAGATCCAACCCAATAGCGATTGCAATAATGATCGCTATCTGGATGATCCCCATAATGAAACGCACAGCTAGGTGAGTTAATAAAAAGTCTGTGCGCGACAGTGGGGTTGTGCCCAGCACGCGTAGCGCCCCGGCTTCTCTAAGTTCTGCTAGCGGTCCGGCTGTTACCTGAAGCCCGATGCCAGTGACTGCCAGGAAAATTGCCATAGGCATAACAATCGGACCAAAATCTGGGCCACCCGGTTTCCCGGCCATAATGTAGGTCATCCCTAAAAACATTCCCGACATGAAGAAAGGGAACACTGCCACAAACACGAAATATGACACATTTCGCACTAGCTCGCGAGTTTGTAGTTTAAGTAAATCTTGTGTGTAGTGTCCACGCATTACTACTGCCCTGCCTTAGTAGTCGCTTGTTTTTCAAACTCATGGCCAACCAAGTTTTTGAACACATCATTCAAACTTGGCTCTTTTATAGTTAAATTGGTGAAACTACCTATTTGCGCAAGTCTCTTGAGTACTTCATCGACACTCTTAGTGCGGATCAAGACGTTCTCACCTTGGATAACAACCTCTCCCAAGGCTTTCAACTGGTCTTTAACAGCACTATCAGCGCCGTTAATCTGGCAACTAACCACAGAGCCCTGAGTATGACTACGAATAAGCCGCTGGGGACTTCCCTGGGCTACCACCTTGCCACCATTAACCACACCTACGTCATCGCACAGAGCAGTAGCTTCTTCTAAATTGTGTGTAGACAGCACTATGGTCATACCCTGCGAGGATAGTTGCCTTAAAACATCCCAAAGTTTTTCGCGTGCAATAACGTCAAGGCCTGTCGAAGGTTCATCTAGGAACACCACCTTGGGTTTACCAACCAGAGCCAGGCCAACATTTAGCCGTTGATGCTGACCACCTGATAGCTTGGATACTTTTCGAGATAGCAAATCTTCTAGGCCAAGCCAGTGGACAATATCGTTAACTGGGTATGAATCTGGGTAGAGGCTTCCCCAAAAACTCAGGATTTCTTCTACTTTTTGATGGGGGAAGATTTTTACTTCCTGGGGTTGGACCCCTACATGGGAACGCACCCAGGCGTTATCACTGAGCGGATCTTTACCAAAAATACTAACCGTCCCAGAATCTGCTCTGCGCAGGCCCACAGCTATCTCAATCGCCGTCGTTTTGCCGGCCCCGTTAGGGCCAAGCAACCCAAAAATCTCTCCCTGCGCAACGCTCAGAGTCAGCTTATCCAGCGCCTGCACTGGCCCGGCAGGAGTGTCGTACCGTTTTGACAGCTGACGCAACTCAACCACATTCGTCATCGATATAGCCCCCAATCAGAGTGGAAATATGCAGTTGTTATGTGTCTTGTCCACACTTGCCTCAAACCGCAAGACTTCCGTATCTCGCCGTTGATTACAGAAATGGACAACAACTTCAATTACATTTAAACCCAAGAAGACATGTAACGGAAGTCTCAAACAGGCATGTCGCCAGGCCAGCTGAAAAACTATCGCTTAAGCCAGCGCCGTCGTCGTAAATAGCGCCACCACATAGGCCGAGCCAACCCCGAAAACCGGCAGATGTACCTGCTCACCCCGCGTTTCCATGCCCTCCTATTAACCCAGGGGCGGTTTGAAGGGGTTAATAACGATTTTAAAAAGCGGGCTGTTTTAGGCGGGTTTTAACGCAGGTTCTGGCAGGTTTTAGCGACGCCGCAGCACCCCGATACGCTCGGTAAGGGAACGCTGCTTGCCCACCACCGGCAATTGCCACACACGCCAATAAGCCAGCAGGCAGAAACCCGCCCCCACACACATTGAAAACAGCATCGCCAACACCGGATTCAAATCAACAAAGCGCACCAATGAAGCCTGCGTAAAAGCAGCTGCAAGCGCCGGCAGAGCGTAAAGCCGGTTGCCGCCAAACACTGCCGGGGTGCGGCCCACACTAATGTCGCGAATCATGGAGCCGCCTACCGCCGTCATGCAGCCTAAAAGCAGAGCAGGGATGAAACCTAGGTGATTTTCTAGGGCTTTGGCGGCACCGGTGGCGGACCAGATACCTAGCACAATAGCGTCAGCAACCACCAGGAAACGGTGGGACCATTTGCCTTCAAATTTGAAGAACCAGGCGATGGCGGCCCCCAGGCAGGCCATCCAAATGTAGTAGGGGTCGGTCAGGGCGAAGGGCGGGCCGTTTTGAATCATCAGGTCGCGCAGAATACCGCCGGCGGTGGCCGTCATTAGTGCCAGCACCACGAAACCTACTATGTCGAAGTTTTTTTGGCGGGCAATTAGCCCTCCCAGGATCCCGTTTAGGATCACCCCGGATAGGTCGATGAACCGGAAAACGGCAGGTAGGGCGTTGGGTTCAAGTAGTTCGTGCATCGTCTTCAGGCTACCGTTTAACTGACAGAGGTGCCGAAAGCCAGGCCCAGCAGGTAAGTTACTGCGGCGGCCCCATAGCCGATAGCTAGCTGCCGCATGGCGCTGGGTAGGGGGGCTTTGCCCGATAGTACGCCGACGGCGCCACCGGTCAGGCACAACGCGGCACCTACCAGCAGGGCTGAGGCGGCTACAGCAACCATTCCGCTGAGCCCAACCAGGTAGGGCAGGCAGGGAATGACGGCGCCGATTGAGAAGAGTGCGAATGAGGATAGTGCTGCCCGCTTAGCGGTGCCGATTTCCTCATAGTTGGGGGTTTCATCACCGATGTGGGAGATTTGACGGGCGCTGCGTGGGTCAATGTTCGCGGCGCTGAGTACTAGTTTGGCGTGTTCAACGGCTTCATGTTCATCCTCGCCTCGGGCGCGATAGACCAGGGCGAGTTCGTTGGCGTTGACGTCTAGCGCGGGCACAACCTCCCCCGTGCCGGGGTCTGGGGTGGAGGCTTCTAGTAGCTCGATTTGGGAGCGCACCGAGATGAACTCGCCTGCCGCCATGCTTAAAGCCCCTGCTAGCAGTCCGGTTAGGCCGGTTAGTAGGATCGCGTGGGTGCTGATACCGGTGGCGCCCACGCCTAGCACTAGGGATAGGTTGGATACTAGGCCGTCGTTAACGCCGAAAATAGCCGGGCGTAGTGTGCCCGAGAGGCGTTGGCGGTGGCGGGCAGCTAGGGAGCGCACAACTTCGGAGTGGATGCGTTCGTCTGCGGCCATGGCACTGGAGGCGTCGGCGTCGATCTCATAGTCGTTGCGTTGTTCGGAGCGTTGAGCTAGGGCCAGTACGAACACTGAGCCAAATAGTCGCGCTAGTAGGGGCATGATAGCGCCGCGTAGGGTTTGCCTGGGGGCTGGGTGGGCGTGGGGGCCTAGCAGCTCATACCAGTAGCGTTCGTGGCGGGCTTCGGCTTCCGCTAGGCCTAGGAGAATTTCGCGTTCTTCGCCTTCGCGGCGCATGGCTAGGTCCCGGTAGACTTTCCCTTCTGCGCGTTCTTCAGCTAGGTGGCGGCGCCAGTGTTTAATTTGGGTTCGCGACGGCGCAGCGGCAGTTTCAGGGCTTTGGGGTGCGGAAGTCATTGGTTCAATGTTTCATTTTTTTGGCGTCATTGCAACGTTTGGTTACCCGAAATTAACCTGGCTTGTCAGCCTCAAGGAGGCTGACAGCTTGAGGGGAAACCTGGTTTTGGATGTTTTGGGCCCAGTAATTATTGGCGTAAAGCATCTGCGGGCGAAACGCCTGCGGCGCGGCGCACTGCCAGTAAACAACCCACTAAGCCAACTACCATGCCGCCAATGATTCCTACGGGCAAAAGCCGCAGGTCAAGCACTGGCTGCCAGTGGCGCACTAGCACTGTGGAGATAATGACTACCACTGCTGTAAAGGTGCCGATAACTCCGCCTATTAAGCCAACTATCGCCGATTCAGCAGTGACTAATGCGGCGATTTGCCAGCGCCTGGCCCCCATTGCCCGGCGTAAACCGAACTCGCCAGAACGCCGCGATACCGCCGTCGCCGTGGAGTTAGTGAGCATTAGCACGGCAGCTAATAATGAGACGGCGGTTAATGTCACCAGCATTGTGCGCACATTGGATTCCACGCTTTGACGCATGGTTTTAGGGTCTTCAGGCGCATCCACGTGGGCGTTTTCGCCGGTGTAAGGATCTAGGGCGATGGGTGCTTGCTGCGCCACCAGCTGGGCGGCGCCGGGGCGCGTACGTATTTCGGCGGTGACGGCATTGGTTGTCCCCACAGCAACGGCGTCTGTTTCACGCATCACCACGGCGTTCATGATGCTGGCGTCTAAACCTGAGTCGCTTATAACTCCCACCACTACGTAAGCTTTATTGGCGATCCACACTACGGGGCTGGCGTCAACTGGGCCTAACTCTAGGTTATTTGCGATACCGCGACCTACTAGCACCTGGCCTGGGCCAAGTTTTATGCCACTGGTTTTGGCGGATTCTTTGCCTTCAATTTCCAGCCCTGGCACATTCGGATCGGTTGCTCCTAATACATCAAAGTTTTGGCCTTTAGTGTCGCTAGTTAGTGAAATATTTTGATTGCCGTGGTTTGAGTAGATTTGTGCGCGTTCCACTCCGGGAATGCGTTTCAGGCGCATTAGTGTAGTGGTGCTGGCTTGTTTAACGCTTCCATCTTTAGTTAACTGTTTAGGTTCTGGCACCGAGACGGCTACACGCTGGTTGCGGGCCGCATCAAATAGCTGCGACACCTGGGCGCGGGCAGCTTCAGAAATACCTACCGTGGCTAACGCTAACGCTACCGCCAGTAATACGCCGGCAATTAGCGCGCCACTGGCAGCTGGTTTAGCGGTAATTGTGCGCCCTGCATCAGCGAGTATGGCTCTTAGGCTAGTTTTTTTGCTGCTGGTTTTAGGGTTTTTAGCTTGCGCTGCGTGGGTGGTTTTAGCTGGTTTTAGAGGCTTTGAACTTTCACTCTCGGGAACGGTGACGACGCCGTCGTGCACTTCGATGCGGGTTTTAGCGTGGGCTGCAACTTTTGGATCATGAGTGACAACTATGACGGTAGTGCCATTCTGGTTGAGTTTATCTAGTACACGCATCACTGAACGCGAATTGGCTGAGTCGAGGTTACCGGTGGGTTCATCAGCAACTAGCACCGGGTTAGCGGCCACGATAGCCCTGGCAATTGCTACTCTTTGTCTTTCACCACCAGAAAGCTGCACTGCTTTGGCGTGTTGCTTATGTGTGAGCCCCACAAAGTTTAGGGCTTGTTCAATACGCTGCGTATCCGTGATTTGCACGGTTTCCTCACCAGAGCCAGCCGTATCTCCGCTGTACATCAAGCCTAAAGCCACGTTTTCAGTTACAGTTCGCTCATCAATTAAGTGAAATGCTTGAAACACAAAAGAGAATGTGCGAGCCCGCAATGCTGCTAGCTGGGAATCACTTAACTTGGTTGCGTCTAGATCATCAATAAAGTATTTGCCTTTAGTGGGAGGGTCAAGTAACGCCAGAACATTCAGCAAGGTTGATTTACCAGCCCCAGAAGGGCCGGTTATAGACACAAAATCACCCTGCTCAATCAGCAGCGAGGCGGTTTTTAGTGCTTTAACCTCACCAGGAGCACCAGGATTATAGGTTTTAGAAACCTGCGATAATTCTAGTATCGTCATTTGCGGTCCACTCGCACACTGTCACCAACTTTAAGTTGGTCAGATTTAATGGCGCATTGCCCAGATACGCACCCAAGCTGCTCTACTTTAACCATAACGAAACCGGACGCCTGGCGTTTGAGCACATTTGCGTTACCATTAGCATCTAGCGCCATTGCGCGTTGAGGGATCAGTAAAGCGTTTTTGATTGGTGCTTGTCGATCTACGGTTAGCACCACTGATTTACCACGCGCATCGCTTGGAAGTTTTCCCTTTTTAACGCTAAAGGTTAGTGTATAAGTGGTTGCTTCAGCTTGGCTTTTTTCGTCTTTCTTAGGCGCAGCAGTTTTGAGAGTTAAGTTTAACTGTTGAGAGCCATAGAGAGCGCTAGCCACGCTGCCAGTTTTCAATACCGAGCCCACACCAGCCGGCACTTCAGCGGTTACAGAAAATTCACCTGTAGATAGGCCTAACTGAGAGGGCTTGTCTCCATTTAAACTATCGCCAACTTTAGGTAGTGAGGTAACAACAGCTGGAAGCTGCGCAACAAACAGCATCTCAGTTTTCGCTATAACTACCTTCTTTTTGGCTTGCTGCGGTTTTTCGGATGCACCTGCCTCGTTTGAGTTTCTGCCGCCTTGATTAGCACTCGAATTGTCCGACTCGTTTTGATGAGTATCGGTAGTAGCTAATTCGTCTTTGGTTTGCCCGTATAGATGTTTTAGTGTAGCGATTGTGTCAGCGTCTAGGGTTCCAGTTATTGCTAGCTGGTAGCCGGATGCAACCAGGGCGCGTTGCAGCTGTGACACATCCGCGCCAGAATCACCTTCATACAAATCACGGTAGGCGGGAAAACTACCCTGATAGGCAATCAGAGGGCGATCGTTAATCCAGGCCACCACCTGCGTGTTTTCAAGTTGCTGACCGGCTTTTACGTTTACAGCGGTAACAACCGAATCGGCGCTAGTAGCAGGTAAGTTAACGGCTGAATCCTGCGCCCCGGTAATAACACCTGTGGCAGTGATTTGATCTGTCAGGTCTCCTTGCTCAACCTCCACAGTTACAGGAGCTGAAGTTGGAGGTGCAGCGGCGGCTGCGCGCTGCGCTGGCGATTGGGTGTAGCTTGCCAGCAACCAGCCTGCACCCACTAGCGCCACCGCCATAAACACAACTAAAACTACAAGTAACCAGCGTTTAACTTGGGATCGTTTAGCGCTCACAGCTACCCCCCTTCGATCACAAATAATTACGAGTATTTCTTCACAATCTCACGACAAGTGGCTTCAACCTGCTTGATTTGTCCCAGCCGAGCAGATAATTCTTTCTGATTCTTTTTGACATAAGCATCAGCGCTGTTCCAATCAGCATCGTAGTATGCCTGCTGCCAGCCAGAGCTGATCCGGCACTTTGCATCTGCAACCGCGATTTTTCGCTCATACTCTGACACGGTTCCAGGTGACGCCGCGATAGCAGATTGTGGCGCATCAGCACCTGGATTTAAGCCAATTTTCTTACTGAGCTGCGGTCCTGGCATTAACACTGGATTATCAGGTAGATCACTAAGGCCCAGTGGTTTCATGCATTGCTTCCAAGTGGCAGCAAGTTTTTTAACTTTAGGATCTTCAAGCCCCTGCTCAGCGCCGCCAATTGATACCAAAAGAGCATTTCCAGTCTCAGATTTTTCCTCATAAGACTTCAATACTG
>ERZ772770.417-NODE-417-length-9989-cov-4.13861_pt1 | contig 9989 bp, 2 predicted proteins | sample MGYA00511361_ERZ772770 | MGnify/ENA primary metagenome ERZ772770 (study PRJEB29015, sample SAMEA2738026) | human oral metagenome | biome: human oral; feature: human-associated habitat; material: saliva | place: China | collected 2251 ... | reverse complement strand
GCTCGTGAAGGTCACGGCGCCGTCGATGAAGGTTCCCTTCGGGGTGTTCTCCGAGGCAAAGGTCGCGAACTCGGACTCGGGGGTCACGGTGACGGTCACGGTGGTATCCGACTTCGCGGGGACCGTGATCTGCTGGGCGTCCCCGGCCTCGGCCACGCCGTCACCGGAGAAAGTCAGCGAGATGCCCGCGCCCGCCCAGTTCTGCGAGTGCTCGAGGAAGAGGCCCTCCTCGACCATCTCGGAGAGCGCCTGGCCGCCGAGGGTGTAGGTGTGGGCAGCGTCGGAGAGGTTGGTCAGGCGCACCTGGAAGGTCCAGCCCTTCGTTCCATCGCCGAGGTCTGCCTTGGGTCGGGAGGGATCGGCGGCTCCGACGACGGTCGGGTAGACGGTCGCGGTGGTCGCTGCGAGCGCGTCAACGGCGCCCGCGCCGACCTTGCGCGGCGAGTAGTAGGTGCCGTCGCCCAGTTCGACGTCGTTGAGCGGGTGAGCGGTGCCCATAAGGAGGTTGGTGACGACGGCGTTCTTCTGCTCGGCGCTCATGCCGGAGAAGGCGGGATCGCTCGCGAGGCGCTGGCGCACGAGGGCGCTGATGCCGGCGACCTGCGGGGAGGCCATCGAGGTGCCCGACAGGCGCTGGTACTCGTTGCCGAGGTAGGCCGACATGATGTCGCCGCCGGGGGCAGCGATCTCAGGCTTGAGGGTCAGGTCGGGGGCCACGCCCCACGCCGAGAACTCCGAGGCCGTCGGGTTGTTCGAGGCCAGAACGATGCCGGAGTGCGTGACGGTCACGGTGACGTCGGCTCCGTTGGCGGCGGCCAGGGCCTCGCGGATTGCCTCGCCGTCCTTCTTGGTGATGGTGACCGTCGGCATCGAGGTGGTCGAGCCCAGGATCGCCTGGTAGGGCGTAGCGGCTTCGGCGGTGTCGGCGACCATGAGGGCCGCGGGAGCCGGCGAGAGGGCCGTCAGGTTGCGCGCCTTGAGCTCCTCGGTCATCGCCGAGCCGTCGCGAGAGTCCGTACCACCCTTGTCCTCGAGGACGATCACACCGGAGAGGTCGGTGCCCGTATATTTCTCGAGCTGGCCTGTGCCGCCGGCGCCGGCGTCGACGACGCGGTAGCTCTTTTCGGGGATGTCGCGCAGGCCGGTCACGGCCTCGCCTTGGCCGTCGAGGGCGGTGCGGTAGGCGATCTTACGATCGCCCAGGCTCACGTAGGACAGGGCCTCCTGGTTGTCGACTGAGGCGACGGCCAGGGTGGACTTGTAGGAGGCGGGTTCGCCGAGCGTGCCTGTGTCGGGGTCGGTCGCGAACGGCTTGTTCTGGCCAGAGTTGTTGCCGTATGCGTTGGAGAAGGCGTTGCCGCCCGCGGCGTTAACGGTGATGCCAGCGGCATTCAGCTTCTCGTACACCCCGGCGAAGACGCTGCCCGCGTCGCTGCTCATGCCGGAGTCGTCGCCCAGGGACAGGTTGATGACGTCGGGCTTAATGACGAGCGCGTCATCGAGGGCTGCCAGCAGGGCACTGTCGGGCATCGAGCCGTCCCCGTCCGAGGCGACCTTCGCGACGACGATCTGCGCGTGGGGCGCGGTGCCCTGCAGGACGTCCGCGTTGGCGGCCGCGATCGCGGTGACGTGAGTGCCGTGGGACAGGTCCTTCTCAGAATGGGGCACGACGTCGGCATCGTTGTCCGCGTAGTCGTAGGCAAAGGGGATCTTGCTGTTGATGTACGTGCCTGCTCCGCCGTGCGGGAGCTTGCCCGCGAAGGCCTGCACGTCGGCCTGGCTCATGCGTACGTCGACGCCTTCCATCGAGCCGGCGAAGGCGTCGTGGTCGGTCTGCAGGCCGGAGTCGATGACCTCGATGACCTGACGATCACCCTTGAGGGGGACCTCGTTCACGCGCGTCATCGCCAGGGACGAGGCGTTCTTGAGGACGGGCGCACCGCTGCCCTGCGCCGCAGTCTCCAGCGGCTTGTGGACGCCCTCGATGAACGCGGTCTTCACGCCCTCGACTTTTCGGATCACGGAGAGCGCGGAGCCGGGCGCCTCGATGGCAAAGCCGTCGAGCGCGTTCGTGTAATCGCGCAGGTTCGTGACCTGAGCGCCGGGAACGACTCCCTCCACAGCGGAGGCAATGCGGGCCTTCACGACGTCGCGCGTGGCCTGGGTGGAGCTACCGGCTGTTCCGTCCTCCAGTTGGACGATGATCGTCGTCGGGGTGTCGTCGGCCGCCTCCTGCGCGGACGAGGCGTCGGGCAGGGTCACTCCCCCAGCCTCGGCCTGGCGGATGGACAGCTGCGCGTCCTCGACTCGCGTCCCCGACTGCGCGTCCTTAGACGAGGCGTGGGTGGGGTTGGCGGGGAGGGCACCGCCCGGCTGTGGGCTCGCTGCGAGCGCCGGGACGCTCACGCCGGTCAGGGCGAGGGCTGCGGCGAGCGCGAGTGCCGGGGTGGAGTGACGGGACATCAATGGCTCACTTACGTATCGATGAGATGACGATCAAAAGCGCGTCCGGGTGACGCGCCGTCCCATTATGCGAAAGTTCTTCCAGTTGTGCAGTATGCATGTCCGATAGATGGCTCAGTGTCCACACACTGACATTTTGTGCAGGCCCGCGCATAAGCCGAGGGGCCGACCTGGCGGTCGGCCCCTCGGCTTATCCCATCAACACAGTGCAAGTTTTCCCAGAAGGCTCCTCGAAAAAGTCTCGTCGGCATGTCCCGGACCCTCGTGGTCCGTGCCGTATTCCCTTGTGATGACAATCAGTGTAAGGAGCGAACCTTGCGACAACGGCAAGACAACCTGAAAAAACCCTGGGAATTTTGGCGGTTGCCCCCTTTGACAGGCGCCAGGCCCGCACACCCCACATGGTGCAGGGCGTGCGGGCCTGGACGGCCAGTATCAGGGGCGACCTAGCCGATCAGCTGCCCCGTCTCGGAGAAGGTGTACCACGTCCAGAAGATACGCAGTCGGCCCGTGGCCATCGCGCCGCTTCCGGCCTTCAGGTAGTACCAGGCACCGCCGTCCTTGAGCCACCCCGTCACCATCTTGCCGGTGGCGGGATTGAGGTAGTACCAGGTGTCCCCGTCCCTGACCCAGCCGGTCGCCATGACGCCCGTCACCGGATCCAGGTAGTACCAGGAGATCCCGTCGAGGACCCACCCGCTCGCCTGCGCGCCCGATGCACTGTGGTAGTACCACGATCCCTGCTCCCTCACCCAGCCGGTGCGCATGTAGCCGCTCGCGTCGAAGCGGTACGTCGCTCCGTCGATCGCGAGGGTCGTATCGGCGGGGTACGTGCCGTCCTCGTATCGGTACCACCAGCCGCGACCGTCACGCTTCCAGGTACCGGCCTTGGGCGCGGGCGCGGGGGCGCTGACATGGATGGTGGCGCTGGCTGACACACTCGGCTGCGTCGGGTCGGAGACGGTGATGGTCGCGTCGCCCGCGCCCACCGCGCTGACCTCGCCGGTCGCGCTCACCGTGGCCACGGCCTCGTCCGAGGAGGACCAGACGACGCCGGTCACGTTCGCGTCCGCGGGCTCATGGGTGGCGCTCAGCGTGAGGGTCTCCCCGACGCCGAGCGTGGCGGACTCGCGCGACAACGTCAGCGACGTCATGGGGATCGGCTTGAGCGCAACCGGCGCCGTTGCCCCGTTGACCGGCCAGTCCCATACGTGCAGGTAGATCGTCGACGGGTCCCCGCCGATGCTCGCCAGCGCGTCCTTCAGCGGGACGTCGAAGTGGCGGTGGACCAGCCCGTCCTCGCTGCGCCCGGTCGGGTAGACCTCGGCTCCGCGCTCAACGACCTTACCGTCCGGGGTTGCCGAGAAGCCCACACCGGCGATCGCCGAGGAGTCGGTGACGTCGAAGTGCAGGACGCGGTCCTTGCCTGCGCCCGACACCGTCACGTTGGAGATGACGGGATCCTTCGTGTCCAGCGTGACGGCGTAGCTGATGCGCTGGGTCGCAGACGACGGGCCGTAGGTGGAGGCCTCGATCGTCAGCGTGTAGCGCCCGTCCGGCAGCTCGGTGCCGTCCGGCGCGTAGCCGTTGAACCACGGGTCGCAGCCCGGCGCGGAGTCCTCGACCATGCGCGGCGAGCGCGTGTGCACGTCGTAGATGGACCGATCCGCGCGCCCGCACGTGAAGGAGCGGATCGTCTCCCCGGCCTCGTTGGTGAAGGTGTAGGTCAGGGAGGGCACGGAGCGCAGCAGCACCGTGCCCGGGGTGACGGAGGTGCGGGCATCCTCATCCGTGGAGCGCGAGATGACGAGGAGGTCGGGGTTGACCCCGTTGATCATCCTCTCGTCCTCAACGTCAAAGGGGCTCTGCTGCCCAAAGGGCAGGCGTCCGTTCATGAACGTCGACCCGTACCCGCTGATGTGGTTGTCGGGGGTGACCAGGTCGAAGATCGCGGGGGCACCCCAGGAGCCATAGAAGCCCACGTAGGGGACGGTGAGGTTCGGAGCACCGTCGGTGCTCGTGAAGGTGACGGCGCCGTCGATGAACGTGCCCTTGGGCGCGTTCTCCGCCGCGTACGAGGCGAAGGCCGAGCGCGGGGTCACGGTGACGGTCACGGTGGTGGCTCCCTTGGCGGGCACGGTCACCGAGTCGGAGGAGAAGGTCAGGTCGATGCCCTGCCCAGCCCAGTTCGTCGAGTGACGCGTGAACAGCATGCTCGCGACCTTTTCGGACAGGGCCTGTCCGCCCAGCGTGTAGGTGCGGGCCGTGTCGGAGACGTTCGTCAGGGTCACCTGGAAGGTCCACCCAGAGGTTCCGTCGCCCAGGTCGGCCTTGGGGCGCGAGGGGTCCTGTGCCCCGACGACGCTCGGGTACACGGACGAGGTCGTGGCCCCCTGGGCATCCACGAGGCCCGCGCCCACACGACGCGGCGAGTAGTAGGCGCCGTCATTTTGCTCCGCGTCCGCGATCGGACGGGCGGTGCCCATCAGGAGGTTCGTGACCACGGCGTTCTTCTCGGCGGCAGACATGCTCGCGAAGTCCGGGTCGGAGGCGACGCGCTGGCGCACGAGGGTAGCGACGGCGCCGGCCTGGGCCGAGGCCTCGGCCGTGCCGGAGAGGCGATCGTAGTAGTTTCCGGGGGTGGCGGACATGACCTTGCCTCCGGGAGCCGCCACCTCGGGCTTAAGCCTCAGGTTGGGGGTCACGCCGGTGGAGGAGAAGTCGGAGGCGTGCACGCCCTCGGGCACGGTGAGGATCGTGGAGGGAGAAACGTTTACCTCGATCGATCCGCTCTCCGAGGCCTTGATCGCGTCGTAGAGGCGATTGCGATCCGAGGTCGTGATGGTGGCCATCGGCAGGCTGAACCAGCGATCGACCGACCACTTGACGGGGGTCTCAGTGTCGTACCAGTGGCCGAGCAGGACACCGGCGGGCTTGCTGGTCAGGGACTTGAGGGCCTTAATCTTGTGCTTCACCTCCACCGACTTGCCGCCCGAGTCGTAGCCGCCCAGCTCCTCGAGAAGGATCGTGCGCGACAGGTCCCCGTAGTCCGCGCCGAGGTACTTGGTCAGGTCCTCGCTCGATCCGTTTCCGGCGTAGACGACGCGGTACGTGCCCTCGGCGAGAGTGTCGAATCCGGGTCCATCGCCCTTGCCCATGCGAGCGAGGGGGCGATAGCCGATAAGGCGATCGCCGAAGGTGAGCGCACCCATGATCTCCTGCTCGTTGACCGAGGCCACGGCGAGGGTCGAGGAGAAGGCTGCGGGGAAGCCGAGCGCGCCATTATCGGGGTCATCCGCTCGCCCGTAGCGCTCGACGTCACCGGCGGGCGCGTAGACGGTCGTGCCCTGCGCGCCGAGGGTCTCGTAGACGTGGGAGTAGAGGGTCTCGGCGTCGTCCGTCATTCCTTCGGTCTTAGAGAAGGAGACCGAGACGACGTCGGGCTTGAGAACCATCGCGTCATCGAGGGCGGCCAGGAGATTCACGTCGCTGGCCATATTGCCCGGATCGGTCGTCACCTTCGCGACGATCAGCTGCGCCTGGGGCGCTGCCCCCGAGAAGTATCCACCGTTGGCGGCCGCGAGCGCTGCGACGTGCGTCCCCTGGTTATTCGCGCTGCGCGCTTCATCACCGCCATCTTCCGTGGCGAGAACGTTCGTGTCCCCGTCGCCATAGTCGTAGGCGAAGGGGATCTTGGGGCTCACCCACACACCGCTCTTGCCGGCGCCCAGCTGCGAGGCAACGGAGGCCACCGAGTCCTGCGTGAAGCGCAGCGCTGCGGCGTCCATGTCACCGGCAAAGGCCTGGTGCGAGGTGTCGATGCCACTGTCGATGAGCTCAATGACCTGGCCTTGGCCCTTCTGGGCAAGGCCGCCAGCCCGCATCATCTGGGCCGCGGAGCCGAGGGCGGCATCCGACTCGTCTCCCCCGGCAACAGCTCGATAGCCTCCCGAGATCTCATCATCCGTGGCGAACGTGTGGCTGCCATTGAGGAAGGCGCCCGCGACGCCGGGCGTCGCCTTGATGGCACCGAGCGTCGAGGCGGGCGCCTGGATCGCAAAGCCGTCGAAGGCGTGGTGGTAGTCGCGCACGTCGGAGATGGTCGCCCCCGGTAGAGCAGCGGCTACGGCCTCGCCGATGCGCTTCTTCATCTGCGTGTAGTACGCGGCGCGGTCGGCTCCCGCGTCACCTGCCTCGAGCTGGACGATGATCGTCGCAGGAGAGTCGTTCGCGCCCTGCTGGGGTGACGAGGCCTGGGTGGCGTCGGCCTCGTCCGCAAAGGCTGCGGGCACGCCGATCGTGGTAAGCGCGAGGGCGCCGGCCGCTATGAGCGTCAGCGCTGCGCGTCGGTAGTGGAACATTGTCGGCTCACTTTCTTCACACCTAAAGTGTTGAGCTGTATGAGGGTGAGGGATCGCGCGGCACATCCCTGTGGGCACGCGATAGGGCGGGTACGGCGTGTGGCCGCGCCTCGCGTCGTTTTGCGGGCGCGCCCGCTCCCCCGATGCAAGTCCGGGCGGAGCGGGCGCGACGCATGGGTAGTCCTTCGGGTCAGCGGATCAGCGGATCAACGCGCCGTTGTCGGCGAATCGGTAGTGCTTCCAGACGATCCACAGGCGGCCGGTCGCCATCTGGCCACTGCCGGGCTTGAGGTAGTACCAGGAGCCGTTCTCGTAGTGCCATCCGGTCTTCATCTTGCCGTTGGCGGGGTTCAGGTAGTACCAGTGCGAACCGTCTTTGACCCATCCCGTGGCCATCTGGCCAGTCCCGGGGGTCAGGTAGTACCAGGAGCCCCCGTCGAGAACCCAGCCGGTGGCCTGTGCGCCGGACAGAGCGTGGTAGTACCAGGAACCCCGCTCGAAGACCCAGCCGGTACGCATGTAGCCGTCTGCGTCGAAGCGGTACACCTGGCCATCGATGGTCTTGGCCGTGTTCGAGGGGTAGGTACCATCCGCGTAGCGATACCACCAGCCGCGCACGCCCCACGTCCACTGGCCGCCGGAGGGCACGGAGTCAGAGGCATCCTTGACGGTGACGGTCGCCGAGGTGACAACATGGGGATCCTGACGCACGTCGACGCGCAGGGAGACATCAGCGCTCGTTGGGGTCCAGGTGTAGGAGGCGGTGGACGCACTCTCGTCCGAGCTACCCTCCATCGAATCCCAGTCCTGGAGAACCGTCTCCGTGCCGTCGCCGCCGATCTGTACCACGCGCACCTGGCGCCCGCCCAGGGTACCGCCCTGCGCAGAGACCTTCACGGTCGTCGGAGTGCCCACGGAGGTGGTGAGCGTGTACCCGGGTCCGGCCTCGGTGATTCCGTCACCCGACACCGCGACCTGCGGGCGGGTGTACTCGAAGAGGGCGGCCGTGTTGTAGCCGGCTTCCTTCATAGCCTTCTCGGTAAGCATCCACGCCTGCGAACCCTTGGGGGCGGCGACGTAAATCTCGGTGCCCGCCTTGAGGTCCGAGGCCATGTCGGCGGCGAGCTTGATGTCCTGCACGGTCGAGGGCAGGACCAGAACGCGGGGCGTGTCGAACCAGAAGGTGAAGCTGGTCATCCCCTCGCCGAAGTAGGCGCTGTCGGGACGCCCATTGGAGGCCTTGCCCTCGTAGTAGAACTCGCCGTTGTTTCCGCCGCGCACGATGATGTGGCGCGGTGTGGGGGTGTCGCGCGGGGTCATCCACAGTTCCGTGACCTTCGAGCCCAGCTCGACGGTGTCCAGGCCGTTGTTGACCAGGCCTCGGGCGACGGTCACCGAGTCGGGGATGACAATGTCGGTGAGGTTGTTGCAGCCGTCGAAGGCGCCGTATCCGATGCTTGTCAGGCCCTCGGGCAGGACGACACGACGCAGGGAGGAGTTGTTCGCGAATGCGGCATCAGCGATAGCGGTCGTGCCCTCGGGAACCGTCACATCGGTGTCCGTCTTCGTGGGCAGGTACAGGACCAGGGTGCGGCCAGCGTTGCCCTTGCTGTACAGGACGCCGTCTTCGACGGTGTACATCGAGTTGGCGGGGTCCACAGTCAGCGAGGCAAGGTTGTTCGAACCCACGAATGCTGATTCGCCGATGGTGGCGATGCCCGAGCCCAGGTGGACAGAGGTCAGGGCGGTGTCGGCAGAGAACGCGCCCTTACCGATCAAGGTCACCGAGTCGGGCAGGCTGACCGAGGTGATTGGCGCATCCTCGAATGCGTAGTCGCCCACCCTGGTGAGGCGGTTTAGGTCCGGGCGGAAGTTCACCTCGGTGAGTGCCTTGTCGTAGCGGAAGGCGCTGTCCGACACGGCCGTCGTGCCGCCCAGGTCCACGCGCTCCAGCTTGGGCATGTACCAGAACGCCATGTCGTCCATGGATTCGAAGCCATCAGGCAGGGCCAGAGAGGTGATCTGAGAGCTCACGAATGCCGCCTTTTCCACGCGGCGCAGGCTCGCAGGCAGGGTCACGGAGGTAATCCGAGCAGACGTGAAGGCTCCCTCGTCGATGGTGTGCGTCCCCTCGGCGACCGAGTAGCGACCGCCAGCGTTCTTCGCCTCCGGGTAGGTCGCCAGGTGCGTCAAGCCCTTCGTGTACAGGACACCGTCGAGGCTCTGGTAGTTCGGGTTGGCCGCGTCAACCTCAATGCTTTCCAGGAGCGGGGTACGCACAAATGCCGCGAACAGGCCCCGGGCCACCACGTTCGGACCGACGTGGACGGAGCGCAGCTTCGCCATGTCGCTGAAGGTCTCCAGACCTGCCATCGTGAGAGATCGCGGCAAAGTGATGTGCTCAAGCGCCGTGCGCGCGAAGGCGCGGTCCCCGATCGTCTCCAACTGCGAGGGGTGGGCGTCATCGTCCTGGAAGGTGACCTGGGTGAGCGGCTGACCTGAAAAGACATAGTCGTCGATTGTGCGCACGCTCGCGGGGATCCACACGCTCGTCAGACTCGCGTCATTAAAGGCGTTCGTAGCGATCTCGGTGACACCGTCAGGGATGCGGACATCCGTTGCAGTGCCCGTGTACGACACGAGCACGCCGTCGGCGTCGATGGTGAAGCCATCGGCATTGGCATGCAACGGAGCGGCTGCGTTCACCCGACCGGCGGCGCCGGCGTCTGCCGCGAAGGCGGCGGGCACGCTGACCACGGTCAGGGACAGGGCGCCGGCGAGCGCGAACGCCAGCACCGTTGACTTTCGATGGGACATCTGTGACCCCTTCTATTGACAGTTGGTAAGTGAAGGCTCCGTGTTGCAATCACGACCCCTTGTGTCAAACATATCTCTTCAAAGGGTTTTCGGATACCCCCTGAGACATTCCTTCTCACCATGTGTCGATTGATAAGGCGGCATCTTTGCCCGTAGTAACATGCATCAACCCGAACCGATAGAGAGTGCTTATCGGCGACATCGCAGCCACATATCACCCATTTTTTCTAGGGTTGCATAACACCTTTCCACTGAATCTGACAAATCAACCAACAGCCAAGATTTGTGCCATATACGCCCCTACAAGCAATCGCGCGCGAAGCCATAGCGCGACGCTCCCGACCTAGT
>ERZ772770.415-NODE-415-length-10013-cov-2.30337_pt1 | contig 10013 bp, 7 predicted proteins | sample MGYA00511361_ERZ772770 | MGnify/ENA primary metagenome ERZ772770 (study PRJEB29015, sample SAMEA2738026) | human oral metagenome | biome: human oral; feature: human-associated habitat; material: saliva | place: China | collected 2251 ... | reverse complement strand
GGTCAAAATAAGTATCCAAGGTCTGCTCAATGGGCTGATCCAAATCGTTGACCGCCTGTAACATCTCAATCAATTTACGGTGGTCGTGATCCCCTTTAATCTCTAGCAACTTCTCGAAGGCTTGCTTATCGAAATCTGGATCATTTTCTGGTTTAATGACCTCTTCATAGGGTAGAAATTCAAAGAAGTTAACCTTGTAAAGTTGGGCGTTACTATCCAGGCCATGTGCCTTAAGGCCAGCCCCATTGAGCTGTTCCACCTGGGTATAGAGGCCATAATCCACAAATTTATCTGGCTCAGAACCATTTTCATCCTTAACATAGAGATGAACAAATTGTGTCCGTAAACCCATGATTTGAGGAATGCCTCGAATCAAGTCATAAGCCAATTTGTTTCGAAAACGCAGGCCATCAGTTTGGTGCTTATTGAGGTTGAGGGTCCGCTGTCCCTGCCAGCTCCCCTTATTCTTCTTAAGCTTAATCTTGTAATTTTTCTGTTGATTACGGCTAGAAGTCTGACCACGAACCTGAACAGTCGCATTAGGCACTGTCTCATTGTAACCCACCTGACCTGCCAAGGGACCCGAGTCATCCCCTGCCTGTAAGATGGCCGCCACTTGATAACGTGGCACGCCCCATTTCTCGTAATCATAAGCAGAATAAGTATTGATTTCTTCCCAGGTGTGGTTGGTATTTTCTGACTCGATGCCTGACTTAATGGTCAGGTATAGGGTCTTAACCGACTGAGGGTCTTCTTGATAAAGCAAGTCCTTATCTCGCAAATGATAGTTACTTTCGGCAAATTCGACAGTATTCTCCTGACTGACCGAGGATGATGTGCTAGTTTCTTCTTGACTACAGGCTCCTAGGACACACGTCGCTAGAATCATCACCAGAAGCCCCGCTAGTTTAGGATTTTTTGGTGGCACGAGCGCCCACCCCTTTCAGATAATCATAAAGTCGACTTAATAAGCCTTCATGTGACACTAAGGTCATCGGCTGGGCACTGAGCGTATGGTACATTAATTTCTTAGTAAAGCGATCTAGGCGCCACAGAGCTAACAAGAAGAAAATACTTGCGGCCACTAAAAAACCAAACCCTAGAAAAGCACGATTAAAGAATTGCGAGGCCATGGTAAAGACTGGCGAGGCAATAGCGAAGCTGGCCGCCGCGATCAAAGCCCCCTTATAGTCCGTAAAGTATAAGAGCATGGACAAGAGGACATTAGCAATGGCGTAAATCCCATAGCCAACACAGAGAATACGGAAATAGCCTCGCATGAGGTCATTAATCCCTAGTGGGAGAATATCCAAAAGCGCATTCCCAGCAGAAATGGCTAGGACGGTTACGAACAATTGCTTCCAGGCCAAGGCCAGGAGTTCGCGAATCATAACCGTAATCATCTCTACTTCTGCTTCCTTAATATCAGCTAGGGTCCCCTTCTCGTTGAATAGGCCGTAGTAACGCTGATACTTAGGATAGAAATGGACTTCAGTTGCTAAGGCGAAGTTGATGGTTGTCACTAAAATCGTTAGGAAAGCCAAGAGCACCGGCACATCATAGACCTGCGAGGCATAGAAGAGACCTTCAACTCGGCTCCCCCAGGGGCCAAACCAAACCACAAAGATATGGCCAAAAATCCCGATATGCAAGAAGAAACCAATCAAGGTCAAGTCGAAGAACTTGTCCATCCACTTGAAGAAAAGGAAGGATTCCTTGAGCATTTCCAAATCCAAAGGAAAATAACGTGCCAGTAGGTAGACAATCCCCAGAAACATAAACCCATAACCCACGCAGACACTCAGCAAGAGCGCTGTTAAGGCTGGAAACTTAATGGCTAAGAGGCACCAACCTACCAAGAAAGTAATGACACTAGCTGCCAAAAAGGCCAAGAGAATCGACTTATAATCTTTGAGAGCAGTCAGGTACTGGACCCCATTCCAGACAAAAATCAATTCCATAAATAAGGTTAAATTCAAGACTAACTGAACAGACGTTAAGCCAGAAAATATCAGAAATGGCGTATATAATAAGGCACCTATTCCAATCATAGTAGCCGAAGAACCCCAAAAAGATGGAATAACGTAAGCTTCTTTCTCTTCATAAAGCATATCCGAGGCAAAACGTGTCACTGCATAAGAGAAAAAAGAATTGACAGTCAGGGAAGCCAAGATGGCGTAAGTAATCATACTGGTCAAAAAATCTCGATCCAAACGATTGAGGCCTACATAACCTGCCAAGTAGGAAATCCCGAAAATTAAGGTTCCCCCAAGGACCATGGGACCTGCATAAATCACGCCCGTATAGCCATAAGCTTTGGCACGTGAGAAGAGGCCTTTTTGGTCAAAGACCTTGCGTAATTCAAATCCAATCCCTGCCATTAGGCTCTCACCTCCTCATACATGGCCAAATAACCCTTGAGCATACGGTCATACTGATAATAACGCTGAACACGTTCCCGGCCAATGGCGCCCATTTTGAGCCGGTCTTCTTGCGAACGACACATGGCTTCCATGGCATCCGCCAAACCCTTCTGATAAATTGGAGGCACAATGTAGCCGGCTATTCCTAAGTCATCACCTGGTCCACCTTCTAACAGTTCTCGACAGCAACCAACATCCGTTGTCACACAGGGACGCCCTGATGCCAGTGACTCTAAGACCGATAAGGGCTGAGCCTCCGAGATACTAGTCAGAATGGTAAAGTCTAAGTTTTCCATATAGGAAACAATATCCACCCGACCTGTAAAAATCACATTATCCAATTGCATTTGCTTAACCAAGTCATAACATTCTTGAGCATATTCCTCATCATCCACGCCACCCATAATATGGAGGCGGGCATTATCAAGACGGTTACTTAATTCGTAGAAAGCATAAAGCATGGTCTTAATGTCTTTAATAGGTGCCAGGCGCACAACCGCTCCAATATCGACTACACCATCTGGAATCTTGGCAGGAACAGAAGCAAAGCGCTGGACATCGATCCCATTCTCCACCACACGGCATCGTGCTGGATCACATCCAATCTCAATTTGAGTCAAACGCGCTTGGGTGAAAAGGCAAGAGATGATTTGGGCACGACTGTAAATAATATCCGATAACATGTAGAAAAACTTAATCCAGTGTTCCTTCATACTTGGTAACACCCAGTTGGAACGGATGATTTCTTCCTCTCGCTCCCGGGTATAGATACCGTGCTCACTCAACAAGATAGGCTTATCGTAGCGATATTGGCCTAAAAGCGCCAAAATTCCACTATAGCCGGTTGAAATAGCATGATAGACATCTGCCTGAGGAACAGACTGGCCTAAGAGATAGAAGACAGGCAAAAGCATCGAGCGAATGGTATGGAACACTTCAGCAAAAGCGTTATAGGCATATTGCTGTTCAACCATTTCAACCATCATCTCAAGGAAATTCTCACTCTGGAGGAAGTCAACAGGGTTCAGTTTCTTATCCTGATAGAGCTGGCAAAGCACCTGCCAATCAGGTCGGCCTGTCTCCATGACCTGTCTGAGTGCTTCTAGTTCTGGCGCCGTAAAATGATAATCAAAGAGTCGCTTACTTGGCGCCACATGTAGCGCATCATCTAGGAATACTTCATGGACTTCAACCACATTATCTGGTAACTGGTAGACAAATTGTCCTTTTGATTTGGACTTAGCCCCAATCACCCAGAGGACAAATTCGTGTTGAGGCATATTTTGGATGTATTGATGCATCCAAGTTGAGACCCCACCATGGACATAAGGATAGCTTCCTTCTAAAATCAAACAAATTCTCATCCTTATTCCTCACTCCAGTCCATGGTGACTTTGGCTTGCGTTGCTTTCAAGAGATAGAGATTCCCCGTTAAATGCGTCAGGGTTCCACCATTTACATGACTCCCCACTTGACCTTCATTGATACGCACAAAGAGATAAACCTCATCATAGAAATGCTCAAAAGTCCATTGAATGCCTGTATCAGTCACTTCTTGCTTAGGTGCTAAAGCTGCATAACGCTGTACTGCCCCAGATAACTGTGAGCCTGTGAGGTCACGTAGACTTGGTGCTGATTCCTTGAGCCAACTAATATAGTGTTCCAAGTTCTTCTTGAGAGTACCCCAGCCTAGTTCAGCCCCTCGATCAGTGTCCAAAGGATCATCCGGATGGATAAAGTGACTATTAACGAAATGCAGATTAAGCTCAGAGAAAGCCGCTAGCTGCATAAAATCATCAATTATCCCACCCGAAATAACACGAGGCTGTTCTACCATACCATCGGCAGCCCATTCAAATTCTTGTGCATAGGCGAAATCCCCGGGGAAATAAGTACTGGCAATGGTTTTAACTTCCGGTATCTCTTGAGTCAATACTGCTCGACCTTCCGGTGACAATACATTGGAAGGTGGAACATAGACCGATTTTTCCACATTAGGGAAGAGTTGTTCATTAAAGCGAACTAATTCCTTCATGGCCGATATCATAGCGGATTCATCCCAGGTATGATAAGAGTAGACCCCTTTATAGTCTAAGCTCTTAGGTGAAAGAGGTTGGTGGTTATAACCGTGATAGCCAATTTCACCACCTGAACGTAACAACATGTTCCCAAAATAAACGAAACGTGAAATATCTTCCTGGTCATGAACTTGGCCAGAAGTGTCATCTTCATAGTTTTCGATAGTAGCACCGGTATACTTAATGCCAAACTTATCGACAAAACTTAGCATGTCTACCCACCATATATTGGTGTAGAAGTCAGCCACATTGAGGTTATAGTCCCGCTTAACATACTTACCATCACCACTAGGTACTGGCGCCGGAAAGTCATCGAGATAGAAGGCTGACCCATTAATAACCGGATAACTTGAGACCTTGCCCAAAAGACTAAAGGAAGCCGCGTAAAGCCCACGCGTCACCTTGTTATAAATCCCAAAGTTATCGATAACGAATTTGCCTTTACCATAGCCATGTTCCCAAATCAGAGGTAAGACTCCTTGACCTTCCTTGCGACTTACAAGAACCTTAGTTTTTTCCGATAGGTCCACCTTAAGCGCTGAGTCAAATGGTTCCTCAATCACATACTCACGACCGCCACCAATCATGAAGTCTGGCTCCACATAGAGTTTGTCAACAAGTCCATGTTCAGCTTGAGATTGCTCAATTCCAAGTGGCTAGACTTTTGTAGGGTCAAGGCAAATTGAACATAGCCCCCTGCTTCTACCCAGTCTCGTAAAGCCACTAGCTCATCATCTAAATCATCTAACTGAGAAACCAACATCACGACCTTCTCATAGTCAGTCAATTCTGGAAATGAATCCTTGGCGATGTCAATCTGCTTATAGCCAACCTTCATATCTTTAAGGATCTGTTGGAATTGCTCCTTGGCTAAGTTACTAGAGGGATCGCGGCTATCCGTCACAACCAATGTGTTAACTGGCACTTGTGATTGGGCTTGGTCCGCCGTCACTACGGGACCAGTTAAGTAAGTAAAGGGTTGTTTTTGGACTTGATAGCCAATCCCTTGACGTTCAATAAACAAAGCCGTAGCCAGGACCAAAAAGCCAATGAAGACTAAGACTAGGCCTCTATATCTGAAATGTTGCCATTTTTTCATGCAATCCCCCCTATGCTTGAATACGCCAAGAGTCAATAATTTGGCGATTATGGCGTGACAAATAGACTTGTCGTGTCTCAATATCTTGGTAGAATTGCTGCAAACCTAATCGATCACCTTGAGCGACCAAGGCCTGAAACTGAAAGACACGATAAGCTTCTTCCATTGGCCATTGAACTTGGCAGTAATCCAAGATTTGGCGCAGACGCTGTCCTTCTCCCAGTGCCAAGTACTGAGCTCCCAGTCTAAGGTAGTCCTTTAATTCATGACTAATCGCCACCTTTCGGCGCAATAAATCAATATATTGGCGTCGTGAGCTTTCAGCAAACTTCCCTGCCACTAAGCCAGAAGCCAGATAGTCTTCTAGCACTAGACAAAGCTGTTCAAGAGTCGTGATATCATCCGGTTGTTTAAGCAATTCATGCTTGAGTTCTTGTATTTTTAAATCATATTCCTTATGTAGCTCAGCTAGCATAACTGTCGCATAATGGACTACTTCCACGTCTTCATTCATACGCGCTTGTTGCAACAAAGCGACAACATTGCTTGGCTGGTCTTTGAGCATACTCATAGTCAATTCGCGTTTAATGGCCGAATCATTGAGTAATAGCGCTTCTTCAATCGGCACCCATAATCGCACATCCTCAGATGATTGCATAGAAAACGGTGCTTGGTCTTCCTCATCTGACACCAACTCATCCATATCCTGAGCAATTGCTTCCTGCTGACTCACCACAATAGACTGGAAGTCTTCACGACTGTACATGCGCCAGTAGACTAAAGCCACCGATAATGGGCCTATATATGGCATTAAAAGGATTGGTAGCCATAAAATTGGATGTAAGGTGACCTTGCGGGCCAGCATCTTGCGATAGAGGCCGTAAGCTAGGATGCCGTGTCCTAGCAATAAAACAAGCAAAATTAAGGTCGGTAGCATAATGGTCTCCCCTTCTTTTCTTTCTTACTAGTTGCCATCAATTAGCGCTTATTAACTTCCAGAGCATGCTGGAAAGCTATTTCAATTAAGCCAAAGATGACGCGGAGTTGGTTATAATGAGCCAAATCCATAGGGCCTAGCTGGTGTTCTTGTAAACCGATGACAATGACTAACTGACCATGATAGCGCAAGCCTGCAACATAATGTGGCAAATTAGGTTCTAGTTGCCGATTAAGCCAAAGTTCACCCGACATTAAGGGCTCCGTCAAATGACCAAGTGCCCCATCTAAGAGTGGGTTAGTTAAGGTCCGACTCAGGCCTGGTAGAGCCGCTAATTGGTTGGCTCCCGTTACCTGATAAAAAACTAAGGCCATTGGATCTACTAATTCTACTAGTAGTTCTTGAGCTACTTTAAGTACCGCTTCCGGTGTTGCTTGGTTGAGTCGCTCCACCCAACTATATAATCGGCCATAGGAATCCCGCCGTCCCATAATTTGCTTTTTCAAACTGGATTTTTCGAGTAGCATATCGCGATAGAGTTGGCGAACCAAATGTCCCTTATCCCGCAACAACTGGTTCTCTCTGGATAAAACTGCTTTGTCATGCAAGGCCTCCGCCCGCAAACGGCCTACCATTGCCCCTGTCACCAGGTAGACCACAAAAGGTACCCAATTAAGCGGGTCATAGAACAAGGTAATCCAGTTATTACCGGAAGTAATGTAGATGTAGAGCAGGCCAATAGTAGATAAACTTGCTGCCAATAGCCCCATAGATATACCGCCCGTCATAGCCATCATCACAATGAAAAGCAAGCGAACGTCAATCACTCGGAATTGTTGTTGGTTTCTTAATAAAAGTGCAAAGACTTCCGATAAGCCAAATAAGAGCAAGAGTTCGAGAATACGTACAATCGTCGGATGTAGGCCCATCCAAGTCTTCAAATCCTGCCACCAAGCAAAGATGGACGTATTTACTTTACCTAAGTAGGATTCTTTTAAAATCCGTTGCCAGTCTTCAAGTGGATTCAACTGCGGGAACCAACCATAACGTGACCGTAGTGAAGGTTCCGTCACCTGGCTAGCATCAACTTGCTGCAAATTACCTTTGGCAAAGCTGATTGGCACCTTCGGTTGTAAGTGATGCATGCTTAAGGCTAAATCTTGATAGGTCAATTTAAAGCTATTTGGCACCATTAAGAGTTCTGATTCATCCGTCCAATCATCCAAAACCTTATGCAATAGGCTGGCCAAATCATAAATATGTAAGAAGAGGAAATCACTCTCTCGGTTTTCTTTGAAACGCGCAGGCTTACCGGTAGCCCATTGGCTAAAAATCCGATCCAAATAATCAGGGAATAAATGGTCTGCATAGAGATGTGGCAGACGAATGACCTTGACTGCTACTCCATGGTCATGCCCCTCGAACAAACAGAGTTGCTCATAACTTTGTGCCAATTGAGTGCCCTGTTGCTTATCTTGGTATCCAGCTTGTGGACCCTCCAAATAACAAAAGCGCTGAATTTTATGGGTTTTACAAGCCGTTAGTAACTGTTGAAGTGATTCCCCTTCCCCAACTTCCTGAGAATGCAAGGTGAGGAAGTTTGAGAAGAAGACTACCTGGTCAATATCATAGGTGTCAAAAATCTCCTCCAAGGCCCAGTCCTTATTATCAGGAGATAGCACCGTCAAACGTTGTCGATAGGAAGATTTTAGATCGCAGGCTCCCAAAATAATGACACGCATGTCGGGAAAGGCTTCTTGGATAAATTCTCGCGTCAGGTACCGCGTGTTTCCAGTTACAAGTATGTTCATGATTGTTTCTTACCCCTCGAATTTCTTTTGTGGCAGCGTCTCTTTGTAATTGCCGAAACCGCCTATAATCATCACAATATAAATAGAAATGAATTTGTAAGTTATAAGACGGAATTACAAAATAAAATCTTAGATGCTTGTCTTTATGCACCTAGATAGCCCCTGCCCTCAGGTCGGCCCTATTATATCATTCTATAAATGTAGGTCAAAGATTATCTCATTTTGGTAGGGGGTCGTTACCAAAAAGTAATCCTTCTGTAACAAAATTACCCGCTTCTTTGGTGATTTCATCACAACCTTACCTTATCCTCACTTTCCTCTCATAATTGCATTTGCAACCGTTATCTATTTTTTGCCAGAAATTTTTTATAACATAAATTTGCATTGGTATTTACAAGATAACTAAATACTATTGATAATATCGTTAAAATAATATCTATCATTTGAATACTAAGAATCTAATGGAATAATTTTTTGTTCCAACTGTTAATAAATAAATGGAGATGTCTGTTTATAAATGCCAATCTGATTATCATATCGTAAGTAGAAATGGCATAATGAATTTAAAATCAAGACAAGTTTCAACTATATTTTACCTACTTTTCCCGCATAAAGGACTAGACAAAAAAATGACTTTCTTACTTAGCTAACAAAAGCTACTATTAATAATATAAGCTAGTATCTAATTAGATAGTCACAATGCTCCTTTACTCACCTAGCGACCTAACTTGATAAGCTCCAAGTAAACAAAAAAAGAACCCCAATCGTCCAAAGACGATTGATGGTTCTTTTCATGTTTCGGTATGTTAGCGCCCGCGTTCTTTGATTGAATAAGTTATCAGTTATTGCTATCTATTTGCAAACAGCGATAAATCAATCCTTTTCGCTTTGACAGTTTGCAGGGATAGGCATGAGATTCAACGCATCAGACAATATCTCGTACAATTCAACCGCTGAACTATTCTTGAATTTTATTTAAGAGGACTTTGGCTCCACAGGAACCTATTACTTACCACTACTCTATTCTGGTTCGATAAAATAATCGAAACCAGTACCAAGTCATCCGCTAGGCCAGTGGGAAATACCTTTCAGGTGTCACAAATCGTGGCACCTATTTTTTCTTCCAGAAAAACCATTCCCCTCACGGGGGCCGGTCACCGGCGCGTTCCCGGCTGCATTGCCTACGGCAATTCCGCTCGACCACCAATGCCCAGCCCCCGTGAGGGGAATGGTGGTGGCCAGATCTAGCCAATGGTCACATAATGAACCTATAGCACCCCATAGCCGACACTGAGTCATGGTAGTTATACCCTGCCGTGTTCCTATGTCTAGATTAGACTACATTTCATCAATTCAATCTGCCTGTTTGCAGAAGATCTCTACTCAAGCTATATGCCTCTGCTTCAGATAACTCTCTATAATCTTTGAAGTCGATATCTCGCATTCTCTCCTGCCAATAGATACTTCTAACCCACCCCTGCTCTACATCATATACAAAAATCGTGGAACCGTCAGAGAGTAGCAATTTGGAATCTTCGGTAGTTGTGACATAGTACTTAGGTGACTTTAGTCTTTTAAACATCATCTACACCCCCTCAGGCAAAGGAATTCAAACGCAGGACAGCCCGCCGGCCCCAAGCTACGCTTCGAGCCGTCTACTAGTTT
>ERZ772770.413-NODE-413-length-10041-cov-2.9967_pt1 | contig 10041 bp, 9 predicted proteins | sample MGYA00511361_ERZ772770 | MGnify/ENA primary metagenome ERZ772770 (study PRJEB29015, sample SAMEA2738026) | human oral metagenome | biome: human oral; feature: human-associated habitat; material: saliva | place: China | collected 2251 ... | reverse complement strand
GTTTTCCCACTTTTAATTCTAAATGTAGTTTTTCAAAATATTGTTGCTGATGTTTCATATTTTTTTTCGAAAAGAAATAATAAATACCTAAAATAACTGCTATAAAAACAAGAAATGTTATTGAACTTCCAAAAATAATTTGAACTGTTTGCATCCTTAAATCCCATCCTCATCTTCATCAATAGTTTGTTCTACGTTCGTTGGTAACACTACATGTTGAATTCCTTCTTTACCCGCACCTAAGCTTTGTGTTACTACCGCTTTTGCGTCACTCGCAAATTCACGGAACATTGCAATTTCGATTAACATTGGTAAATTAGTTCCCACTACTACTTCAACATTTTTAAAATCAACAGATGCCATCATAGCTGCTTTAAATGGACTTCCACCCAATAAATCAGCAAATACTACAATTCCATCGGTTGTTTCTTGTAATTCTTCCATTGCATTTCGCATATTTTGTTCTAATATTTCCATCGGTTCACTTTCACGAAATGGAACTACTTTAAACGCTTCTTGCTTTCCTGCAATCATTTCTAATGCATGAGCTACACCAACTGCATATTCTCCATGTCCTGTTAAAATTAATCCAATCATTGTATTACCTCCCTATATATTATACTTATATACTAGTCCAGGTTTTAACAAAATACAAGTAAAATTTAAACGTTTTCACGTTTATTGTGTAATAATTGTCTTTTTAATTATTTTTCAACAAAGTTACTCACTACTATAAAAATGTGGATGAAAAAACTAATGTTTTTCATCCACATAAATCAATATAAAATTTCTTTAATACTCTATAATTAACGTAAAATACGACCTGTTTTATTTTTCATAAAATTAAAAATTTCTTGCTCATCAAACTGATTCCAATCACCAAAAACTGTATGTTTTAGAACTGAACTAGCAGTACCAAAATCAACAATTTTTTGGCTATCCCACCCTTTTAATATTCCATTTAAAATTCCTGCTGAAAATGCATCCCCCCCTCCAACACGATCAATTACAGGGTTTAAATCATATAATTTAGACTTTACAAATCTTCCTTCCTCTCCCATAAAGAAACCTTGCAACTCATGATGATTAGTAGAATTTACATTTCTTTTTGTTGAGTAAAGTACTTTAATATTTGGATATTTCAGCTGAATACGATTATAAATTTCTTTTAACGAAACAATTTCGTCTTCACTTGTAACTTTAAAAAAATGAATAGCATCTAATTTAGCTGCTGAAAGAATATCTATATATGGGAAAATTTTTTGAAAAAAATTGTACGCTCTTTCGTACCCCCACAAACTACTTCTATAATTTATATCAAAACTGACTAAACAACCATATTTTTTTGCTTTTTCAACAATTTCTAGTGTCCAAACTTCCCATTTCTTAGAAAGTGTTGGTAGTATGCCAGAAATATGTACTAAATCAACTTTTTGAAAAATCTTATCAAAATCCCAACAAAGTTCTTCAAGCATCGCAATACTAGAAAAGGTACGATCATATAATACCTTAGAACCTCTAACTGAATTTCCTTGTTCTAAAAAATACGAGCCTAATCTTCCATTTCTTTGAACAATTTCTTTTGTATTTACACCATACGAATTCAACCTAGAAATCACTGCATCACTGAGTGGATTTTGTGAAGGCAGAACAGATGCTACTGAAACAGTATGACCAAACTGAGATAAGGAAACCCCAACATTTGTTTCAGCTCCACCATAACAAACTCTAAAATTATCTGTATGTTTAATTCTAACATCCTCATAAGTTGATAATCGTAACAAAATTTCACCTAAAGTGACTACTCTCATTCTTAAACCTCTTTTACTATTTATTATTTATAAATGAATCTTATCAATTCAAAGCTTGTACAAATTCTTTTGCAATATTTGTTACACTTTCATAACCTTCAGAAGCAACTTTTGCACTTAAAGCACTACCTATACCTACTGCAACAGCTCCTTTATCCTTCCACTCTTTAATGTTCGATAAAGAAACTCCTCCTGAAGGCATTAAATCAACATTTGGAATTGGTGCATGGATATCTTTAATAAATGAAGGACCCAACGCACCTCCAGGAAACAATTTAATAATCTTTGCTCCCCCATTCATCGCTCGAACGATTTCAGTTGTTGTTGCACACCCAGGGAAATAGTAAACATGCGCATCTTCTGCTAACTCTTGAATTGAAGTATCATAATGAGGACTTACTAAAAATTCTGCACCTGATGAAATAGCCTCTTTTGCTATTTCTACATTCATAATCGTCCCTGCTCCAATAACAATTTCTGTATTATTTGAATATAATTTTTTTAATTCAACAATTGCTTTAGAAGCATCTGGCGTTGTATATGTAACTTCAATATTTTTAACTCCACCCAAAATAGCGTGTTTTGAGATTTCTACTGCATCTTCCGCTGAAAATCCACGGATAACTGCAAAAATATAATTATCTTTTAACTGCTCTAATACATTTACCATAACTTTCTCCTTTAAATCTTCTTAAACAATTTACATCAATCGAAAAATTTCCCCATCTTTCCTAACAATTAACTTACCATATAAAATTTCACCATTAGCGTCTTTTATATACTTTAAACCATTACTAATATCTTCTGGTGAATAATAAACCACTAACTCTTCATTACCTTTCGTACACTGAATTTTTATACCTTGCACTTCTTCCTTAAAATCTTGTCGCATAATTTCTTCTTGTTCTATAAAATATGTCTCTAAAGAAATACAAGTAACTATTGGAGTTATTGAATTTTTTATTTTCAAACGCGTTCCTTTTTCTAACATATTGTATCTTCTAGAATAAGAAATAGGCTCTAAATCCATTTCACCATTTGTCCGAAAATTAAAATCTATTTTTTTTATTGTTGGACAAATAAATGTCTGATATATCAAATCTTCGTTCTGCGTTTCATCAATTATAACCATAACTTTTTTATTGCTATCAATTATAATTTTACGAATAATTATCCGTTTATCTATATCACTAGAAATATTAATCGGAACTTCCCATTGACATTCAAAACAATACAGAGATTCCTCTTTTACCGCAGACATTGAAAGTACTTTTGAAATCCAATTATAACTCCAAGAACTCTTAATTGATGGATAGGATCCTCCTTCTATTTGCACTGAATTTTGCATCATCTCAGATTTTAATATATTTCGTAACTCACAATTTTTATAAGTATAGCGTCCTGCATATGTCACAATTTGAATACCATCAATTTCTAAACTGAATGTCCCTTGAGATGAATGCCCATGAGAGCTTCCATGAAGCCCTCCAAAAAAACTAAAATAAATATCCTCACGTTTAATCACAGCTAATCCTGCTACATTATCAAAGAAAAATTCATCAAAGTACACTTCGTGTGATTTCAAAAATCTTTTTCCAGAAAACAGTATTCCTATCTCATAATCTGTACAATAACTATCAAAACCTAGTAAATTATAATAAGAATACACCCACGAAAAATTCACCGTATCACTATCATTCAATGCTAATAAATATTGATTATCATTTGATAAATAATGAGCAGCATATATAGGTTTTATTAAAATATCTTTCCAAATTTTTGATTCCTTATTCTCTAAATAAGATGTAAGCTGATATAAATATGCGTAACACATAGTTACTTGATGATGGTACAATGGACTTTGTTCCCAGTGAATTCCCTTTTTAGTAAATTGAATTTTAGCTTGATTAATAAGAATTTCCTTCGCCCATTTAAAACTTTCAAAATCTTTATCATCTAAATATAAAAAAGACAGCATTCCACTAACGGCTAATACACCCCAATTACTAAGAATATGTTTTTCTAAGAAATGTGATTGAATATACTCAACATGTTTTTTCATTGAATTATAGATACGTTTTTTTTCAATTTCATTCAATTTATCTATAGGAATATATGTTAAACTTTTTATCCAATTCATTAAACGAATACCTGCATCCAAAATTCTCCATGAAGACTCTTGGTGAGCGTACTCTTCTTCATTTATAGAAATAAAATCAAAAATAATATCTTTCCATTTTTTAAAATATTTCAATTCATGTGTAATATAATAAGCCATCGCTAAATCAACTAGATAACCTTGACGATTTAACATAAAAATCCATTCCATATCATCATTTGGAGTTTTATTCCATTTATATTCATTAAATGAATATTTTTCGAAACAAGTTTCCATATCCATTGCATTGTCATAATAAACTAGATCACGGTCTGTTAAATCATTAACTTTAGAAAAAAGTTCAAGTAGAAAACTACTTGAACTTTCCCTTATTGTTTTAATTGTCTTTTCTTCTAACCAGAATCTAGTTTGATAAAGTTTTATTTTATCAAACATATTTTCACCTTTATGCTAAAATTCCTAAAACAGAAGCTAGAATACCAATTACAAATAATAAGATTAAGATTTGATAAGTATTCCATTTTTTCTTTTTCAATAAGTAATATACTAATATTGTAATTAAAACTGGTAAAAGTCTTGGCATCATTTTATCTAAGATTTTTTGAATTGAAACAATTTGTTCTTCACCAGAACTTACTGTCGTTGCATATTGAATAGCAATTTTAGCTTTTACAAATGATGCAGCTAGTGCAGAAATAACTGTTACACCTACAATATTTGCAGCTTCTGAAATTTTGCTAATTTTATCACTTAAAGTTTTAATAGCATTTGTACCCAATTGATATCCTAAGTAACCCATAAATACCTTAATAGCAAACATACTTAAAAGCATCGCTAACCAATATCCCATTGGAGCAAATCCTAAACCATCCAAAGCTAGACCAGCAAAGATTGTAGAAAATAGTGGTGCTAACCCAAATTGAGCAATAGAATCTCCAATCCCTGCTAAAGGACCCATAAGAGCCATTTTAATACTACGAACTGAATCAATACTTTGACCATCTTCATACATTGCTAATTGCAAGTTTGAAATAAATGGAACCAAATGCGGACTTGTGTTATAAAACTCTAAATTAGCTTTCGCTGTCTCTTTTAGTTTTTCTGGATTATCTTTATAAATCTTCTTTAATCCAGGTAAAATTACATTTAGGTAACTTACACCTTGATAAGTGTTATAGTTAAAGCCATTTTGTAAAATATATGATCTTAATGCTGTTCTAAAATAATCACGTTTAGTTAATTTGTTTTGATTAGATTCCATTGCTAAAATCCTCCATTTCACTAGTTTGAACTGTTTCTACTACGGCTGGTTTATTAGCATTTTGATAGTATGCAATTAATCCAAATACTGTACCAATTAACGCTACAGCCATTGTTGGTAATTCTAAATAAGCTACACAGACATATCCTAAAATTACATATGGAGTTAATTCTTTCTTCAACATTACTGATAAAATCATTGCAAAACCAATTGCTGGAATTAATCCGCCCGCTACACCAAAACCACTAATCAACCATTTTGGTAGTGCATTAACAAAAGCTTCTAAAGCTGGACGACTTAAAGCAGACAAAATACCAATTACAAATCCTGATACAGCTAAACCTAAATAAGTTGAATGTGCAATTAATCTAAATTTACCATAGTGACCATTTTCAATTGCTTTCTCAGCCATTTTTGGATTACCAGAAAAGAATGTATACAAGAATGTTGTTACAAATTGGAATATGGGAACGAAAGTGCTAAAGCATTTTCTGGTGTAATTCCTTGCTCTTTTAATGTAATTACCATAATTGTCCCTACAATACCAGGACCAACTGGGTTAGGTGGAACAGTACCACCAGCACCTACACCAAATCCCATGTATGCTAATTCAGCTAAGGCACCAAACGTTAACGCTGTTGGAATATCTCCTAAAATCAAACCTACAAAAAATGCCATTACAATTGCTCTATTTGTATAAATCCCTAATAACATACCTGAATAACAGAATGCTGTTACTAAAATACCTTGAAATACTGTTATTTCCATTGTTATCCCCCATTTCAGCTAATAGCTTCTAATAATTTTTCTAATGTTTGTGCTCCATCATTTGTTACTGGAGAAGTTTTTGTATTGAATTGAATATTATATTTATTCTTCAATGTTCGTAAAGCTTCTTTATCCTCTTCACCAAGATATATAAATTGAGAAACTTTATCTTTTCCTGGAGCTGAATGAATATTACCAACGTTAATGGTATCTAGTGGAAAACCTAATTCCGCTAATCTCAACGCATCCGTTGGATTTGAAACTAGCACGAAAATGGTTTGGTGAGGTGCTGCTTTCCAAATGATTTCAGCAGTTCTTTCTACCGTCCAAAATCGTACATTTATTTCTTTGGGTAAAACAGTCTTCATCAAAGTTTGTTGTAAATCATCAGTCGATACCGCATCATTTGCACAGATGACTAAATTCACCCCTAAACTCTTAATCCATAATTGCCCCTGACCATGGATCAATCGTTCATCGATTCTGACCATTTTAATGTTTGGCTTATTTTCCATATAATCCTTCCTTTCTTTACCAATACATTTTCCAATTTTTTTTCTTACGCATTAAAGCTTCTAAATAGAAATAATCACCCCAAATATTCCCTTCATTTACTCCTTTCCCTGAATGCCAAGAATATACTCCTTCATTTAAAAGGGCAATAACTCCATTTGCTTTTTGTTTTGTATATCGAGTAATGAGATTGTATAAAATTCTATCTTCCCATTTTTTATAATCTTCAAGAATTTTATTTTCAGGAAATTCTTTTAACATTTGATTTATTCCACATACTGCGATTGCAGCTGCTGAAGTATCACGTGGCTGACCTGAATTATCATCAAAAATCAAATCCCAATAACACACAAAGTCTTCTGGCAATCTATTTAAAAAGTAATTTGTCACAGCTTGAAAATATTCCAAGTTAGTCTCTATAGGGAAATAAGCATTACAAAGCGCTATTCCATATATTAACCAAGATTGTCCTCTAGCCCATGCAGAATCATCAGAATATCCTTGTCTAGTTTTACCATATGCAGGTTCTCCTGTTTCTGGATTAAAATAAAAAGTATGAAAAGCTGAAGCATCTTTGCGAATAGCATTTTTGACTGTTGTTTTAAAATGTTCTTTTGCAATCTCAGCAAACTCTTCATTACCAGTTTCTTTACTCGCCCAGAAAAGAAGAGGAATATTTAATAAACAATCAACAATTAATCTATAGTTATCACGTGCCCCAAGCTCTCCCCAAGCTTGAATGAATTTACCTTTTTGTTGATATCTTGAAGCCAATTGTTTTGCTGCTTTTATTGCTGCATCTCTTGCTTGAATATTTCCTGTTAACTTATAGGCACTTACACAAGATGGAGTGTACAAAAATCCTAAATCATGATGGTTAACCTCAATTAAATTATCAATTCGATAAATAAATGAAAAAACATTTTTTTCAGCAGCTTTTTTATACTTTTCTTCTCCTGTTAACTCATAAGCTAACCATAGCAATCCTGTCCAAAAACCATTCGTCCACTCCGTATTATCCATGATTTTATATTCATTATTAAATGTAGCTGGCGTTGGATACTCTTCACCAAGAATATCTAAATTATGATCTATTTTTTTTAGACAATCTTTAATTGCTTTTTCAAGTATTTCAGGAGTTAATCTTTCCTCAGCACTCGGTTGATACGATTTTAATATTTCAATATTTTTTTCAATCATTTTCTCACCTCTTACCACTTTAAACTTAACACGTTAACTTTATTTATATTTTACATCACTTCTTTGATTCTGTAAACGTTTTTTTGATAAAAAACTCGTAATTATCATAAAAATCAATGGTAAAATTACGGATAATTCTATTTTTCTTGTTCCTGTATTAGGCAATTCTTTATTTTCTAAGCGTTCTCTTAAAGCGTTAACCGTTTCTCCATTATTTCCTGATGAAGTAGTTTGTTCTTCTAATTCATTGTTTTTCTTCAAGTGCTTTTCTATACCATTTTCTATTTTTTTACTTTCTTGTGAGATAATTGTGTTATTCTTATCTTGTTTTGTGGTTTTTCGACTATTATTTTCTTTTTCTAAATCCACCATATCATTACTTTTAAGCTTTTCACTCTTATCATTACTTTTATCTTTTAATTCATAAATCAAGTATCTTACTCTATCTTCTACAGATGGTTCAACAACTTGTTTTAACACATATCGATTTACCTTTAATTCTTTTAATTGAGCATTAGTATTAGTAGGATCAAAATATGCCACTTTAATCTTGTTTAATTCTTTTTGAATTGTATATATTCCCTTTTCTTTTAAAACAAGATCATCTTCCAACTTAAACTCAGAGTCGTCATATTTAACAACTCCATAAATATTATTTGATTTATCATAAACAACTTGATTATTTTCTGAATTCTCAATTACTGTAATATCTTCTTTGGTTACTTCTGCTGCAAATTCTTTATCATTTCTATTAGGATAAAGAACATATGCATAACTGTTTCTAACCATATCGTGTGGTTGTACAATTGTTAAAAATGTATTTTTTACACTCTCATTACTTTGACTTTCATTGATATCTTTCCAAGCACCACTTCTTGTTTCTTTTTTCACATTCAATAAAGTAGTGTTTAAAAATTTGTACCCAATATTCATTTCTTTATTGGAAGATTTTAAGAAAATATTATTTGCTAGTAATTCCTTTTCATTACTATCTACTGTTTCCTCTTTACCATCCACAATTATCTTGTAATCTTCTTGATCCATACTACGATTTCTAGAATTTCGTTTAATTTTTCTATTTTCAATAACAGTATATCCATTTGTGCCACTTGTATCCTTCACTCCTGAACCTAAGAATACTACTCGGTCTCCTAAGATAAACCAAGATTTTTTAGCACTCATTGTATTATCTAAATTCGAAAAATCCATTGCTACTGTTCCAAATTGTTGATTTAAAGAAGTAGAACCAACAAATGAATTTTTCATTGTTGTCATTCCTGCGCCTTTTTCTCTTGCTTTATTATTTTCTGTTATCCCAGGCAACTTATATGGATCAACTGTAGCCCAGTAATCATCACTAAAATGGCTTAAGTCATCATTATATAAATAAGAAACTCCATCACTTGTATACCAACCTTTGGCATTTTCCTTATTCATAAACTCATAATTTTGAATCTTATCAGAATGCATACTAATACCAAAAGCAAAACTACGTTCTTTGTTGTAGTAGGCAATTTTATTCATAGCATTATATAATTTTAAATAAGTATTTCTTGTAATTTCTCTCACCAAATTATTGGATAAAAGATTTTCAAAAAGATACACATCATAGAATGATTTTAATGATAAAAATGTATCATAATAGTTATCAGACTTAACAATATCTTTTACAATCCCTTGTAATTTATCCTTTTCAGATTGTTCACTTGCTTCAGCAATCCTCAAAATACCTCTTAACACTTCTACAGCGGCATAATGATCATTTTGAACTTTTCTACTAAGTGATCTTCCTCTTGTCATATCCATTAATTCGCCTCTATAAATTAGCGGAAGAAAACCTTCATAAATCCAGTTATATAAAATTTTCAATTTATTTTGTTCAATTTTATAAGGGCTTGCCTGAATCACTGGAAGTAATTGAGAAAATCCATCTATTAAAACATTTCCATAAGCTCCTGTATACGCTATGTTGGTGTGATCAACATACGAACCATCATAGTAAAATCCTTCTCCTTCGGAAACTAACTCTAATACATTACTTACAGTATTAATCGCTACTTCTAATTTTTCTTTATCCTCTAATAAAATTCCTTCAATAACTTTAACTTTTCCTAAATCAGAAAGGTTTCCTCCAACAGCTTTTTTCCCTCTGTTTTGACTTACCATTATTTTTGAAGAGTCAGGTACCATTTTAGAAATTGGAAGTAATAATTTCACAATTTCTTCTTTACTAAAATAATTATTCATAATAGTTAAAATATTATTAATAGCTCTAGGAACACCTATTTCATAATCCCACCAATTACCTTTTGACTCAGTGTTTTCATTATAATAATTTTCTTCCATCAGCTTCATACTACGTTTTACTA
>ERZ772770.409-NODE-409-length-10104-cov-5.45039_pt1 | contig 10104 bp, 8 predicted proteins | sample MGYA00511361_ERZ772770 | MGnify/ENA primary metagenome ERZ772770 (study PRJEB29015, sample SAMEA2738026) | human oral metagenome | biome: human oral; feature: human-associated habitat; material: saliva | place: China | collected 2251 ... | reverse complement strand
CAATCAATCACCTGATCCATCTTCAATAGTGGGAAACAGTTGATGTGTTTGGCAATCATGGCTTGGGCGGTTTGCCGGAAGAAGGTGCTCATGAAAAATCCCCTAAATGTCTTGGTAGGAATTTAGGGGATTTCGGGGAATTTTGCAAAGGTCTCCGTCTGAAAACATTTTCAGACGGCCTTTTTACTATAAACCCGTTTACCAGCCCGGAGGCAGCAAATCCAGTTTCGCTAATACCGCATAAACCGCGCTTGCACTGTAGAGCAGAAAAATCAGCGTATAAATCGCGGGATGGGTCATCCAGGGGGCGCACGTCCATTCGGGTGTACGGTTGCCCTTGCCGCGAGCCCCTTTGATAATCAGATACGGTACGATGCTCAGTACCACGCCGCTGAACACGCCCGCAAAATAAAGCGCGTCAACAAAGCCGACCATGCCGCTGTAAGCCAGTACCAGCGGCGGCAGGGCGACCGCGGCCACGGTCAGCGAACGGACTTTCAGATTGTCATCGACTTTCAGACTGAAGCGGTCGGCAATATTGGTTAAGAAGCTGCCGCCGATGCCCCAATAGGAAGTCAGCATGGCGAACAATGCGAAGCCGTTTGCCATGAAAAACGCCCAACTTCCCAAGGCATTGCCCCAGTTTACCGTCGCCACCTGGCTGACGTTGTCCAAGCCGTTGAGCGAAATCACGGATAACGGCACGAGCGCAATCAGGGCAAAGGTGCAAAACATGCCGGTAACGATGGCTTTGGGCAGCTGTTTGGGCGTATGCGACAGGCCGCGTGCTATTTCCGGCACGATGTATTGCGCGCAGTAAATAAACACCACCAAGTTGAACACGGGCACCATATACAGCCAACTGCCGTCTAAAAGCCGTCTGAAATCAGTGGTCGGGAAAAACAGCGTCGCGCCGACCAGTACCAGCAGCATGAGCACCATCAGCGACGTAATCCATTTCTCGCTCCTGCCCAAGGCTTTCAGGCCCAGAGCCAGAATCAGCGCGGCGGGGATGAAAAACAGGATGCTGCCCATGCGTTTGTCGATGCCGAACAAGGAATGCATCAAATCGCCGCTGCCGCTCATATACGCTATCAGCGCGCCCAGTGCATTGACCGTTACCGATGCGAACATCAGCCACGAACCGAACCCACCGACATAGCGCTGCGCCAAACCGCTCAACTGCTCGTGCTGCCGTGTGCGCAACGTGGCTTCGGCCACATAAAGCATCGTAACGGTCGTAATCACGCCAACCACCACCAGCCAAAACAGCAAAGGCATATAGCCCGCCTGCCGCGCGGCAAACGACACGCCCAAAATCCCCGCACCGATATTGGTGCCGATAATCATGGCCACGCCTTCCCAAAAGGTAATTTTCTCCACTCTCAATACATCAGACATTTCAGCCTCCTATTGAAATTAAATTTTTCCTTGTAAACCCGCAAATTTGTCAGATTTTGTTTATCTGCTTTCTATGTTTTTTGGAATCCCCCGTTTTTCAGGGAACAATCATCCTTGTGTGTCGTTTGAAACGGCATACAGGAGATTAAAAATAAGGGGAAGTTAACAGAAGTTGCGGTTTTCAGACGGCCTGACCGATGTGAGGCCGTCTGAAAACTGACGGCAGGCTATCCGGCCACATCGATACACAAATATTTCAATTCCAAATATTCGTCCGCACCGTATTTGCTGCCTTCGCGTCCCAGCCCGCTGCGTTTCACGCCGCCGAACGGTGCTACTTCATTGCTGATTAAGCCGGTATTGATGCCGACCATGCCGTATTCCAAGGCTTCGCCGACGCGCCATTGGCGGGCAGTGTCGGAGGTGAAGAGGTAGGCCGCCAAACCGTATTCCGTATCGTTGGCAGCCGCGATGACTTCGGCTTCGGTTTCAAAGCGGAACACGGGGCACAACGGCCCGAAGGTTTCTTCGCGAGCTACCGCCATTTGCGCCGTAACGCCGCTTAAAACAGTCGGCTCAAAAAACGTTCCGCCCAATGCGCTACGTTTACCGCCGGTCAGACAACTTGCGCCTTTAGCCAATGCGTCGGCGATGTGCTGCTCGACTTTCTCCACTGCTTTCTCCTCAACCAGCGGCCCTTGGTTTACTCCATCCTCCAAGCCGTTGCCCAATTTGAGCGCCGCCACTTTTTCACTTAATTTGCGGCAAAATTCGTCGTAAATGCCGGATTGAGCGTAAACGCGGTTGGTGCAGACGCAGGTCTGGCCGCTGTTGCGGAACTTGCTGGCCAGCGCGCCTTCGACGGCTTTGTCCAAATCGGCATCGTCAAACACGATAAACGGCGCGTTGCCGCCCAGCTCCAAACTCAGTTTTTTAATGTCTGCCGCGCTGTCAGCAAAAATTTTTGCACCGACTTCGGTCGAACCCGTAAAGCTGATTTTGCGCACGGTCGGATTCGTGGCAAATTCATGGCTGATTTCCGAAGCGCGGCCGCTGACGACGGGAAGCAAATCCTGCGGCACGCCCGCTTCGTAAGCCAGTAGCGCCAGCGCATACGCGCTCAGGGGCGTGAGCGACGCAGGTTTGACTATCATCGCGCAGCCCACCGCCAAAGCAGGCGCAGCCTTGCGCGCAATCATCGCAGATGGGAAGTTCCACGGCGTAATCGCGGCGGTAACGCCGATGGGCTGTTTCAACACGACCAGTTTTTGCGACGCCTTCACACTTGTCAGCACATCGCCGTCAATCCGCCTCGCCTCTTCGGCAAACCAGCGCACAAACGAAGCCGCATAATCGATTTCGCCGCGAGCCTCGGTCAGGCTTTTGCCCTGCTCCATCGTCATGATGCGTGCCAGTTCTTCTTTATTTTCCTTCATCAGAAAATACCAACGCCACAGCACATCGGCACGCTCCAACGCAGTTTTTGCCGCCCATAATTTTTGTGCTGCTTCCGCCTTTTGAGTCAAAAGCTTCAGGCCGTCTGAATCAGTCTTACGGATAAATGCCAAAGCCTCACCTGTTGCAGGGTTATCAACTCTAATAGCATCTGAAATCGGAGAAAAGGAAATATCGGGGTGGTTGAGCAGTTGGGAAAAGGTTTTCATGGGAAGTCCTGCAAAATAATGTGGTGGGTGTTTTTCAGACGGCCTCTAGGCCGTCTGAAACCTCGTTTCAGCGTTTTTAGCTTTGGCGTGCTTTCTCAAAGGCGTTTTTCAGAATTGTCAAAGCCCGGTCGAAGAGTTCCTCCTCAATCGTCAGCGGGTAAAGGAAGCGGATGGTATTGGCGTGCGCGCCGCAGGTGAGCAGCAGCAGGTTGTTTTCCATCGCAATGGCTTTCACTTTGGCGGCAAACTCGCTGTTCGGGCTGTCATCGTCGCCGAATTCAACAGCCACCATTGAACCTAAGCCGCGGATTTGGGTAATTTCGGGTGCATTTAAATCGCGCAGGAATTGTTTGAGCTTGTCGCCCAAATATTGAGAACGCTCCAGTAGCTTTTCCTCTTCGATGATGTCCAGCACCGCCAATGCCGCGGCAATGCCCAAAGGGTTGCCGGCGTATGTTCCGCCCAACCCCCCCGGCCTTGCCGCATTCATGATGTCGGCCTTGCCCGCCACGCCGCTCAATACCATGCCGCCCGCCAGACTTTTTGCCATCGTAATCAAATCGGGTTTGACGTCGTAATGTTCCATTGCAAAAAGTTTGCCTGTGCGGCCATAACCGGACTGCACTTCGTCGGCAATCATCACAATGCCGTGTTCGTCGCAAATCTCACGCACGGCGCGCATAAATTCGGGCGGGCAGACATTGAAACCGCCTTCGCCCTGCACCGGTTCCAAAATAATGGCGGCCACGTCGTGCGGCGCAATATCGCTTTTGAAAATCCTTTTGATACTTTTAACCGCATCCTCCACGCTGATATGCTGCGTTTCGGAAGGGAAAAGCGCGTGGAACACGCCCGAGGGCATGGCGCCGAAATCTGCCTGATAGGGAGACACTTTTCCGGTCAGGGCAAGCGTCATCAGCGTGCGGCCGTGAAACGCGCCGCCGAATGCGATCACACCGTTGCGTTTGGTGTGGGCGCGGGCAATTTTCACCGCATTTTCAACCGCTTCCGCGCCGCTGCAAAAAAACTGGCATTTCACTTTGCCTTCAATGGGCACCAGTTTGCCCAATCTTTCGCCCAGTTCGACATAATTCTGATAAGGCACAACCTGAAAGGCCGTATGCGTGAATTTCTCCAGTTGCGCCGCCACAGCCGCCATCACTTTCGGATGGCAGTGACCGACATTCAGTACGCCGATACCGCCTACGAAGTCGATAATTTCCCGTCCGTCGGTTGATTTAATCACTGCATTGCGCGCGCTTTGGGCGAACCAGTCGCAGCCCACCGCCGCGCCGGTCGGCAAAACATCACGCATCCGCTCGATCCAAGTATTCATAACTGTCTCCTTTTTCCTGATAAAATCATATTTAAATTCTTTATTTGTTCCATATATTGAACATTGGTTTAATATATGGAACAATTTAATCATAAGTTTTTCCGTCGAAATTTGTCAACGAATAAATATTATGTCAGAACAAAAACTTACTAATCCTGCTTTGGAAAAGATTGTGCGGATTCTTGATTTGCTGACCAAAGCTGCCCGGCCGCTCAATGGCGCACAGATTGCCAAACAGCTCGATTTGCCGCGCAGCTCGGTGCACGGCCTTTTGAACGGTATGCTGGTTTACGGGCTGATACGCAAAAGCGGCGACGGCGGCTTTACGCCCGGAACGCATTTAATGTATTGGGCAAACGGTTTTTTAGCCACGCAGGACATTGTCGCTGATTTTCAGCAGGCTATTGCCTACATGCCCGCACTGGATGCTTATACGCTGACCCTTTCCGTGTTAACCGGCGATCAGGTAATGTATTTGGCCTGCCGCAACAGCACCTCGCCGCTGGGTTTCATTTTCCGCGCAGGTATGCGGTTTCCCGCCGTATTGACGGCCACCGGCAAAGCCATACTGGCCACTTTCAGTGATGAGGAAGTTGGGCAGATTGTTACCGCCTTTCCCGAACCGCTTACTGACACCAGCGTCCGCACGCAGGACGGACTGCTGGAAGAACTGGCGCAGACGCGCGCGCGGGGTTATGCCGTCGACAACGGCCAGCTCAGGTTGGGCATGTATTGTTTCGGCACGGCATTGGCCGACATGCAGGGGCAGCGCTACGGCATCGCTGTCAGCCTGACGGAAAAAGAAGCCGATGAAACCACCGTCCGTCATGTTGCCGGACACCTGAAGCAACTGGCTGAAAAGCTGGAAAACGGGTTGGGGAGGGTATGACCCGATTTTGGTCGTTTTTGAACGGAAGGCCGTCTGAAAATACTTTTCAGACGGCCTCCTCTTTTATAGCTAACTTACCTATTTTGATACAACGGTTTATCGAATCCTGTCATTCCCGCGCAGGCGGGAATCCAGAACGTATAATTAATTTGAGACCTTTGCAAAAAAGCCTTTCCTCCGACAGCCGAAACCCAAACACAGGTTTTCGGCTGTCGGAGGAAAGGCTTTTTTGCAAAGGTCTCGCCTTGTTTTGCCAGCAGGTTGAGTTCTTCTCCGGAAATCAGCGTGGTAAAGCCCCGCCACAACACAGATCTATGTACCGTGGAAGGGCTTCAATTTATAGCTTTCGAAAAATCTCCTAAGACCGCCTAAAGTTGTAATCTATAAAACAGGCGCTCAGAGATTTACGGCTCACTCTCGCTTCGCGTTACCGAATACCAGCTTATCGGTTTTGAACGTATAGTAATCTATCCAATCCTGCAGATATTCATACGGGTAAGACAAGTCGTACTGTTTCATAAAATCGAAGATGTCCTGGTATTCGTCTGCCGGTAGCGGATCGTAAACAATCAAATCCCTCGGTGCGATTTCGTGATCTATGCCTAAATCGAAACCGTGCATGGATGCGATTTTGGCGTAGATAACGATTTGCGGCTGCAGGTAGAAATCGAAATAGGACAATGTTTCTTTGGCAGCCATACGCGCGGTTTTTTTATCGAAAAGCGGCTCTAAGGCGGCTTTCATCGCCTCTGCATCCTGTTCGGCGAAAGCGAGGAAGAAGCGGTAATCGTACAACCGCTTTTGCAGCCATTTGCTAGGGGTGGGATGCGCCAAGACTTTCTCGCTACGTTGTTTCAACCGATCAAGCTGCTTACCCTCTACCATCAGCAGAGTATTGTAAATCATATGACGGTTGAGGTCGTAGCGGTTTACGAAGGCTTCTGTATCGTTGGCGATGTTGTCGATATTGCGCACCAGAAACTCACGCAACTGCGGGCTGTCGCTCATCAGCATCAGAAACATCGGATTTTGAATGTTGAGCATATCGCAGGGAAAGAAGAAGGGTTCGGGGTCTTCAGCATCTACACTCAGCAAAACCCCCAGCTTTCCTGCAACATAAGCATATTGCTTGAATTTCTTAAGATCATGTTCAAATAGATAGGCATGGGAAGCCGCAGCTCTAGCGTACATGAAAATATGTTGCATAGCTGCAAGCGGAACGCCTTTTCTTTCATCTACATAATCTATAGCTTCAGGGCAACCGCTATTGAAATTAGCAGTATTGCCTATGATTACATTAGTAATATGTTCATACCATTTTTGGGTGGTCATCATATTGTGCCCCATTGTTATCTCCTTATATTGGTTTTAGAAGGAACTTTGACAGAAAGAATAACGGCCTTACCTGTTTGACGATCAACGCCTGCTATTGCCGTTTTTAATTTGCCTTACTGCTCTGCTTTGAAGACAGCAGCTTTAGCAGGACTACCATCAGGTAAGCTATTTGCAACTTGCACAATCAGCCTGCCCCTCCTAGTTGACGGATCGCGCCACACTAACCAGATACAGCGTATCATTGGTGAAACTGATAATGCGGCAATATAAAGAAAAGCTTCAATAGTCTATTAACGAAATTTGATGCATAAAAATACGCTAAAAAATTTTCATTTGACTAATTAAAAATGGGATTGAGCATAAAATTTTAATAATTTATATTATTGAAAATATCTCAGATTTTCAGTCAGTTTATTTTACAAGCCGAACCGTAGGCTATTTTCCATCTTTAACCATGAATAGACCTCAACTTCATCATAATTTGTGCCTGCAATAGCAACTTCCAGAAAATCAATAATTCTACCTGCTTTATTCAAAGACTCTGTAGTATATAGCAGGAAAGTCGCTGCATCTGACTTATCCGGTGCAGTGATGTCTCCTTCAAAAAAAATAGGGATATTTTCGTATTTATTTAGATTAGTTCTTTCTAAATTTACCTGAAAATCAATGTAGCACCCACATCCTGTATTATCTCTAGATACTATTATTGAATTTTCTATTTGCTCTATTAAATATTCCTTCCATATCATATTGTTTTCAATAATTCTACATAAAAAAGCCTTCTCATATTCAGATAAACAAAACTGGTTCATATATTCTACCCTTACATTTTCAAAATAGTTGCAATACGAGATACTCCATTATTGACATATACGCGAACAATTACCGTTATACCATTGACCGTTACAGTAACTGGATAATTTTCTGTTCTTGTCAGTTTTAAAGCATCCACTGCCTTTTGCGTCGCTACAAAGGCATTTTCCATGGAGCCTGATTTTTGAATCAATGTATTACCGATGCTTCCTTGATGCCCCTTAAAGACGTGATGAACTTTATTTAGCCAATCTACGCCGTATCTTTCAGCCAATAGTCGAGAATTACTTTCACCTATTTTTTCCATCGAAGCTAAAATCCTTTGAGCATAGGCAGCCTCAGCTTTTGAAAAATTTACTTCGCCCAACAAAAGCCGTAATTCCTGAATATCTCCTCGTAAAATTGCATTTCTTACTCCCGCTTCTAATGTGGTTTGTGGCTGAAAGAGGGAATTATTCTCTACCGCCACAGCAGCCGCATTCGCCGCCGTATTCACATCCCCCTTGCTCAACGCCGCAACCGTCCCTGCAGCCAGCTTCGCCTTAGCAATGATTTTTGCCCGGTCTTTCACATTCAGGCTGCCAGGGTCTCTGCCGTCCAGCAGGGCTTCGCCGAGGATTTCACCGACCGCAGCTCCAATCGCGCCGTCCTGACACTTGCCCTTATTCGCAGCCGCTGCCGCACAGCCCGCTACGGCATGGGCAATCTTATGGGCAATGTAGTGCTGATCCAATTGTTTGATTTTACTTGCTGCCTCTCCATGCGCAGTATTCACCAAAGCCGCAAGGATATTCGCTTCCAGATTGTCTTTCAGGCTGCCGCCGTTGACAGCGGTATTAATCAGTGCGGCACTGCCCGCATTGGCCAGGTTGACGGTTAGGTTGTTGATCCACTGCTTATCGCTGACATTGTTCAGTGCCGAAGCACCGATTTTGTCGGCTACGCCTGCGGTAGCGGCGGCAACCACCAGATTTTTCACCGTGCTGCTTCTGCCCAGCTCTTTCAGGGTTTTGCCGACATCGCCTTTGTTGTTGATGAGCGACACGGAAGCCTGGCTGGCCAAAGAGGCGAATGCTGCATCGGTTGCTGCGGCGGCCGCACCGTTTAATCCCAATGCAGCTCCGGTTCCTGCGCCTGAGGTGACCACGGTAACGGCCAGTGCGATAATCGCCGCACCTGCTCCGGTTAAGCCTTCCTGTTTGTAGTCCCATTTATCGTAAGCGAGCTGTACTTGGTTCCAGTTCACGTCCTTGACCGTCTGAAGCTGTTTCAGATAGGCATATTCGGGCTGTTTGGCCAGCTTTTCGATTTCGGTTTTGAGGTTGCCTTTGGGGATGTCGGCGATATAGCCGCCGGGAGCGGTCAGCTTAGGCAGTGCCGGCCCTTCAAAGCTCGGTAGCTTCAGCGTTTCAACCGTGCTGCCGCTTCCGGCCTGCTTTTGCCATACGGTCGAGTTGGATTCCAGCTTTTCTTCGGTTTGGATGCGGTTAACGATGCCTTTTAGGATAATTTTCGCATCGGCTCGGGCTTTTTCACCCACCCCTGCCTGTATGTCGGCTCCGGAAAGGGTGGTTTTGAATTCGGTGCCTTCGAGTACGGTATCCCAGCCGGAACGGGTTTTGGCTGTTTGGGCGATAACGCGTACGGGCAGTTTGGTTTCGTTCAGCTCGTTTTTGCTGTAATTGCTTTTACCCACTTTGATGCCGATGAAACGGGTACTTTTCTGAACATTCAATTGGTGTTGGTGAATGCCTTCGGCTGCCAGCAGTTGCATTGAGGCCGTCTGAAAAACGGATATTCAGACGGCCTATTGCTACTTTAAATAATATTTGGGTTTAAAATATCATCGTATTTCCCAAATTCGGGGAACAGAAAATCAATTATTTAAATTTTTCATCCTCATAATATGGGTGATCAAAAAGCTCTCCTTCCCACATATTTATTTCTTCTATGCCTTTATCTTTCATAAACTCATGATAATCATAAAAATCTTTTCCATATTGTCCGTAAAAAATTTTCATATCCCCAAGCCACATAGCATAACATTCATCGCATAAAATGACCTCCCCAGAGAAATATTTAGGCTTTGCATGATAAAGGTAGCCTTGCTCACATCTTGGGCAAATTTTAATTTCTTTATCCATAAGAGATTCCTTTCTTAATTATTTCTGAGGATATGCAGAAATGATTTTATTTGTTCCTTTTTGCACAACAATCCGCACTTTTGTTTCTCCTTTTGTTCCAATAGGTTTCTTCATATCTACAAGATATACGGATGAATCATTTGGCAAAGGATTTCCTTTCATTCTCCAAGCTTCATCAACCAAAGGCAAAACTTCTTTACGGGACACATTAAAAACAGAATGAACAGGTTTGTTTGGATTTGGAATTGTATGGGCCAAAACATGTTTAATCCTATTACCATGCTTAGCATCTAACCCATAATCTACCCCCGCCGGTGTTGTCCAAACCTTAATAAAAAGCCCGCCGTAGGGGGCAAGAGAAAAATAGGCGTGGCAATTTTGCAGGCTGCCGAAGGTGCCGGAAAAGTTGCCTAAGTCTGTTTTTCTCTTGGGGGCGTGGGGACGTTTCTGCCGAACCTTGAGAGGCGGTAACGGGGCTGCGGCGGGGGTTTTTTCCGTTCAGTTTCCTTCGGCATATAGAGG
>ERZ772770.401-NODE-401-length-10148-cov-2.91291_pt1 | contig 10148 bp, 7 predicted proteins | sample MGYA00511361_ERZ772770 | MGnify/ENA primary metagenome ERZ772770 (study PRJEB29015, sample SAMEA2738026) | human oral metagenome | biome: human oral; feature: human-associated habitat; material: saliva | place: China | collected 2251 ... | reverse complement strand
TTTCCGGGGACATACCTCTCCCATTATCAGACACTTCAATCCAGAGCCTGCTAGTCAGGCTAGCTTGGTCGACCAGGTCTTCTAGCCAGACTTTGATGGCTAAGCGGTTATCGCTTCTGGCAAAATCTACGCCATGCACAAAATAGTTTTCGATTAAGGGTTGCAGGGTAAACTTAGGTAGGACAAAGGCTTGACATTCTGGCGCCACTTCAATCTCTACCTGCAGTTTGTTAGGATAACGTACCTGGTAGAGGTGGATGTATTTACGACAGAAGGAAAGCTCACGTTCCAAGGTCGTCTCCTTCTCATCGCTAATATTATTCCTGAGTAGGGCAGCGAAGTCATAGACGATATCGGCTAACTCATCCGCCCCCTCCGTTAGGGCACTCATGCGAATAAATTCCAAGGTATTATACATAAAATGCGGATTGATTTGCGACTGCAAAGCCTTGAGAATGGCTTCGTGCTCGCGGGCTTCCATGGAATAGAGTTCCTGTATGTTAACCTGATACTGATCTAACATGGTATTAATGGAATGGGTAATTTCCCGTAGTTCATCCTGCTTATCCGTTTCCCGAATACGATAGTAAAATTGCCCTTCTCCAATTCGCTTGAGGGTCGTGACCATATCATGAACCTGATTGGAATAGGCCCCGAAGAAACGATAAAGCAAGGCCAAGAGGATGACTGCCACAAGTATGGTAATCAAGGTAATCACTAATACTGGACCCGTAACCCGTTGCCAGATGATCGACTTAGGCAGAAGGCTGATGATTAGTAAATCTTCGCCCGTCTCCATGCGGCTGATCAGGTAGCCAGAAGGCACGTTTTCTCCTTTGATGACTGCTTGTAGCTTGTCTTGACTCAGCTTGCCACGTTCTAGGAGCATGCGTTTTAGCTTGGCATCGACGACGACCGTTTGAGCCTTTGTTAAGAGTGGCGACTCAGCCACCCCTTGGAAGAAACGATCGGCATGATAGTTGACTTGTACCTGCCCCAAACTATGGCCAGAACGCAAGTCGAATAAGGGCCGGTCAAAGCCAATCTCTTGACCCTCTTCTTTACTTATATCAGACGGCATCATCTTACGGCCTCGTGTGTTGTCGGCGGTAGAGACAATCAGTTCTTTGGCATTATCAACATGGATAAGAATCGAGGTAATATCTTGAAACTCCCGATGAAGTCGATAGAGCTTATCCGGCAAGTAGAGATTGTATTGACGATTCATCAGAAAACTCTCTAGCGACTCCTGGTAGCTATAATTGGCATAATGGCGCAAGGCTTCAATCTGCTTTGTTGACTCGGTCAGTTTTTGCGCGATTTTCTGAGTATCTTGGTCGGCCTGACCAAGTTCTGTCTGAATATGGTAGTGCATGAGATTAAGCTCCGCCAGGGCATTATTGACGTTATGTTGATAGAGCAAGTAGACCGCTACTAGAGGCAGAAGAAAAACTAAGACCAAAATCAGGGTCGCATAGTAGCGTAAGAGGCGACTAAAGCGATTGGGATTCTTCTTCTGGCTCATGCGGAATCACTCCTTGCCGGCGCCATTCTCTCAAATAGAAGGACGACAAGCTAGTCACCCAGAGAGGGACTGCGAAGATAAAGGCTAAGGCTGGGAAGGTCATCACTACCCAGACAATAACCAAACTATAAACCAAGGTTAGAAGATTGGGACGTGGCGTCACCAAAAGTTGGAAGAAGCTAAACTTAATGAATTGGCTAGCTTCCCCCTGGTAGACTACCCGCATTTGACTCTCTGCCACTAAAGCTAGGTTCACTAAGACTAAAACGGTCACTTGGATGACAAGGGCCACCAAGAAGATCAGACCCCGCATTTGAGACGTAATAAAAATCAACCAGCACAGGAAAACAGACAAGAGGGTATAGAAGAGATTGAGTCCCCAACTATCACGACGATTGGCCTTATAGCTATCCCAAAAGCCAGAGAAAGCCAGCAGGTCTGCCCGCCACTTAGCGCTTTGGTGGGCTTCAGTTAAGGCCGTCAGACTAGCCATGGTGCCAAAAATGCCCAAGCCAGCCAACCAACCTAACCAGAAAAAGGCCGCCCCCTTCATCCAATAGTAGACTCGCATCATCATCTCAACAAGTTTAGTTTCCATGCGCTTCCTCCTCTATCTTACAATCAAGACTATTATACTCCCTTTGGCCATTTAGTGCTAGAGAAAACGGTCTTAAAGATGCTTCCAATGGCTTATGAGACGGCAAGAAACCCAGTTCTTGCTCTAATTGGCCACCCGCCATGATATCCTCATAAGTCAGGAAGTGAGCAGCATAATCTTGGCCATTTAATTGGCGGCTCAAAACCACATTGAGTACCTGGCTAGGATTCAGGGTAGTCCATTGGAAGCCCCGTCCTTCACTTAAGTTGAGACTGGCCTGGTCCCAAATGCTGATCCCTAAGACATATTGATTAGTCCCTGGTGTCACGGCATAAATTCCAAGAGAACTCAAAACAAACCAGGCTGATAAGGAGCCGTTGTCCTCGTCGCCAATATAACCTTCTTTTTCCAACTTAAAGGCTTCTAGCATGAGCGATTTAAGCAATTGATGGGCCATATGTGGGTAGCCAGCATAGATTGGCAAGTAAGGCAAATGGAAGCTGGGCTGATTGGACAGGGCCAGCTGGCCCCAGTCACGACGGGCCATTTCTAACATTTCATGAATTTCATAGCCATAGCCATCCACCCGGTAGCTGGCTGGTTGATTAACTAAGGCCTGCAGCTGCTCGTAGAAGGCAGCATCCCCGCCATGTAAGGCCACTAAATCAGCTAAATTATGATAGACTGCGAAAGACTGCTGCCAAGCAGAGCCCTCGGTATAAGGGCCACCCCAGGCTTGGCTGACAAAGTCGCCTAAGAATCGGCCAGCTTGATCCTTGGCCCGCATCAGCCCGGTTTCGTCATCGAAAAGCTGGCGGTAGTTGAGTGATTGTTGGCGGTAATACTTGGCTCGCTCGGAATCACCTAAAGCCTGAGCTACCTGACTAATACAGAAGTCACTATAGGCGTAGTCCAAACTTTTATTAACCGACTCGCCATAGCTTGCTGGCAAATAGCCCAATCGACGATAATCGCTAGCTCCCTGGCGACCTTCTAAGGGGTGGCCACTCTCTGTCTCCGCCGTATAAAGCATGGCCTGATAAAGCTCCTGGGCTAATTCTTCAGGCACTAACCTCTTAACGATGGCATCCGCAATGACCGCATCCACCAAGGTGCCTGGCATGAGCCCCCGTTCATCAGGAGACAACCATTTAGGCAAGAAACCATCTTCTCGGGCGACAGCTAGAATACCTTCTAGGAAGAGTGGCACCATTTCAGGCACAATTAAGGCATAGAGTGGGTAGTTAGTCCGGAAGGTGTCCCAGTAGCCATTGTTGATGAAGAAGTAGCCAGGCTCCAACTTACCCGTATAAGGCGATTGGTGGATAGGCTCCCCGGTCTCCGACCACTCATAGGCCGCCTGAGGAAAGGTGGACGTCCGATAGAGGCAATGGTAAAAACGATCGACTAGCTTTCTTTCTCGATGGCTAACTGTTAAACGACTAAGATAGTCCTCCCACGCTGCCTCCGTCTGAGCGCACTGCTGGTCCCAGGTCTGGCCGAAGAAGTCAGATTGCCGATAATTAAGCTCCAGCTGGGCTGGGCTAATATAAGAGGTCACCCATTCCAAGTGCAAGAACTGGCTTAGAACAGCTTCAATGCCATCCAACTCTAGCCAAAGTTGGTGGAGACCCTCTCCCAAATCCACCACCTGGCAAAGCTTGAAGGTGACACCCTCCGGCGCTAGCATCCGGCTATATTGACCATATTGACCGTACTTAGACCCTGCTAGCTGATTGGTGTAGAAAGTCAGCTGATGACCCTCTAGCTCATACCAACCACTTTGGTCCAAAACCAAGCTCATGACCCAATGTCCCTTAGGATAGCGTCGGTCAGGCGTCACCTTAAGGCTGGCCCCATCCTGCGTTGGACAACAAGCCACTTGCAAGCCGTCGCGTAAACGTTGGTAGGACAGAAAGCCTGGCCGAAATTGAGCCAAATCTCCGCGATAGCCCGAGCTAGCCAATTCTCGACTGGCCTCAGCCGACAGTGGCTCCTTAAGTTGACCCCACTCCTTATCCGTTAGGCAGGCCACCTGCCAAGTCACCCAGGCAAAGTCGCCCATCCAGGGACTGGGTTGGTGGGTCAAACGAATCCCAAAGGCAGTCCCATCTTCCGGATGGAAAAATCGTGATTCCCCAGGCCGGGTCTCCAAAACAAAATGATTCATGCCAAAGGGTACCCCAGTATAAGGCAGGGTGTTGCCCTGACCTAAGCGGTGACTATTCCGCGTTCCCCAACGGGTATCAATGGTTTGGTAAGGAGCTGACATCTCTTTTCTTCCTTTCTTTCAATCGTCAATTCCTGGACTGACGGAGCATGCTGACTAAGCCAACGTAAGCGGGCTGCCCCGGTTGCAAGAATCGAAGATTCCTTTAACAACAAGAGGCTGGAACTGAGTCCCAGCCTCGCCTTATTCATTAGGCATTAGTTTTTGTTTTTCAAGAATTCGTCGTATTGACGTTGCATTTCTTCCTTGATCTTATCAATACCTGCGTCTTTCAAAGCTTTGTTGAATTCAGGTAAGACTTTTTCAGGGTCAACTGTACCAGTGTGGAGACCTGCAACATATTCGTTAACGACGTTGTTGACGTTAGCAATTTCGTCCGCTACAGGTTCTTGGTTGAAGTTGAAACCTAAGAGTGGAGACTCTGTTGCTTCTTTCAAGCCTTTTTCAGAAGCAGCCAATTGTTCTGGTGTGATGCGTTCATCTTTGTAAAGCAAGGCAGCGTTCCCTGTGTTCCATGCAGACATGTGAGTTGCACCTTCGTTGTACTTAGGCAAGAGTTTGATCTTGTCTTCGCCAACTTTTTCCCAGTTCTCGCCTTCTAGACCGTACACCAAGGTGTTCATGATTTCTGGTTTAGAGTTGATGTAGTTAAGCAATTTAACTGACTCTTCAACGTGATCAGAGTTTTGAGCGATAACGAAGTTTGACATACGTGCTTGAGCGTTAGTCTTGATAATGGTGTCGCCGTGAGGCACGATTTCTAAGGCTTTACCAGAAACAGCACGGAGTAAGTAGTTACCGTAGTCACGTGGCCCTACTGTTTCTCGACGCATGAACCAAGTATCAGCATCTAATGGGTAACCTTGGTCAGAAGTGGCAGCGTCTTTAGGTACGAAGCCTTTCTTGTAGAATTCGTGCATTACCTTGATTTCTGGAATGAAGGCATCTGTTTCTTCATAAGGGTTCACGATCTTGGCAGTATCGCCTTTGAGGTAAACCCCGAGTGGCACGGCATCGCCAATGACATAGTCAAAGTCATGCCCTACACGCCAGCCACGACCTGCAGCTAAAGGCGCTACACTAGGTTCTTTGTCTTTGATAGTTTGTAAGAGAGGCTCTACATCTTTGAGTTCTTTGATGCCGTCTAATTTGAGGTCATATTTCTTCAAGAAGGTTGGGTTGAAGGTGTAGAACTCTTGCGCATAAACGTTCCCGTTTACTGGGAAAGCATACATCTTGCCGTCAACTGTGTTCCCTTTGATGTAAGCTTCATCTAAGTACTTGAAGGAGTCTTGAGCGTGTTCTTTGATTAGGTCAGTCAAGTCAGCATAAGCGCCTTTTGAAGCATTTTGGATGTAGCCAGAGGCACGTGCGATGTCGTATTTTTCACCTGAGTTGGTCATTACGTTCATCTTGTCATCGTACTCACCCCAACCTAGGTAGCGGATTTCAAGTTTAAGGTTTAAGTCACGAACGAAAGCTTCGTTAACTTTAGCCAAAAGTTGATCCAAGTTATCAGGTGGTGTCCCGATTTGGTACATGGTGATAGTAGTTGGCTCTTCAGCTTTAACAGCTGGAGTGAAGACAGAAGCTACCGATACTGCTGCTAAAGCAGACATAGCCATATTACGTACAAGACGTTTCATTTTCATTGTGGATTCCTCCTAAAATTTTTATATTGTTATTACCTGTAAGAATGAAGTGGTCACGTCTATTCCTTGACGCCACCGATGGTTAGACCAGAAATAAAGTATTTCTGGAAGAAAGGATAGCTTAAGGCGATTGGCAAGGTTGAGATAACCACCATGGCCATACGCGTTGCTTCCCGCGGAATAGAGACGCCCGATACGGCCGAAGCACCTTGGGCAGCATTTTTAACGATATAGTCAATATTGGCTTGGATTTGCATCAAGACATATTGCAGTGGGAAGAGGTTTTGATCATCTAAGTAAAGCAAAGCGCTAAACCAGTCGTTCCAGAAACCAATAGCCGCAAAGAGAGAAATAGTTGCAATCCCTGGAATGGCCAGTGGTAGGACGATTTGGCGGAAAATTCGAAATTCGCCTGCCCCGTCAATCCGAGCGGATTCAATGATGGATTCAGGAATGGACTTGCGGAAGAAGGTCCGCATGATGATGACGTTGAATGGGCTCAAGGCCATTGGCAAAATCAAGGCCCAGATGGAGTTTCTTAGCTTGAGTAAGGAAGTCATCACGATATAGCTTGGCACCATCCCAGCCCCTACCAACATGGTCACCAAAATGATGAAGAGGAAGAAGCGGCGGAAGATGAAGTAAGGTCGTGATAAGGCATAGGCATAAGTCGAAGTAACTGTTACGTTAATCAAGGTCCCAACCACGGTCACGAAGACTGTCACCATAAAGGCATTGACGATGGTAGAACTTTGCGTAAAGAGATACTCGTAACCTGCTGTAGACCAGGCATCCGGAATCAAGCGATAGCCGTTCCGCACAATGGAGTTTTCATCGGTCAGCGATAAGATGATAACAAAGATGAAGGGAAAGACACCCGTCAAACCAACCAAGGTCATCAGAAGACTGAAGAAGAAGTTAGCTTTGGGGCCGAAGGTATCCACCGATACCTTACCCAGTTTTTTCTTGGTCTGAGTCATGGTGGCACCTCCTAGAATAAAGCAGAATCTGGATCAATCTTGCGCACAATCAAGTTAGCTGACAGCAACAAGATGAAACCAACGAAGGACTGATAAAGCCCGGCTGCGGTGGTCATCCCCAGGTTCCCTGCGTTTTTCAAACCATCATAGATGTAGGTATCTAAGACGGACGTGACATTTTTAAGTGGGCCAGATTGAAGTGGTACTTGGTAGAAGAGACCGAAGTCGGCCCGGAAGATGTTCCCAATCCCCAAGATAACCAGAATAATCATCATAGGCACCAAATGTGGAATCACGACGTGACGGATTTGATCCCACTTGCTAGCGCCATCCATTTGAGCGGCTTCATAGTAGGTCCGGTCAATCCCCACGATGGTCGCGAAGTAGATAATGGAGGAATAACCAATCCCTTTCCAAATCCCCATGAAGACAAGGAATGGTGGCCACATATCAGGTGTTGTATACCAGTTAGTGTCAGCCTTCATGCCCATATCCCCTAACATTTGGTTCAAAAGACCGCGGTCAGTAGATAGGAAGGTTAAGACAAAGATACTGATGATAACCCATGACAAGAAATAAGGTAAGAGCATGGAAGTTTGAATGGTCTTAACCAAAAGCTTACTACGTAATTGGCTAAGAATAATCGCGAACATAACGGCGAAGATAAGACCAATAATAATAAAGGCTAGGTTGTATAAGACAGTGTTCCGGGTAATGAGATAGGCCTTAGAACTTGAAAATAGGTAGTTAAAGTTGGCGAACCCTACCCATTTACTGTCGAGGATGGACTGAACAAATCCTCCCTTGGAGAACCGAAATTGCTTAAAGGCCACCACGTTCCCTAATACTGGAATATAGTAGAAAAAAATAAGCCAAATCAGCCCCGGTAAAGTCATAATGAGCAAGGGTATATTTTGTTTCCATTTGCGTCGCTTTTTGGAGCTTTTAGCTTTTTGCGCTGCTTCCATTGTCACTCCTCTTTTCTGTTAACGTTTACAGTTTGTATTATACGACAATTGCCCCTGACTTCCTATCCTCAAATCATAGGTAATTTATTAAAAATTATAGGTATTAAATCATACATTGTGCACTAAACCCGTATAGACAAATAGTTATTTCGCCCGAGACTCTAGCAACTAACTTGTACTTTTTAAGCCCCTCTCTCGCTCTTAAATTAAGTAGATATTTTACTAGACTTTATGGTCGTGTCAGATCAAAGCAAAAAGGCATGACTGAAGTCATGCCTTAAATATAAGCTAATTGAGTTTGATTCCTTGGAAGCCAGACTACTCACTAAGTTCAGCTGCTTCCAACCAGGTTACCCCTGCCCCAATCAACTAAGTTCAGCTGCTTCCAACCAGGTTACCCCTGCCCCAATCAAATTAGCTTCTGCTTGATGGGCACAAGAACGCACCTGAGGATGATGGGGGACTTCAGACGCATCTAAGAAGGTCTTGACCCGCTCTTCCAGTAGCCGACTGAAGTCCTGATTACCCGACAGGGCGCCGCCAATCAAAATAAGTGGCAAATCCATGAAGACGTAGAGATTATGAATCAAGAGAGCCAAGTCATCTACCATTTGATCGACGGCTTCCTTAGCTTCTGGATAGCCTTGCGTGGCCAGTTCCAAAAGGGCCTTGAAGTCGCTGGACCCATTATAACGCCGTGCCACATTGACCGGGCTCATGGTTGGGCTGACCCGGCGACTAAAGTCGACCATGCCATAACCAAACTCACCGGCAAAGCCCCCTGGGCCCCGGTAGAGCTGGCCATTTAAGACCAGGGCGCCCCCAATGCCAGATCCTAAGACTAGGAGGGCGGCGGCTTGGGCTCCCTGAGCAGCTCCTGAATGAACTTCAGCTACTGCCGCACAGTTAGCGTCATTTTCAATGGTAACGGGCACTTGGAAGGCTTGGGTCATCTCTTGAACAAAAGGCCGATGATGGATATAAGGGACGGCACTAATACCTTCGATAATGCCTTTATCTGGCAAAACGGTCCCTGGCACGGAAAAGCCAATCCCTTTGATCGGCAAGTCCAATTCTTGGCGGAGTTTGGCAAGCTGGGACTGGAATGCCTCCCAAGTCGCTGGCGTCGGGAACTTCCCTTGATGGCTCAGTACCTGCCCATCAAAAATCCCATACTTAACGCTCGTCCCCCCGACATCGCAAACCAGTAGTTGCTCGCTCATGTCATTTCCTCCCATTCAAAACCATGATTAGCAGTCAAATCTTTGAACCACCAGCCGGATTTCTTGACGGTCCGGGTCTGGGTATGAATATCGTTAGAGATTAAGCCATAGCGGTTCTTGTAGGCATTGAGCCAGGACCAACCATCGACTGGTGTCCAGACATGGTAGCCAAAGCAGTTAGCCCCTTCTTGCATGGCCCGGTTAAGCCAGTAGAGATGTTCGCTGAAGAACTGAATCCGATACTGATCTTGGATAATGCCGGTCTGATCGAGATAGCGCTCCTCACGCGAAACGCCAATCCCATTCTCAGAGACAAACCAAGGAATATTATCATAATTATCTTGAAGGTTCTTGGCAATATCATAGAGGGCTTGAGGATAGATTTCCCAGCCCTTGTCCACGTTCATACGACGGCCTGGCATTTGATAGTCATTAAAGTAGCGTTGTGGCATCCAATCAACGGTTAAGCTGTTAGGCGAGATTTCGGGAGCCTTAACCCGATGAGGGTGGTAGTAGTTAACCCCGATATAATCCACGCGATTGTCGCGGATAATGGCTAGCTCTTCTGGCGTCGATTCCCACAAGACGCCGTCTTTAGCCAGAATGGTCACTAATTCCTCTGGAAAATGCCCCTTAACTGAAGCATCTAAGAAGAGGCGATTAACAAATAAGTTGGCAAAATGCGCCGCCGCCAAATCTTCTTCAGATTGGCTAGCTGGATAAGCCGGCGTCAGGTTAAGGGCAATGGTGACCCGACCTTGCGGATTTTGATTGATTTGGCGGTAGGCTTGAATGGCCTTAGCAGAGGCTAGTTGTAGGTTATAGGCTACTTGCACAGCCTTCTTGCCGTCTACCAACATAGGATAGTGGAAACCATAGAGATACTGGCCTTCTACGACTACCATAGGCTCATTGAAGGTCATCCAGTCGGTCACACGATCGCCGAAACATTCAAAGGCCCGGCGCGCAAAT
>ERZ772770.385-NODE-385-length-10330-cov-3.9927_pt1 | contig 10330 bp, 7 predicted proteins | sample MGYA00511361_ERZ772770 | MGnify/ENA primary metagenome ERZ772770 (study PRJEB29015, sample SAMEA2738026) | human oral metagenome | biome: human oral; feature: human-associated habitat; material: saliva | place: China | collected 2251 ... | reverse complement strand
GTTAATACCCACGTGAACGATCTGGCCCTCGGGGGACTCGGTGTAGGTCAGCATGAGCTGGTGGTCAACGGGCACGTAGTTCTGGCCGTTGGGGTTGTACAGCTTAGCGGACGGGAAGAAGGAATCCATACCGAAGGTACGTGCCTCATCGGGGGTGATGGGAACGATACGGTGACCGAAGCCCTTCACACGCATGAGGTCCTTCATCAGGCGGACGAACGCCATGGTGGTAGCAGCGGTCTGCTTGCCGGAGCCCTTCTTGGTCTGTGCGTAGACCTTGGACTCGGGCAGGGTAATCTCGGGCTGTGCGTTTGCGCGACCCGGGATGTAACCGCCGAGCTCCTTACGGCGTGCGTGCATGTACTGCAGTGCCGGGTGGTTTGCCTCGGGCAGGTAGTACGGCGGGTTGTACAGATCCTTCTCCAGCTCCTCATCGGAGATGGGGATGTTCAGGTGGTCACGGAAGCCCTTCAGTGCTTCCATGGTGAACTTCTTGATCTGGTGGGTGGAGTTACGTGCCTCGAAGTAGGGGCCGAGCTCCGCACCCTTAATGGACTGTGCCAGGATGACGGTGGGCTTGCCCTTGGTCTCCATAGCTTCCTTGTAGGCTGCGTAGAGCTTCTTGTCGTCGTGGCCACCCAGGCGCAGGTTGAAGATCTGCTCGTCGGTCAGGTCTGCAACCAGTTCCTTGGTCTCGGGGTACTTGCCAAAGAAGTGCTCGCGGATGTAGCCGCCGTCTTCACCGCGGAAGGTCTGGTAGTCACCGTCGAGGGTCTCGTTCATCAGCTGGATGAGCTTGCCGCTCTTGTCCTTCTTGAGCAGCTCGTCGTAGTCGGAGCCCCACAGGACCTTGATGACGTGCCAGCCTGCGCCGCGGAAGAATGCCTCAAGCTCCTGAACGATCTTGCCGTTACCGCGAACGGGGCCGTCCAGACGCTGCAGGTTGCAGTTGACGACGAAGGTCAGGTTGTCCAGGTGCTCGTTTGCAGCCAGCTGCAGTGCGCCACGCGACTCGGGCTCGTCCATCTCGCCGTCGCCCAGGAATGCCCAGACGTGCTGCTCGGAGGTGTCCTTGATCTTGTGGTTGTGCAGGTACTTGTTGAAGGATGCCTGGTGGATAGCGTTCAGGGGGCCCAGACCCATGGAAACGGTCGGGAACTGCCAGAACTCGGGCATGCAACGGGGGTGCGGGTACGAAGGAATACCGTTTGCGCCCTTGGTCTTCTCCTGGCGGAAGCCGTCCATCTGCTCTTCGCTCAGGACGCCCTCAACGAATGCGCGGGAGTAGACACCGGGGGAGGAGTGACCCTGGAAGAAGACCTGGTCGCCGCCACCGGGGTGGTTACGGCCGCGGAAGAAGTGGTTCTGGCCCATTTCGTAGAGGTCAGCGACACCTGCGAAGGTGGAGATGTGACCGCCAACGCCGATGCCCTTCTTCTGGGCACGCTGAACCATGATTGCTGCGTTCCAACGGATCCATGCGCGGTACTGGCGCTCGAGTTCCTCATCGCCGGGGTACTCGGGCTGCTGGTCTGCGGGGATGGTGTTGATGTAGTCGGTCTTGACCAGAGTGGGGACCTTTACGCCCTTTGCGCCAGCCTCCTTGAGCAGCGCGCGAAGGATGTACTCTGCACGCTCGGTGCCGTGAGTCTTGATAAGGTCCTCGAGGGACTCAGCCCATTCCTGGGTCTCTTCTACGTCGATGTCCTTGAGGCCATCAAGAAGGGTGCTCAGGGAGTGCTCGTTCGGTACGTTAGCCAAACTAATCCAACCTCTCTTCTGTGCGGTTGTGTAGATTGTTCGCCGCGATGTTGCATTGTCGAACAATCTCTGCGTTTAAGCGCTATAGATCCGTGGGGTCTACTTCGCTACTTATCTCTACTATCTTAGACCTAAATGTGGGCTTCTTGGCATCAAACGAAGGTTTTTGTGATGTGGGTTTCGTGGCTTAGCTCTCTGAGCGAAAAATATGCGCATCAAAAGTACTAGTTAGGGTCTTTTTGTATCTAAATAGTGCGGAATGGTGGGGGTGGCGGAATGGCGCGGAATGATGGGGTATGACCTACCTATAAGGCCGAGGGTCAACATGGCTTGATGTGGCTTGCTGTGGGGTGAGTTGCGAAAAAGAAAAAAATATTGAGACATAGAACACATGTTTCGGATTTGCGTGGCGCACCAAAAGCCCGTATAGTTTTCTCTTGTGTTCGCCACTGGAGCAAAAAACAGTGAGAACTACGGGTCTTTAGCTCAGCTGGTAGAGCGCCACGTTTACACCGTGGATGTCATCGGTTCGATCCCGGTAGGACCCACCGCTAACCCCGGTACCGCAAGGTTTTTGTTTCCCGGTTTTGTTTACCCATTGACCTGCCACGAGGGTGCCCAGCGGGAAGCTCGCGAAGATAATCCAGTCGGAACTGCGATTCCTTCGGGCATAAAACTGCACTCCACCTATATATAGCCTGCCCTAAGCGCGTATCCTTATATACATGACTGAAAACAAGAAGGCACAGATTGGTGTCACCGGCCTTGCTGTCATGGGCGCAAACCTCGCCCGCAACCTGGCACGTAACGGCTACACCGTGGCACTGCACAACCGTTCCGTAGAGAAGACCGACGCACTGCTGGCTGAGCACGGCGGAGACGGCGACTTCATCCGTACCGAGTCCCTGCAGGAACTCGTTGACTCCCTCGAGTCTCCCCGCCGCATCCTAATTATGGTCAAGGCGGGCGCACCCGTCGACGCAGTGATCGAGCAGCTCACCCCCATGCTCGATGAGGGCGACATCATTATCGACGGCGGTAACTCCCACTTCCCCGACACCATCCGTCGCGAGCACGCCCTGGCTGAAAAGGGCCTGCACTTCGTGGGCGTTGGCGTCTCCGGCGGCGAAGAGGGCGCTCTCTGGGGCCCCTCCATGATGCCCGGCGGATCCGCAGAGTCCTACAAGCACCTGGGCCCGCTGCTCGAAAAGATCGCAGCGAAGGCACCTCAGGACGGTGCACCCTGCTGCGCATGGATCTCCACCGACGGTGCGGGTCACTTCGTGAAGATGGTCCACAACGGCATCGAGTACGCCGACATGCAGGTGATCGGCGAAGCCTACGACATTCTGCGCTCCATCGCGGGCATTGAGCCGGCACAGCAGGCAGAAATCTTCAAGACCTGGAACGAAGGCGACCTGAGCTCCTACCTGATTGAAATCACCGCTGAGGTGCTCGCACAGGTCGACGCAAAGACCGGCAAGCCCCTGGTCGACGTTATTGTTGACGCAGCGGGCCAGAAGGGTACCGGCCTGTGGACCGCTAAGGCCGGCCTGGACCTCGGTTCCCCCGTCTCCGCTATCGCAGAGTCCGTGTTTGCACGCGCCCTCTCCTCCTCCGAGCGTGAGCAGCGCGAGCAGGCACAGCGCGAACTGCCCGCAGGCCTGATCGCAACCACCGGCGTTGGTGCAGGCGACCCCGAGTTCGTTGAGGATGTGCGCCGCGCACTCTTCGCCTCCAAGCTCGTTGCGTACGCACAGGGCATGGACCTGCTCACCCGCGCAGGCAAGGAATACGGCTGGGACCTGAAGCTGGACACCATCGCATCGCTGTGGCGTGCAGGCTGCATCATCCGCGCCGAGCTGCTGGGCGACATCATGGCTGCCTACGCTGATGAGGCTCCCGCGAACATGCTTCTGGCACCCGCTTTCAAGAACCTCATGGAGGAGCTCGTTCCTTCCTGGCGTCGCGTGGTGGCTAAGGCAACCGCACTGGGCATCCCCGTGCCGGTGTTCGCATCCGCACTGTCCTACTACGACGGCCTGCGCCGCCACCGCCTGCCCGCATCCCTGATTCAGGGTCAGCGTGACTTCTTCGGTGCGCACACCTACGGTCGTATTGACGAAGAGGGCGCCTTCCACACCATGTGGAGCGGCGACCGTTCCGAGGTGAACGCAGCGGACATTCACGTTCACTAAGCTCCCGTAGCTGAACACATAAAGCCCGCCTCGGCTGGATGAGAATCCGGTCGAAGGCGGGCTTTCGTTATGTCTTGTATGGGGCACCCCCGAGGTGTATTCAGGGGCATAGCAGGGGAGAAGGCCTGCAGAGCCTCGTCAGGAGCCTCCAGACGCGCCGCTACCGCCTCAAAACGCTAACAAGCACTAAATCCACATGGCGGGGTCAATGTACTCCACAGCGTCCACCAGGGGCTTCTTCTTCTCCGGGGTGCGCGGGCGGTGCTTCGCCGGAATGCCGGTAATAATCGAATCGGCGGGGTGATCGTTGACGACCACGGCGTTCGCGCCAATAGCGCTATCGGAACCAATCTCCACCGGACCCAGCACCTTAGCGCCGGCACCAATGGTCACGCGGTCACCAATGGTGGGGTGACGCTTCACCTTCTCCAGGGAGCGACCGCCCAGGGTCACGCCGTGGTACAGCATCACGTCGTCACCGACCTCAGCGGTCTCACCAATGACAATGCCCATGCCGTGATCGATGAAGAAACGGCGGCCAATGGTCGCGCCGGGGTGAATCTCCACACCGGTCAGAAAACGAGCAAACTGCGAGAGAGTACGAGCCAGAGCCTTCGTCTCATCTTTCTGCCAGAGCTTATGGGTCAGACGGTGAACCCAAATGGCGTGCATACCCGAATAGTTCAGCGCAATCTCGACAGCGCCGCGCGCAGCAGGGTCGTGCTGGCGGACGTTCTCAATATCTTCACGCAGACGCGCAATAAAACTCATGGGTTCCCTTTCCCTCATCGGTCGTTCTCTGTATATGCGACCTTTCCAAAGGTACCAACAACGGGGCCCTTTCGCCTATTCCCAGCCGGCTACATGTCATAGTAGACACGCTTACCAAAAACTCAGTCACACAAACGCGCGGAACGTAATATTTCTGCCGGTCAAAAGACGCAAAAGCCCCGCCTCGGGACCGTCCACAGTGGGACGTGCCAGAGGCGGGGCATCAGCTATCCAAACCTTAGGTCCAAGACCTCAGGCAGGGAGCAGAGGGGAGAAACAATGGGCTATTAGCCGCGGATATCCTCGTACAGAGCGGTAGAGATGTAACGCTCACCGAAGTCAGGAACGATAGCCACAATCAGCTTGTCCTTGTTCTCAGACTTCTTAGCCTCCTCCAGAGCAGCCCAGACAGCCGCACCGGAAGAAATACCGCCCAGAATACCTTCCTGGGTAGCCAGCAGGCGGGAGGTGCGCATAGCGTCCTCAGCGCTGACCGGAGTCACCGAATCGTAGACGCCGCGGTCCAGGGTTTCCGGAACGAAGTTAGCGCCCAGGCCCTGAATCTTGTGGGGACCAACGCGACCCTCAGACAACAGCGGGGAGTCCTTCGGCTCAACCGCAACAACCTTCACGTTCGGGTTCTGCTCCTTCAGGTACTTACCGCTACCGGAAATGGTGCCGCCGGTGCCAATACCCGCCACGAAAATGTCGACCTTACCGTCGGTTGCTTCCCAAATCTCAGGGCCGGTGGTGTTGTAGTGAATGGTCGTTGGTGAACTGGGACGCCAGAATAGCGTTCTCGGTGGTCGCAACGATTTCCTTAGCCTTCTCCACAGCGCCGCGCATACCCTCGGTACCCGGGGTCAGCACAATCTGAGCACCGTAAGCGCGCAGCAACACGCGACGCTCAGCAGACATGGTCTCCGGCATGGTCAGGATGACGCGGTAACCGCGAGCAGCACCCACCATAGCCAGCGCAATACCGGTGTTACCGGAAGTACCCTCAACAATGGTGCCGCCGGGCTTCAGCGCACCCGACTTCTCAGCAGCGTCAATGATGGCGCGACCGATACGGTCCTTAACCGAACCTGCGGGGTTGTAGAACTCAAGCTTGACCGCAACGTTACCGGGAAGGCCCTCGTCCAGTCGGTTCAGCTTAACCAGGGGGGTCTGGCCGGTTGCTTCAACAATGCTGTTGAGAATCTTTGCCATGGGGTGCTCCTTACATGAGCTTGGAGGGAGGCCAGCCGCGACGGGGTCTCCGCAATGAATAATCGGTTACGTGGCAACTCTACTACTCGCCGGCGGCAGGTTTAAACCTGCGGTCACAGTTCGTAATAATGCCAGAGAAAAACCTCAAGGAACGAGGTTCAGGAAGAGGGTACAGAAAAGCGCCGCACAAACCCTTTCTCGATAAAGGATGATGAATGTGCGGCGCTCTCTAGAAACATTATGTAGCCCAAAAGACAACCTCTGTATATAAGAGTAATGATGAACTCTGTTCACCGCAAGCTGGAGCCACAAATTTTATTGCCATCAATGGAAAAAACAGTAAAAACCGCATCCTGAGATGGAAAAGACCCAAAAACAGGGGAGAAAACCAGCCCAGAGGACTAGTTGATGTCCATGTGCAGGTCCCACTTGTTGTTCAAGTAGCGGCCAACAGCCTCACCGAACATCTTCACGTGACGCTTATCAGCCGCCACGGTCTGCTCCTTACCGTCCTTGAACAGCTTCTCACCCAGATCCACGTTCAAAGTCACGGTCCAGTTGTACGCGCCCTGCGCCAGAACCGGCTGCTTAGTGCCGATAGTCAAGGTAGCGGTCGGGTTCACGTACCAGGTCTTCTTCTCGTCAATACCTGCCTTGGTGGAGTCCGCGTACTTCTTCATCGCCGCCAGGGTCTCCTGGTCGGTGCTGACCTCGTTCATGTAGCGCATATCGCCGGTACGCAGCAGGTACTCAAACGCCGCACCGAAGTACGCCAGAGCCGCCGCGAAGCCAGCCACCGAATTCTGGTGCATGGCCTCCGGAACAATCGGGGAGGGAACATTCTGCGGCGGGTGCTCAGCGTTACCCGGCTGGTACTCGCCGTGCTCCTCCATCTTCTCCAGCTTCGCTACGCCGCTGTAATCCTTATTGTCGTTAGGCAGCGGAGAATTCGCTGCGGTAGCCGAAGCCGACGCAGAAGCGGAAGGGGAAGCAGATGCCGAAGCCGAAGCGCTCGGCGACGCAGTAGCAGACTCAGAAGCAGCAGAAGCGCTCTCAGAGCCAGAAGCGGAAGCAGACGCCTCAGAAGTAGCCTTAGAGCCACAAGCCGCCAGCAACGCCATGGAGCTGACGCCCAGCACGCCCAGCGCCGCGCGGCGGGTCAGGTTCTCGGACATAGTGATACCTTTCAGTCAGTCGGTGATTGCAACCAGTTTAGCCGCAAACCCAACAGGATACAGAGTTGAGCGGACGAAGCGTGAGAAGCGCCTCGCAGATCAAAGCGTTATGACGAACTATGACGTCGCGGAGGTGGCGGACGCCTCAGCGGAAGCCCCAGCAGAAGCGGCGGCAGAAGAGGGTGCGGAAGCCGAACCGGATGCCGCCGCGCTCGCAGCGCCCTGAGTAGCGGTGCCACCGGTAGCACCACCCTGGGCGGTGCCACCTTGCAAGGTCGCGCCGTACGCCACGCTCAGCTCCCACATCTTAGAATCAGCATGGTAGCGACCGCGGAAATCACACTCCTGAATCGTCACCTGAGAAGCCGGCCCCGCCGCCGTCGCAGAAGCGCTGGCAGAAGCACTGGGGGACGCCGACTCAGACACCAGCGCATCCTCAGAAGGCTCAGTAGGCTCAGCAGAAGCAGAAGCACTCGCGGAGGCAACCACCGGCTGGATCTTGCCCTCAGCCACCGCCTCCGTACCGAAATCCAGGGTGTACTTGCCCTTAAACAGCAGGTTGCCATCACTCATAATCGACGGCTGCGCACTCGACAGCACATAGGAAGCCGACGGGTTCACATACCAGGAACCCTTCTGTACACCCGCAAGAATAGAAGCCGACAGGGCATCCACCTCAGAACGAGTCTTTGACGACAACGTAATACCGGTCGAGAACGCATCCGTGCTACCGGTCTTCACCAGATAATCCATAGCCGCCGCAAAATAAGCAATCGCCTCATGGAAACCCGTCACCGTATTGACCGACAGAGCATCAGTCACCTTCGGCTTCGGAGCATTACGCGGCGGATGCTCCACCGTGCCCTGCTCATAATTCACCGCGCCCTCATAGTGGGTGTACTCCACCAGACCCGAATAGTTCTGGCCATCATCACTGTACCCATTCGGGTTAGCGCTCGACTTCGCGCCGTTCAGGCTACCGCCCTGAGAACCAGACTGCTGGCTAGAGCCACCCGAACCGCACGCGCTCAACAGCGCCGCAGAACCGGCAACAGCAGAAACGCCCACGCCCAGGCGCAACAGGGAGCGGCGAGAGAAAGAAGACTGAGAAAAAGAAGACATACAAAAACCTTGAATCCGGGAAAGTACGTTACTACCAGAGTAAAACAGATCATGCCCTAACCCGAGTGCGAGTTAGGGCATGATGCCTCATCCATCTGAGGGCTTAAAGGTTGTCACCATTAGAAGTGCCGCCATTACCGGAGTTACCGGAATCACCAGCGTTACCGCCGTTAGCACCGCCGGAATCGCCAGCATTACCGCCGTTAGCGGCACCACCGGAAGCACCACCATTCTTAGGCTGAGCCGAAGCCTGCGCCTCATACTCATCCTGAATAGTCAAAGTCCAATCATTATCGTGGCGCACACCGGTAACCACCAGACCACGCTCAGTGCGGCGAACCTTCTCAGACATCTCCGCAGGAGCGCCATCAACCACAACGGTCGGACCCAAATCAATCACCAGGTCGAAAGTCCACTGCACGCTCTTCTTCACCAGAGTCGGAACAGCAGTGAACGCAGACATCGTCACCTTCGGCGAAACAAACCAGTCACGCGCCTGAGAGCTCTCATTCGACTCATCCATGAACGAAGAGAACGAGGCAATGAACTTCTCGTCAGCCTTCGACTCACGCAGCGGAGCCGCATCACCGGTCAACACCAGGTAGTTAATCGCCGCATACACGAACGCAATCGAATCGTACAGGCCCTGCACCGAGTTCTCCGAAGCGCTCGCCGGGCGCTTGGGCACCGGCACGTTCTGCGCGGGAGCGGACTCGGTCGCCGGAACGAAAGTGCCCTTCTTCTCATAGTTATCGAAGGTGACCTCGCCGCTAAAGTCAGTGCGCGCAGAAGCCGAGGGAGACATCTGAGGGGTATCCGCATCAGCATTCTCGGTGGTGGATGAAGAACCACCGCAGGCAACCAGCAGGGCGCTCAACGACACGCCTGCAACGCCCGCACCGGCGTAACGCAGAGCAGAACGGCGGCTGATGCCGGTAGCGGAACCATTAGAAAGCCCAGAGGTCAAAGGGAAAAGCGCCACGGAGTACCTTTCGAGTGAGAATCTCAGGTGAGAGACGAGTGAGAGTGCGCCTCGACGAGCGGATATCACACGCGGATACCCCTCTAGAGACAGTCCTAAGTATAACGCGCCCCCGCCTTCACACCCGTGCGTACCACCGCTCAAATGAGCGTGATATGCCGCCCATCAGCGAACATACCTCAACCAGCGGCAACAGCGCACCGAAGAGGGCACGGGATATAGCGAAGGCGAGGACGCGTTCATCGTCTATAGGGATTGTCTATAGGGGAGGGGCTACTGGGCACCGCCAGCGGGAGCGCCGCCGGGTGCCTCAGCGCCGGGAGCGTTCACGCCGCCAGCTGCACCGCCCGCATCAGGAGCGCCAGGAGCTACACTCGGCTGAGCCGTCGTAGCGGCAGGCTGAGTCGCCACAGGCTGCGCGGTAGCCGCAGGCGCCTGGGTAGCGGCAGGCTGAGGAGCCTGAGCGCCACCGTTCTGTGCTCCACCATTCTGGGAGCCAGTGTACTGTCGTGCGCCGCCGTTTTGGGTACCACCATTTTGGGTGCCGCCATTCTGTGCGCCACCGTTCTGTGCCGCACCATTATTTGCGGTACCCTGCGCGGCACCGTTACCCGAAGTATTCGCGCCGGTGTTCGCGCCGCCATTAGCCGCCACGGTGCTGTCATCAGTCACCGTCGGAGTGTAAGTCGACGAAGGATGCGCGCGCGGAGTCTGCGTCGGCTTCGGAGTCAACGCAGGATCGTACTGCTGAGGCGAAATCACGACCCAGCGCTTCGCCTCCTCATCGTACTCAGCGTACAGAGCCTTAATCTCCGAGGCCTCAGTGTCCTCTAGAGGCTTGGTCGTATTGGTTGCCTTCTCAACCTGCATGCCGTGCGCCTGCGTTACGGTGCACGCCCACGAATACTTAGTACCGCGGGTCGTCGGCTGCTTATCGGTCAGGCGGAACGTCCACTCGCCACCCACTAGCCAGTTCGTGCCAGTCGCATAGAACGCACGCAGCTTCTCCAGCGCCGCACGGTCGGTAGAGTTCTGCGCCTGAACCACCTGCAGAGCCGGACCGGGATCACCGGTTATGCGGGCATAGTTCACCGCCGCCGCAAAATACG
>ERZ772770.377-NODE-377-length-10436-cov-3.4199_pt1 | contig 10436 bp, 6 predicted proteins | sample MGYA00511361_ERZ772770 | MGnify/ENA primary metagenome ERZ772770 (study PRJEB29015, sample SAMEA2738026) | human oral metagenome | biome: human oral; feature: human-associated habitat; material: saliva | place: China | collected 2251 ... | reverse complement strand
AGCGCCAACCAGCGTAGCGGCCGCTGCGGGCGTGTGGCCGACGGCGTGGCAATCCGCCTGTACTCGCAAACCGACTATGAGGGGCGCGAGCCATACACGGAACCCGAAATTCTACGCACCTCCCTAGCCAGCGTAATTTTGCAGATGGCAGCGCTGCGCCTAGGTAATGTGGCAGATTTTCCCTTCATTGACCCGCCAGACCGGCGCGCTATTGCCGACGGCGTGGCGCTACTAACCGAAATCGGCGCTATCAGCGCAAACTCTAAATCCATGCACGAGCCGCGCCTGACCGCGATCGGCCACCAACTGGCACGCCTACCCATCGACCCGCGCCTGGGGCGCATGTTACTAGAAGCCAATAAACGCGGCTGCGCCAGCGAAGTGATGGTGATTGTCTCCGCGCTTTCAATCCAAGACGTACGTGAACGCCCGCTTGACGCGCAGGAAGCCGCAGACGCCATGCATCGGCGTTTAGCGGATCCCACCAGCGATTTTCTCACCTACCTCAACTTCTGGCGCTACCTGCGCACCCAGTCACGTGACCTGTCCGGCTCTGCATTTAGGCGCATGTGCCGCCACGAATACCTGCACTACCTGCGTATTCGTGAATGGCGCGACGTCTACAATCAGCTGGCCCAGTTGGCGCGGCCGCTAGGCATTAACGCCCAAAACATTGAGCTACCCACCCGTGCCTCCATTCGCGCCGCTAGTGACCGCCTAGTTCCCGGCTCCCACGCGGCCGGCATGGCTAATGCGGACGTAGCCGACGCCGTCGTGGCCCTGGGGCAAAGCGCAGACACCCCCGACGCCGACGCGATCCACCAATCCCTGCTGGTGGGGCTGCTTTCCAACCTGGGTAACTATGATGAGCGCCGGCGCGAATATACCGGGGCACGCGCCACCCACTTCACTATTTGGCCTGGTAGCGGGCTGCGCCGCAAACAGTACGACTGGGTAATGGCCGCTGAGCTGGTGGAAACCAGTCGCTTATTTGCCCGCACCGTGGCCCGCATCCAGCCTCAATGGGTGGAGCAGGCCGCTAAACACCTGGTCAAGGTCACTTACGGTGAGCCTTACTGGTCCGCCAAGAAGGGCGCGGCCATGGTACATCAGCGGGTGCTGCTTTACGGGCTAACTTTGGTAGCTGACCGCCCGGTCACGCTAGCCAGTGTAGGTACCGACGCCGCCCGGCAGGCTGCGCGGGAAATGTTCATTCGCTCCGGGCTGGTGGAAGGGGGCTGGCACGCCCGCCACGCTTTTGTTGAGCGCAACCGTGAGCTGCTTGAAGACACTGCCGAGGTGGAGCGTCGTCAACGCACCCACGGTATTTTGGCTGATGACCAGGCTCTTTTTGACTTCTACGATGAGCGCCTGCCGGAGAAAATCACCAGCGCGGCAGCTTTCGACAACTGGTGGAAGCATCAGCGTCAAGACACCCCCAAGCTGCTGGATTTCACCCGTGAACTGCTGCTTCCCGAAGGTGACAACCTTGACGGCTACCCCGACACTTGGCATCAGGGTGACCTGACCTTGGCGCTTACGTACGTTTTTGAGCCGGGCAGGCTCGACGACGGCGTCAGCGTACAGGTGCCCATTGAGGTGCTCACTCGCCTGCGCCCAGAGGGATTTGATTGGCTTGTGCCCGGGATGCGCCCGCAGCTGTGTGTGGCCACTATCCGCGCCTTGCCTAAGCGGGTGCGTCGCCAGCTAGTTCCGGCCCCCGACACCGGCACGCGCATTTGGGAGCTGATCTGCCAGCTTTACCCGCAGGCTGCGGGAGAGGCTAGTGACGGCGTCGCGACAGCAAGCCAGCCCGGCGGCAAGGTTAGCGACGGCGGCACGGCCAGTGGCATTGGCGCGTCCAGCACCCCGGGCGGCGGGGCCGGCGACGCGGCAGCGAGCCAGCCCGGCGGCGTCGGCAGTAACCCCGGCGGCGGCGTCGAACCGATCCCGGTGAGTTTCCAGCAGGCCTTCACCCAGGCCGCACAGCAGCTACGCCAGGTAGAAATTACCGACGAGGACTGGGACCAGGCGCAAGAAAACCTGCCTGAGCACCTGCGCATGGGCTTTAGCGTGCTGGACGCGCGCGGCAACAAGCTAGGGCGCGGGCGCAACCTGATCGTTTTGCAGCGGCAGCTGGCCAAACAAAGCGAGGCGGCGGTGCGCTCGGCGGTACGTGGCGCCCTGGCGGCGGCCATGGATGAGGCCCGGTCCAAGAAATCGGCGAAATCTAAGCGTGCAAACGGAGCCCACGAGAGCCATAACGGGGTCCATGGGGCCGCCGGCGCAAACGGGAGCACAGGTGCCCATAACGGCGCCCGCGCCAATAAATCTGCCGCAAATACTTTTGCAACTATTACTTCACAGTCATTAACTAGCCCTTTAAAGGAGCAAACTAATTTAGTTGATTGGCCTGAAGTTCCCCAAGGCGTAATTCCGCAACAAATAGAATCCGCCGGGCGGGCGGGGCTATTAGTTCGCGGTTACCCCACTTTAGTTGCACAACCAACATCTAAAGCATTTAAAGCTGATTTAAAGATATTAGCGGATGTTAATTCTCAGCTAGCTCAGCACGCTGAGGGAGTTTTGGCGTTAGCTTTGGCGCGCACCCCGCTCGAAACTGCGCGGGTGACCAGCCGTTGGAACGCTAAGCGCTCTCTATTCATGGTGTCTGCGCCCTACAAATCCACTGACACCCTGGTGTCTGATTTGTGCTTGGCTGCCGGGCGCCTGCTAGCCCAGCAGTGGAGCCGCGAAACCGGCCATGACCTGGCCCAGCTGCGCGACCGCAAAGATTTTGAGCTCTTTGCATCTTGGCTGCGCGACCGTCTGGAAGACCAGGTGGAAACTATTGCCGCCCAGGTAGAGGCCGCTTTGGAGGCTAAGGGCCAGTTGGATAAGGCAGTGGGGCGTAATACTTCGCTGGCTTTGCTCGACACTTTGCAGGAAATTCGCGAGCAGGCTGCTGCCCTGATTGCGCCGCGCTTTATCGCCGACGCCGATCCGGCACAGCTGGCCCACTATGGGCGCTACCTTAAGTCTTTGGCTTATCGCTTGGAGAAGGCGGCGGCCTCGCCCAGCCAGGATGCAGCTCTGGCCTACCAGGTGCGTGAGATTGAGGGGCAGGTGAGCGACGCCGTCGAGCACGCTAAGGGACTGCCGGTCAATCCCGCCCGCGCGGCGGTGCTGCGCCAGGCCCAAAATATGGTGTGGGAGCTGCGCGTGAGCCTGTTTGCCCAACAGTTGGGGACGGCGCACAAAGTTTCAGCCAAGCGCATCAGCAGGCTGCTGGCCTCTGCCCCGGCGCTCTAAACCGGAGCGAGGGCCAGGCACTTGACCGGGGCTTGCACCCTAGACCTCTGGCCAGGTCCAAAGTCAGGGCTTGATGGTCTGGGCCACTGTCTCATCTGAAGGGCAGTGCACACTCACCTTAATAATCCAGCCTGGTTTGAGAGCGTATGCGTTATAGACATTTATGAATGCCTACGCCGCGCCCCTTATGGTGACAAGTACACCACTATTATCTTGGGTCTGAGGCCGAACCGAACCCAGGAAACCTTTCACGGTTGTCGGGTATGGTACCAGGTCATTTCAAGCAGGTTTTCAAAAACTGACTTGCCAGCCAGCCCACACCTAACACGAGAGCATCAAGTTCGTTGTGGTGGATGAGCACAGTCAGTGTATACAGCAACAACTCTACGACAGTGCGCTCGCGCCAATGATCCTTTGTGTAACCAGCACTTCGCACGAGGTTCTGCCTGATCACTGCATATAAACAAAACCAGGTCTTTAGCTTATTCTCCAGCGACATGTACGTCGCCACCAAAATCAAGTGAGGTGGTTCACGAGTGTTGGTAAGACTTGGGCACAAACAGAAATTACCATGGTCGCCTTTATAAGTGTTTCAGACCCATTTCAAGATCATCCTGCCAGGTAGGACGACTTAAACATTGAGTCAGGATCTACTACATTTTAGACCGCCCTCACACCCCTAACAAACCTACTAACGGTAATATCGAAACTTACACAACTATATTCTCAGACTGGCGAAACCTTGCCCACTGTATCAGCAGATCTCTCCTAGAAACTGCTGCTTCCAGACCTCCACCACACCCAAATCGTGAATTTATACTACTCCCTAATCTCTAAACCAACTCCAAGCCAAGCAGCAAGACTATTCATTGCAGCAAAAACAACTGCGTCATCATTGAATCCAGACTCTTTCCAATATTGAATAATATTAATTTTTCCTTCCGATTTTCCCACATCTACTCGCGCAACAATACCTTTCGATGACAATATGGGTAAAACATAATAACCCAGACCAAGAAGCTCACGCTTTTCTTTTGAATAATACATTGTATTCACATACTTAAATTTAAATAACGTTTCAAGCCTTTCTCTCTGCCAGATTAAACTATCAAACGGAGATAAGGCAACGGGACGAATAGCAGAAATGTCTATTTCTTTTAATTCATCTAATCTGTTAGCTGTTGCAAACCATAGTGAACGATCGAAATTAGGCTTAAGAGCAACCAATCTCCCAGAGGAAATAAGCCTATCAATGCTCGCCTTAATTTCCTTAGAAGATAATCTATAAAAATCTGCTATGTGAGATATAGAACCACAACCAAGAGATTCGACAGAACGGAACACCATTTGATCCAACGAAAACTCAATTTCCGATTTGGTGAAATCGCTACAAGTAGGCAACCCTAACAACTCAGGAAGGCAATAAAATGGCGTATTTGTTTTGTCGCGGTGATGAATTGCCAACCTTCCCTGAAAATGCAGAGCATCCAACGCTATTCGACTGGTTCGCCGACCCCACCAACTTCCGGATGATTTGTCAGGCAATATTGGTTCAATTGAATTTGCAGATAATATCTTACCCCCACCGAAAATGTTCTCAATTTCCTGAAGAACATTTTCTGGATTATCTCCCAAAGCTTTTCTATGGCTTCGTCGCAACAAACTTCGTCTAGTTGAAAGATAAGGGTGAAAATCCAAGAAATCTCTCTTAGCGATCAGTGATGCGGCATGATACTCCCCTTCAACAACTTCAGAGTATGAACTTAATTTATCGCGAGCATCAATTACAGAGCCAAAAACACTTCTGCTTGCCAGAACTAAATAATGACTTTCTATTACCCGCGACACAAAATCAAGTTGCAATGCTCCGAGCTGATGAACAGCATCACCAATATTTGAATGTGAAGGAACCCTTCCGAACCCTTGGGCGTGTAAGGCCAGCGCTTGTGCATCAGCTCTATCTATTGGTCGTGCAGGTAAAGATTTTTCCATGCTTTAATTATATCATTAATTTTATCTGTTGGAACTTGACCATTCCGAACAACAATATTTCCCTTAACCTTTAACGAGTTAACAACTTGTGGGGAAATTCTTAATAGAGCTTCGGAGTTGTAGTCCCGCACATTTTTTGAATATTCGACCCTATCGTCAAGACGATCAGAGAAAAAATCGCAATCCCAACCAATAGGATTGGCTAACAATGCTGCCCCTTGTTTCAGAGTAAATGGACTTTCTTCCGAATCAAACCTTCTAGCAATACATAAAGCAAGTAATGCTTCTTGTAATGGACCGGAATAAATCGAGGATGCAGCACCATCAGTACCTACTCCTATAGATATACCTTGTTTTAACGGCTCAACTATATTTAGATTGCCGCTCCGTAACAACAAATTGCTCGATGGGCAATGCACTATTCTAGACATCGATTCATTAACTATTGCCCATTCTTCTTCATCTAAGTGAATTGCGTGGACAAGTTCAGTTCTTGAAGATAGCAACCCTGCACGCGCAAGCCTGCGAATAGGAGTTGCATGAAACCTAAGAATTGACTCTTTCCGTTCTTTGTTAGTTTCAGCAACATGGGCTTGAACTGGCATTCCACGATCTTTTGCCATTAGGGCTACTTTCTGAAGCCCTGCGTCAGAACAGTTCCATAAAGAGCCAATTCCTAAGCCGAGCTTTACTAACCCTTCGGACTCTAAGTTAGAGAGCTGATCTAGACAGCGAAATGCATCATCAGGACTTTCGCGATAAGCTCCTGAATCTCTCCAAGACCTAAAAATTACTAAGCGAACTCCTAAAATATGAGCAGCCAGAGCCAAAGAGCGAATATAATCAATGGATTGAGTCTGCTTATGAAGGTGATGTGTGCAGGAAACACCATGTTGTGCAGCACTAATTAATGCCGAAGCATAAGTAACAAACGCAAGAGAAAGTGGCATTTGCCTTGTCTGTTGCCTTATCCCAGACTCCAACCATTTCTCCAATGGCAGACCATCTCCAACACCCCGCATAGAAAACTGTTCAAGGTGATCATGCGCATTTGTTAAACCTATTTTAGGATCAAACATAATTTTCCGTATAGCTGATTAGAGATTTGAAGCGATAAGGCGTGATTCGCCAAAGCACATCTTGTCGATGTTTTAATCCTTCATGCGATAGCGAATAAGTGAAATCGCATTCCGTAACGCAACCACGCACAACCTCTTCATGAAGTCTCTCAAAGAACTCCTGAATCAGATCAGACTCGGATTTAGCTATCGATAGAGTAGAAATAAGTCTTTGAGCATGAAGAGATTGGATCATATCTTTTATGATACATTCATCATCAGCCAAAGGAACAGAAACCGCCGATATGCGGTCAACTAATTCTTCTTTTGCCATGTATTTTTTTACGCTTGCGGTATTCTTAATGGTCCTGTTCGCCAGCCAGGAATATGCCCCGACTCCCACACCCAGAAGTTCACCTCCTCCTCCGTATACCAACTGGCTATACTTTTGATTATGGCCCGGAAGAGAAAAAGATCCATTACGGTATTCTTGGTAGCCAGCCTGTACATACACAGTCTTAGCGTACTTATACCATTCACCTGACCGTTCATCATCAAGACAGTAATGACTTTCTTTTTGGTAACCAATACCTTGAATATTTTTAAACAAAATGTATCGATTAATCGTAATCGAATGAGGTCGAAGCCCGCAAACTGCAATAACGTCTTGTTTCCAAGATTCAAAAGTTTGATTCGGTACACCATACAACATATCAACATTATAGGGGAGTCCAGAGTTTGCGAGGTTTTGAAGTGCATCAAGTGACTGCTGCATTGTATGTGGAGATCCAATTGAATCTACTACTACTTCTGTTTGGCTTTGAAAACCGACACTCACTCTAGTAATACCGATATTTTCAAGAGCTTTTACATACTCCAGTTTTGATAGCTCTACAGGATTTCCCTCAAGGGTTATTTCCGTCTCAGAATTAATCACATTAAAAGATCGTAGAGCCGTCATAATCTCATCGAGATGTTTTGGTGACAATAGTGACGCAGTTCCGCCACCAAAGTAAATAGAGGAAACTTTCCTACTATAAATGTACGGAAAAGATAGAAGGTGATTAATATCTTGCCGAAGACGCCTTACATAACTATCCAGCAACCTGTCTGCTTGAGCAGCATCTCGCGGTAACAAAGATTTAAAAAACGGACACGAATTACATTTTGAACGGCAAAAAGGAACAGAGATGAAAATGGCAAACTGTCGCCCCTTATCTGCAGGTTCATTTAGTGCCCTAATAGCAGACTCTATTGATAGCTCATCAGTACATTTAGGGGGTGGATACTCGTAGTAATTTACATTCACGAGGCTAAGTCCTTACCTCTCCGACAAGAGTAGGTCTTTCTCAGATTTACTGTCGGCAGCCTACCCTCAAGTACAACATTGAACATACTTATACTTATCACACTTTCTTGTCGATACGGAGAAATTTTCTAAATTTGTATAATTCATTGTATTTCCTATCAGAAATGACCTTATGTTATATGTATATGTGTTAACATATATTACTATTGCGGGCGACAACTTCAGAACTTAGCTCACCCTTGCTATACGACTTACCCTTTAGGATTAGGTCCCTCGACTCCACCATAAAATTGATGACTATACTGCCCTATAGCGATATCGGTTAACTTCTACATCAATACCCACCTCTGGAGAATAACTAGGTTTTTGGGAACAAACACAGTTAGTGGCTATTAGCGTCACATTTTCTGAACGATCGATGATCATGACTATAAGATCATTTAAAATGACTCTTAATATTTGAGTATTGCAGGGATGGCTCTAATCTGACTGTATTCACGTGCCTTCGCAGTCTAGAACTATAGGCGACAGGCCCGCGTATTGAATCAGACCAAACCGCGTTAGCTTCCCATACTCACTGGCGATGACCGGTGGTGCTGACACTGCAGGTGCCAGGGGTGTGCTCACGTGTGGCGTCAGCACATGAGCCAAGCGACAGCCCCACGCGCTAAGCTCTCGCATGCGGTGGTGCCCTGGGTGCCGACAGGTACGATTGTCCCCACCTAACGGTGACACACATCACCCAAGTCCTGTCTGTGTCCTGGAATACCACTAACACCGCTATCCTGGCTGAAGGAACCCACCTAGTGATCAACGATCCAGCCCCGTTCGAAGGAGCGCGCGTCATCGGCGTGAATGAACACGTGTCACGTCATACTCCCTGCGGAGATAAGTACATTACCGTTATCTTGGACTTGAAACCCTTCTGCGACCACAGAGGCTCCTCCCGGCTTCTGGATATGATCCCGGGCCGATCCAAACAGGTATTCAAAACTTGGCTGGCTCCCAGCCGAGCACCTGGCGCGAGCGCATCGAGATAGTCACGATGTATGAATTCGCTAGATTCAAGAGTGCCACCGCCGAAGAACTCCCCAGCGCAACCACAGTCATGGACCCCTTCCACGTCATGCACCTCGCCGGGTACGCCCTCAATGAGTGCCACAGGCGTATCAAACAAGAACTCCATCATCGGTGCGGGTATGGCCACGGACTCCTTATATAAGGCCCGCAGGATGTTACACACCAGATCACCGCTGCTCATAGCGCGTAAGCAACACCAGATAGTCACCTGTTCGCCAGCGAGAGGTAGTTACCCTCTAAGTTACCTGGAGTGTCTACCAGAACATCATTGACGCCTACCATGCGCCTGACACGCGCATGGGCAAGGCCCTGATGTAAGCCGAAATCACACACTGACCTATATGTGCGTACCGAGCTGACTGGGCACCTTCACTGTCTTTTTGGGCGCCGTCGTCACCTTTTTGCGTGCTGCCGGCCCCTTGCCCACGCCGGCGCACACAAATACTGACATTTCATCCCTTCCCTATAAAACCCCATGTATTTTTTATAGGGAAGGGATGATTTTGCCTGTGTTTGCCTGTAAATGCATGTATGCATTTTTGCCTGCCTGCTGTATTTGCCTGTAAATGCAACTGGCCCCCGTATTGGCGAAACCCAAAAAAGCCAATCCGGGGGTCAGTTATTCACAAGGAGAGATTATCGAGTGTTCACACCAGCTCAGGCGCCCTTATTCACCTCCACAGCCATAACAGTTGAGGCTCCCACGAAGGCGCCTGCTAACGGCATGGACGCCATCGCCATCGCCGCTGCGAATGCGATGCCCCTTTTCATGAGCTTCATGGTTTCCTCCCTTAAAAGTTTTCCGTGGCCCACCCGCCGGGGCTTAGCCGGTGGACGTCACTGAGGCTTAGCCGGTGGGCGTCACCGAGGCTTAACCAGCGAGCGCTGCCGAGGCTTACCCCGGGGCTACCTGCCGGCGGCTTAGTGGGCCAGTTGCTTTGCTGATCTGCATCAGCCTTGCTGGTTAAAACTTTAAAAGGGGCTTTTATGGTGGTGGTTAGCGTAACCTATGAATCATCTATGAAAGATAAAGCGTGGCTTGGTTGTAAGAGCGCAAGTAGGGGCCACCAATCTGGCTTGGCTCCATAGGCGTATCCTTGTAGGTCCAGTGCAGCAGGTTGGCCAGGGAGAAACTGTTTGCGCACACCCCACAGGCCAGCACGCGGCTGGGGCGGCGCATACGTTCAACCCGGTGACCAGCCGGGCATGTGCCCACCCAGTCGCCGGGGACTTTAGGGGCGCGCTTATCTACCAGCCGCTGCGCTGAGCAGCCCAGTTCTCGGGCTTTGCGACGCCAAACTTCATCGTGACCGTGGCTTGGACCAACCAGGGCATGGGCTACTTCATGCAAAATCGTGTCACGCACGCGAGGCAAGTCATAGAGTTGCATTAAGTAACGTGAGAGAGTGATACAGCGGTTTGTGTGGTTGCACTGTCCAGCTCGACGCCGGGCACGATCCCACCCCAGGTTCCAGCCTTGCAAACCGTTGGCGTCCATCAGGTCACGGCCTAAAGCATAAACCTGATCAAGATGCATTCATTGTCCATTTCGTGGAAAAATAACCCTTAGTGTCAGAACCTAAACCTAATTCTAAAGCCAAAACGGTAACCTCCGCCGGCAGCGCAACTAGAGGCAAGGGCAAGCGTGCCATCTCTAGTGCCAGTGCTGAGCGGTTTATTTCGCG
>ERZ772770.374-NODE-374-length-10476-cov-3.58545_pt1 | contig 10476 bp, 10 predicted proteins | sample MGYA00511361_ERZ772770 | MGnify/ENA primary metagenome ERZ772770 (study PRJEB29015, sample SAMEA2738026) | human oral metagenome | biome: human oral; feature: human-associated habitat; material: saliva | place: China | collected 2251 ... | reverse complement strand
CGTTCACTTTCACGCAGGATGGTGGCCGAGTAAGCCCCAGCCATACCGCGGTCAGAGGTAACCACCAGCACCGCTACCCGGTTGGTGTCGGTGCGTTCACGGGTAATGGGGTGGTCTAAGCCCGAGTAGGAGGCTACTGCCGCCACTGCGCGAGATAGCGCCGCATTGTAGGGGCCCGAGCTCTGGGCGGCATCGCGGGCCGCGCCAATGCGCGAGGCAGCGATTAGCTCCATAGCCCTAAACACCTTTTTGAGGGTGCGGGTGGAGTTAATCCTCTGCTTATAGACGCGTTGTGCTCCAGCCACCTCAGCCTCGCTTGACTTCGATCTGCTCTACGGTGCGCTCAGCAGCAGGGGCATCCTCAAGCTCAGCCACCTCGGCGTCTAGCAGTGCGCCGTCGCCCATGAAGGTGGTACGGAAAGCCTCAACGGCCTTACGCAGCTTGTCTTCAGTCTCATCGGTCAGCTGACCGGTGGTGGCGATGGTCTCTAGTACATCGGTTTCAGAGTGCAGGTAGTTGAGCATCTCCTTCTCGAAACGAGATACGTCCTTAAGGGCGACGTCGTCGAGGTAACCGTTGGTACCTGCCCACACACTGGCTACCTGGTCCTGGACCTTGTAGGGGGTGTACTGGGGCTGCTTTAGCAGTTCCATCAGGCGAGCGCCACGGGTGAGCTGGGCGCGCGTGGCGGCGTCCAGGTCGGAGGCGAACATGGCGAAAGCCTGCATGGAGCGGTACTGGGCCAGGGTGATCTTGAGGGTACCGGAGACCTTCTTCATGGCCTTAATCTGTGCGGCACCACCCACACGGGATACCGAGACACCTACGTCAACAGCCGGGCGCTGGTCAGAGTTGAACAGGTCGGACTGCAGGAAGATCTGGCCGTCGGTAATAGAAATGACGTTGGTGGGGATGTAGGCCGAAACGTCGTTAGCCTTGGTCTCAATGATGGGCAGACCCGTCATGGAGCCGCCACCGAGGTCATCGGATAGCTTGGAGCAACGCTCTAGCAGACGAGAGTGCAGGTAGAAAACGTCACCGGGGTAGGCTTCACGGCCCGGGGGACGACGCAGCAGCAGCGACACTGCACGGTAGGCTTCAGCCTGCTTGGATAGGTCATCGAAAACAATCAGCACGTGCTTGGAGTTGTACATCCAGTGCTGACCGATGGCGCTACCGGTGTAGGGAGCTAGGTACTTGAAGCCGGCAGGGTCTGAAGCGGGCGAGGCCACGATGGTGGTGTATTCCAGCGCGCCGGCCTCTTCCAGGGTGCGACGCACCGAGGCAATGGTGGAGCCCTTCTGGCCGATGGCTACATAGATGCAGCGCACCTGCTTGTTGGGGTCACCGCTGAGCCAGTTGTCACGCTGGTTCAAGATGGTGTCCAGAGCGATAGCGGTCTTACCGGTCTGACGGTCACCAATGATCAGCTGGCGCTGGCCACGACCGATCGGGATCATGGAGTCGATGGCCTTAAGACCGGTCTGCAGTGGCTCGTGCACACTCTTACGCTGCATAACGCCGGGAGCCTGTAGCTCCAGAGCGCGGCGTCCTTCTAGATCGGTGATGTCGCCTAGACCGTCGATGGGCTTACCCAGCGGGTCTACTACACGGCCCAGGTAGCCGTCACCGACCGGCACGGACAGTACCTCGCCGGTACGGCGTACAGCCTGTCCTTCTTCAATGCCGGTGTAGTCACCTAGAACGACGACGCCGATCTGGCGCTCTTCCAGGTTCATGGCCATGCCTAGGGTGCCGTCTTCGAAAGACAGCAGCTCGTTGGCCATGGTGCCGGCCAGCCCCTCCACGTGGGCGATACCGTCGGCAGCAAACACGACCTGACCGACTTCTTCACCGGCCACATCGGTGGCTCGGTAGGAGCTAACAAACTCATTTAGAGCACTGCGAATCTCTGCGGGAGAGATACTCAGCTCAGCCATATTGCGGTTCCTTACCTCATTTACTGCCGTTGCCGGCACGAATGTTTAAGCGATTTGGGTGCGCAGTGCCTTGAGGGCGCTGCGGGTGGTGTTGTCGTATAGACGCTCGTCGACCAGGATGCGCAGGCCCCCGATTACCTCAGGGTCTACCTCTAGGTGCAGTTCGACGTCGTGCCCGGTGCGTTTGGCTAGGGCCTTGATCAGGCGCTGCTGCTGGGCTTGGGTTAGCTCGACGGCGCTGGTCACGTTGGCAATCACTAGGCCCCGACGACGTGCAGCAAGCTCGCATACACGGCGCAGGTTGTAGGTGATACCGGCGCGCACCTCGTGGCGGGCGCACCACACTAGGAGGGTCAGCGCAGCTTCTGAAAGCTGACTTTCAAACAACCTGGCGGCTAGCTGCGCGCGCTGGTCTGGGGTGCTAAGGCGCGAGGGGTCCAGAGCTTGACGTAGCTGCCGGTCGTGCTTTAGCACGTTGATTACCGCGAAGAGCTCATCTTCAACTGGCACTGAGGCACTGACCGAGCCGGCAATAACCGATTCGATACCAAGATCGTGCATACGTGTCAGTAGCTTGATGGGGTCTAGCCAGTGGCCGGTCACCAGTTCACAAAGCTGCTTCACAACTGCTGCATCCGCTGTACCGGTAAAGACTTCACGTGCCAGTTTCTGCTTATCCGCATTGGAACGGGCAGGGTCGGTAAGTGAGTTAAGTAGCGGACGATTTTCAGCAATGATGTGGGCTACGCCCAGCATCTGGCGACCTAGCACCACGGAGCGCTTTCCACCGGCGGCTAGCTGTCTAGCCCAGACTTTGGCTGTGAGCTCGGCGCTCATCAACGCACACTCGCTTCGGTTTCAAGCTGGGCGATAGATTCGTCGATTAGACGTGCTGCCGCCTTGGGGTCCGACAGCTCGGCGCGCAGTAGCTTTTCGGCAATTTCGGTTGCCAGCAGGCCTACTTCGCTGCGTAGAGCTTCACGGGCTGCACCGGTTTCAGCTTCAAGCTGGCGCTTGGAGGCCGCCAGGGCTTTATCAGCTTCTCCCTCAGCGTTGACGCGAGCCTGGGTGAGGATATGTTCAGCCTCACTGTGGGCCTTGTCGCGTAGCGCGGCGGCGTCACGACGGGCGCCTTCAACCAGTTCCGCAGCTTCTTTCTGAGTACGGGTGCGGTCAGATTTTGCCTGTTCGGCAAAGTCCAGACCAGCCTGAATCTTGGCAGTACGCTCATCTAGGATCGCGGTGAACTTAGGCAGCGCGTACTTAAGTAGCACGACGGCGATCACAACGAAGCACAGCGAACCCCAGATCAGGTCAGCTGGCTCTGGCAGCAGGATGGAGTGCTCGCTGTGTTCGCTAGAGTGCGCGGCAGCGAGCACAGCGGTATATACGCTGGCTGATGCCATGATGATCAGAAGGCGAAGCCAGCAGCGAAGCCGAGCAGACCCAGAGCCTCAATCAGGGCCGCACCGATGAACATGTTGGTACGCAGCGCACCAGCAACCTCGGGCTGACGAGCAGTACCTTCCTGGGTCTTACCAACGACGATACCGATGCCGATACCGGGGCCTAGGGTAGCCAGACCGTAACCGATGGTAGCGATGGAGCCAGTCATGGAATTGTTCTCCTTGTGGTTGAAACCGGCTTAGGTTTAAGCCGATGGTCTTTGTTAGTTAAGGATAGCTTTATTTGCCTAAGTAAGTATCTAGGCGATCAGTGGGCGGAAATCGAAGTGTCGATGTAGACCGCCGTCAGCAGGGCGAAGATGTATGCCTGCAAGACAGCCACGAAAGCTTCAAACAGGATGAACACCAAGCCCAGCCCCAAAGTGACTACACCCAGGCCCTTAATCCAGCCGCTGGCCTCAAAGAACAGAGCGTTTGTGGCCAGGAAGCACAGGGCTAGCAGGATGTGTCCAGAAACCATGTTGGCCAAAAGACGTAGTGTCAAAGTCACTGGCCGCATGATGAAGGTGGAGAAGATTTCGATGGGGGTTACTAGCACGTAGAGCACCCCGGGCACACCTTTAGGCATGGTTTGGTCTTTGAAGAACTTGAACGGATTGCCGTGCGAGGCCTTAATACCTGCTGCCACAAAGATGACGTAGGCGAAGATAGCAAACACTAGCGGCATACCGATTACCGAGGTACCTGCCACCTGCAGGCCTGGGATAATTCCAGCTAGGTTCATAAACAAGACGCCTAGGAAAACTACGGTCAGTACCGGCGTGTAGCGCACAGCGCGACGCTCACCTAGCACGTCTTCAGCTACGTTTTTGCGCACGAATTCCAGCAGCATTTCCAGCATGTTTTGGAAACGTCCAGGCACCAGCTTGGCGCGCGCGGCCCCGATCCCAAATGCCAGCACTAGCACTAGCGTCATGATGATACGTACCAACATGATGCGGTTGAGCTCGAACGGGGTGTTCAAGAATGCGAATGCTGGAGGAAAGAAGTCATCGATGCTTGGTGGCACAAATCCACCTTTCGCGGCTACAGCCGTGACCAGCTGAGCGGGTGCGGTTACATCCAGCACCGAGGCCCCCCTTTGGTTGATGGTTTAGGTTTCATAAAACTACTGCGTCTCGGCTATTCACCTTACAGCAATTCCTAAGTACCTATTGTGCTCCTAAAGCTTCGTTGAAAGCACGCCTTAGTACCTAGCTACAGTCGCTTAAGTCACAGCAGCAACTCTTTTAGCAGAATTACTTAGGACGTTGGCCCCGACTTTGAGTCAATTGTCTCTACATATACCCTATTACCTGTAGCTAAACTCACTACTTGCGTTAAGGTTAAACCCACCAGAATTACAGCTAAAGACAGTACAAAGTAGCGCGGGTTAACTGCTTTATCACCCAAGTTTTTTAGCACTATTAGGCAACCGATCATTACCAGCACTTTGAGCGCGAAGTCGATCATGACCCCTGAGCCGGCCAGCTGCGGGTAGCGCTCCCAGGGAATGTACAAGATCGCGGCGGTCACCAGACTCAGTAATAGGCCCGCTGCCCCACCCCAGGCCAGTCCAGCCGCCTTGGCTCCTTCTAATGCAAAGGAAATCCCCAGGCTTAGGCAGGCCAGAATCAGTCCAACCGCTAAGCAGCGGCGGGCGGTGCGGCGGAAGTTCTGGGTGGCGCTTAGGTGGCTCATTTGGCTCGCTTATTGGTTAGCTACCGGCGCTTTTAAATTGCCGGCACTCCGGTGGGGTTGGTGTCGTCGTCATCCTCGTCTTCCCATAGGGATTGGTTGGGCACGACGTCGTAACGCACGTTGGGGTTGCGCGGGGCCTGCCATGCCGGGGTGCTGTTAGTGCCGGCTACGTAAGGGCCTTGCGGGCTCGACGGCGGCTGCGGACTCGCCGGCACGGCGGGCTGCGGGCTCGGTTGTGGCGCGCTGGCCTGGACTGCCTGCTGGCTCGGCTGCGGCGCACCGGCCTGGGCTACCTGCTGGGACGCAGCTGCTGGTGCAGCCGGAGTGACTGCTGGCTGCGTTAGCGCCGGGACGGCCTGAGTGGCCTGGGTAAAAGGCTGCTCTGGCGTAGTAGCAGCGTGGCGGCCAGCTCGACGTCGTCGCGTCTGCACAGCAGGCTCTGCGCCCTGCGTTTGCCCAGCTTGAGTTGCTGGAGCAACCGGCACAGACAGTGCAGGCGCGCCAGCGTCTTGGCGCGGTTGAGCCTGAGCCACCTGCGGCTGAGCCGCCAGTCCAGCCTGCGCGCTCAGCGGGGCCTGAGCCGGGGCCAGCTGGGCCGCAGCTAGTTGCTGGCTGCGCATAGGCTCGCTCAGCTTGGCTGCGGCCAGCTCATCAGGTGAATTGGTCGCAAAATAAGATGAAGGTGCAGATTGTGTTGAAGGTGCGCTAAGGCTTGAAGGTGCATTCAAAGCAGCACTTGAGGACGCCGTCGAGGCCGCGCTAACGCTAGAAGCAGCAGAGGCAGCACTAGCCGGCTCAGCCGACTGTAGCCAAGGCGGCGTGGTCGAGCGTGGCTTAAGCCTAGAGCGGCGGGTCCTAGGCGCCGTCGTCGCACTAGAAGCAGCAGAACCAGCGGGCGCAACAGAGCCAGTGGCCGCAACAGAACCAGCCTCAGCAGGGGCAGGCACACTAGCAGAGGGCACACTGGGTGAAACCGCAGCTACAGCAGCTGTAGTGGGCGAACCAGCCTCAGCAGAACTAGCCACAACAGACACACTAGCGGTGGCCGAGCTAGCTGCACTGAGAGAGGAGCTATCAACCACGGGCGTGGAGGCGCTACGCACACGCACCACCGGAGTGGCATCAGTCTTGTCGGGAAGCTTAGCCGGATGTACTGAATCGGGCAGATCCTTCTTAGCGGCAGGCTTCTTCTTAGGTTTCTTTGCAGTTTTCTTTGCGGACTTCTTCGCGGGCTCTTTAGTTTTGCGCATAAAGCCGGTGAACACGAAGGCCGCGATCAGGGATAGCCCCAGGGCCAAAATAGCCTGTCGAGTCTCAATGAAGGCCCAGGCCGCCAGCGGGAAAACCACCGCCGCCGTCCACATATACATCACCAGCACCACGCGTCGGTGCGTCAAACCAGCCGAAAGCAGACGGTGGTGGATGTGCATACGATCCGGATGGAAGGGGCTCTTACCTGCGCTAACGCGGCGCACCACGGCCAGCATCATGTCCGTTAGCGGCAATAGCATCATGGCCAGGGGCAGCAGCACCGGCAAGAAAGCCGGCAGCGCGCGCCCGTAGCTAATTGAAATCGGGTCAATCTGGCCGGTAACCACAATTGCCGTGGCCGCGCTCATTAGACCCAGCAGCATGGAGCCACAGTCGCCCATGAAAATTGTGGCCGGGTTGAAGTTGTGCGGCAAAAAGCCCAGGCAGATACCGATCAGGGCGGCACCTAACGTGGCCGCTAGTGAGGCGTAAGAGTCAGGTGAAGTGTTACGGGTAAGCACATAGGTGTAGCCAAAAAACGCCATGGCGCCAATAGCCACAGTGCCCGCAGCCAAACCGTCCAAACCATCAACAAAGTTAACGGCGTTAATGGCGGTAAGTACCACGAAAATCGTCATGACCATGGAAAAACCGGAGGAACCAATAGTCAGCCCCGCAATTGGGAAAGACACCAGTTGCACACCCTGCCAAGCCAAAATCGAGGCAGCCAGGGCTTGGCCGGCAAGCTTTGCCCACCATTCCAGGTCAAAGAGGTCATCAACCACGCCCAGCGCACACAGCAGGCCGCCGGAAGTCACCACCCCCCAGGCGCTACCACCTTCAAACACGCCCTCCAGGTAGGGAATATGGGAGGCCACCGCAATGGCAGCCACCATACCCATATACATGGCCACCCCGCCCAGACGCGGCACGGGCACCTTATGCACGTCACGCGAACGCACCGGGGTGAGCGTGTGAGTCACCAAAGCGATGTGGCGCACCACCGGCACACTCACATAGGTAATGGCCGCAGCCACCAACAAAATCAGTAGGTAAACCTTCACAGGCGACCCCTATCCGTTTACCTTGCCGATAACAGCTTCGATCTGCGCCACGCTGAGCACCCCTACACGCAGCACCTTAGGCTGGGGGGCTGCGAAAGAAACGATAGTGGAGGGTACCGGGCCAGGGGTGGCGCCGTCGTCGAGCAAGTAAATCTCGCCCGAGTCGATCTGAGGACCAAAGTAAGTGCGCGCCTGGGTGGCGTCGGTGGCGGGCGGCTGGCCGGTGAGGTTGGCGCTGGTAACTGCCAGCGGGCCGGTTTGGCTCAGCAGCTGCAAAGTGAGCGGATAGTTGGGTTGGCGTACGGCTACGGTGCCGCCGGTTTCGCCCAGGTCCCAGCTTAGGTCTGGGTGGGCGGGAAGAATCAGGGTGAGCGCCCCGGGCCAGTAGGCTTCCATTAGGGCGCGGGCTGGGGCTGGGATATTGGCGACGACGCCGTCCAGCTGAGCGATGTCGCTAACTAGTACCGGCGGGGGCATTTGCCGTCCCCGACCTTTGGCTGCCAACACCTGCGCCACGGCGCGGGCGTCACTTGCTAACGCGCCGATTCCATAGACGGTGTCGGTAGGGATAATCGCCACTTTGGCAGCCTGAAGATGGCTGACTGCGGCTTGCACGGGGATAGTCACTCTCCCATACTGCCACCCGTCAGGCCACCTATTCCACCCCGTTGGGACTTAAACCACTCGTTGACGTACCTCTCCCGCGTTTAAACTTACCTGTTTGAGGCCGTCCTCACTTTCATAAACAACCACCACGGTGCGATCAGTCCAGGCCACATCGCTGTAGCCAAAACTACCTGGCTCAAGCTCAACTAGGCGCTGATAGCGCACCGGCCCATACTCTTCTCCCTCTGTGTAACCATAGTCTGCGCCCGGGGGTAGCAGCACGGCTTCCAGCCAGCCATTACGGCGTTGGCGCGCATCAAAGGCGTGAGTGAGCAGTGCGAACCGGTCATCGGCATGCCTACCGCCGTAAACAGTGTTGTAAAGCTCAGCTTGCATTAAAAATACGTGCGGTTGGTCAGAAACAATCACTAACCCAAATTCACTGGCGCGCACGCTAACCATGCCCGCATTGCAGCCCGGATCGGCCACAGGATCGGGCGAAGCCTTAGACCAGCTAACTCCCCCGTTTAAGCTGACTGCAGACAGGCGCTGGCCGCTATAGCCGCCGTCGCGAGCGGAAAGCAGCAGGACGTCTGCGTTTACTTGGGCTATGCAAAATTCATCGACGCCGCTGGTGGCGGTGCCGCCGGCCAGGGAGCCGGTTTGTCCTGCCTGTGTTTGCTGACAAGGTTGGCCCAGGAACCAGCTTTGGCCGCCGTCGTCGCTAAGCAAACAGCAGGCCTGCAACTGCTGCGCCCCCTCACTGCTGCCCTCTACCCGCAGCACTAGGGGCTGTACCAGGCGGCCGCCATTTAGGCAGACGCCATGACCCGAGACGCTAAAGCCGCAGGGAGCCACCTTGAAATTGGTGCGCCAACTACGTTTGCCGCCAGTCGCAGCGGCGGCCATATCGATTTGACGCCAGCGCCAGGTATAGCCGTTATCTTCGCTAACCCCGTAGAGCAGGGCTAGCTCCTCATCGCCCTGTTTGGCTAGGGCGGCGGCGGGAGTTTCATGCCAACCCGGGGCGGGGGCTTGCAGGGCCGGCTTGGCCCCAAACAGGCCAGTTAGTCGTGAGGCTGTAATAAATAGGTGTATCTTGCTGCCATCCCAGATCAGGGAGGGGTCAGAGTAGCCGCAGCCGATACCGTCCAGGCTGTAACCGCGCGCAACCCCCTCAGCCAGGATCTGGGCGTCATCCCAGGTGGAGCCGTGGTTGTAGCTGTGGCGCACCACTACCGAGTTGGGGTTGGGCAGGTCGTCAGGCAGCGCGCCGCCGCTGGAACGCCACTGTTCACCTTTGGGACGCGGGCGTAGATCATGAACTAGCACCAGGTGGCCTGAACCTAGATGTACCAGCGCTGGCACTCGGGCACTAAAGTCGGCTTGGCCGCTAGGGTAAAGGATTTGTCTTTCCATGTTTCATACCAGGTTGCGTTTACAGGTTGCGTTTAAGTGGGCGTTTTGGCAGGCAGATGGCAGGCTGGCTTTAGACCAGGTTGCGGGCGTTAGCCCAGCGGGTTAGCTCATAGCGGTTAGATAGTTGCAGCTTGCGCAGCACTTTAGAGACGTGGGTTTCCACAGTTTTAATGGAGATGAACAGTTCACTGGCTACCTCTTTATAGGTGTAGCCGCGCGCAATTAGACGCATAACTTCGCGTTCACGGTTGGAAAGTAAGTCCAGTTCGCTGTCTTCTACCATTGCCGGGGTGGAGCCGAACGCATCCAGCACAAAACCGGCTAGGCGCGGGGAGAACGCGGCGTCGCCACTAGCTACCCGCTCAATGGCTGCCACCAGGTCAGACGGGGCAATGGCTTTAGTGACATAGCCGCGAGCGCCGGCCCGGATAACGCTTACGACGTCGTCGGCGGCGTCAGAGACGCTCAGGGCTAAAAAGCGGGTGGAGCTAACGTCTGCACACTCGCGCGCCACCTGGGCGCCACCGGAGCCGTTACCGCCGGGCAGGTGCACGTCTAGCAGCACCACATCTGGTTTTAGGGCGTGGACGGCGGCGATTGCCCCGGGCACATCCTCGGCCTCACCCACTACGGTGACTCGCTGCGGCACGCGCTCTAGTTGGGCGCGCACCCCGGCGCGGATAAGGGCGTGATCGTCAACGAGCAGGACACTTAGAGGTTCAGCCATGTACTTAATTGTATTTGTTACACCCAAAATCATCCCTTCCCTATAAAAAATACATGGGGTTTTATAGGCAACGGACGAAATGTCAGTTTTTGTGCAGCCAGCGCCGTCAGTGCAGCCAACTCCTGCAGCCAGTGCAGCCAGTGCCTGCCACCCAACTCCTGCAGCCAGTGCACCCAACCCTGCAGCCAGTGCAGCCAACTCCTGCAGCCAGTGCAGCCAGCGCGCCGTCAGTGCAGCCAACTAGTACAGAACTACTGCAAGGCCAGGCGCAGACACACCTCTGTACCCGGTTCACGGGCGCGAATAGTGGCACTGCCGCCGT
>ERZ772770.372-NODE-372-length-10543-cov-3.59344_pt1 | contig 10543 bp, 11 predicted proteins | sample MGYA00511361_ERZ772770 | MGnify/ENA primary metagenome ERZ772770 (study PRJEB29015, sample SAMEA2738026) | human oral metagenome | biome: human oral; feature: human-associated habitat; material: saliva | place: China | collected 2251 ... | reverse complement strand
TAGTTTAGAGCCTCGCTGGCTTTCTTTGAGCAGAGGTTCACAATTCTGAAGGAGGCTCCTATGAGCAAGCGCGGTCGTAAGCGCAAGGACCGTCGTAAGGGCGGCGCAAACCACGGTAAGCGCCCCAACGCATAAGGTATCTTGCATACACTTTAAAACCCCGGCGTTTCGGATATTATTCGGACCCGGGGTTTTGCTTTACCCGCAGATGTTTGTGCGCATTCTGCGGAATAAAGAGAAGAATTCTATGTTATGGAAGTGAACGCCTGGCGCGTTCCTGTAGAGGAGAAACATGGCTGAAACCAACACCGCGGCGGATACCCGCGAGCTGCGCGAACGCTTTACCGCGGACGCTATGCAGTATGTGGATCAGCTCTACGCTGCAGCCCTGCGGATGAGCCGCAACTCTGCCGATGCCGAAGACTTGGTGCAGGAAACCTATATGAAGGCTTTTGCTTCGTACCACCAGTTCACTGAGGGTACGAACCTGAAGGCGTGGCTGTACCGCATCCTGACGAATACGTACATCAATCTGTACCGTAAGCGTCAGCGTGAGCCGCAGCAGTCTCAGGGTGAGACGGTGGAGGATTGGCAGCTGGCTCAGGCCGGTGAACATGATGCGGTGGGTCTGCGTTCTGCCGAGGCGGAGGCGCTGAGCGCCCTGCCGAATACGGAGGTTCGTGAGGCTCTGAACGAGCTGTCTGAGGATTTCCGCATGGTGGTGTACTACTCCGATGTGGAGGGGTTCGCGTACAAGGATATTGCGGAGATTCTGGATATTCCCATGGGCACGGTGATGTCTCGTCTGCATCGTGGCCGCCGGATTCTGCGTGAGAAGCTGCTCGATTATGCGCGTGAGAACGGTCTGCGCCCTTCGACTATCGCAAAGGTAGAAGCGAAAGCTGCCACGAAGGCGAGCGCTAAGGCACAGCCGGCTAAGGCTACCAAGGCCAAGGGCGTAAAGTCCCCGCCGGAGAGCTCTCGTTCCGAGGCGCCTGCGGATTCTTAGTTCCGCTCTTCTCCACGTGAGCTAGCCTCCATGAGGTTGAGGCGGCTCTCCCCTAACGCTTTATACCTTCCGTGTGAAAGGAACCCCGATGTCAAGCACAGACAAGAATTCTTCCGTCCCCGCAGCCTCCGAGCCGCTGGAGGATTGCGGCGGCCTGCCCTGCTCGTCGACCCTCAAGCACCTCTACGAGTTCCTCGATAGGGAGCTGAGCCCCGAGCAGCTGCGCACGATTCAGGCGCATCTGAATGCCTGCCCCGAGTGCGAGGATGTGAAGGACTTTGAGCTGATGGTCCGTGAGAAGATGCGTTCTTCGTGCGCGCAGCAGGCGCCCGAGCAGTTGAAGGCTCGCCTACTGCAGGATGTGCAGAAGTTCTGCGCCGAGGCGAAGCTCTAACCTTACCCCAGCTGTTGCCCCGCTGAGGGTACAGAATTCTGACGATGTGTGGAGGCGGTGCACCAATGAGGGTGCGCCGCCTTCCTGTGTATTGTCTGGTTCGCGTTGATTGGTTCGCGCTACCTATCTCAGCGCGGCAGCCCTCAGCAGCTCGCAAACCCTCAACCGGTAGAATAGGGGTAAACGTCAACCGGCGCAGCGTCTCTGATTCTGCGCCTTCCCCATGATTTGAACCAGAAGAGGATGTATGAGCGACGCAGCAGTGCAGCTTTCCCCCGGTGATTGGCCCGCTCCCCTGGCACCCGCCTCCAGCGAAGCCGCTGGCAAGAACGCGCTGGTGCATATTCCGGGTTCTAAATCGCTCACGAACCGCTATCTGTTGCTTGCTGCTCTGGCTGATTCTCCCTCGTATTTGCGTGCGCCCCTACATTCGCGCGATTCGGCGCTGATGATTGAGGCGCTGCGCCAGCTGGGTGCCGGTATTGAGCTAGTGCCGACCGATTCGCCGTTCGGCCCGGATGTAAAGGTCACTCCCCTCAACTTTGCGCAGGCAGATTCCACACAGCCGCGCGCGGTGTCGATTGAGTGCGGTCTTGCCGGTACCGTGATGCGTTTTGTGCCCGCCCTGGCGGCGCTGCTGCCGGGTGAGTTCGCTTTTGACGGTGACCCGCACGCCCGTCAGCGTCCGATGGGTCCGGTTCTGGAAGGTCTGCGTCAGCTGGGTATGCAGGTGGAGTGTGAGCAGGGCGAGAACTCTCTGCCCTTCGTGCTGCGCTCCCCCGGTCTGGCGAGCGTAGAGGGTGTTTCTGAGGCGCCCGTGGTTCGTATTGATGCTTCGACCTCGTCCCAGTTCGTTTCGGCTCTGCTGCTGATGGCCCCTCGCCTGCCGCAGGGCATGGTGCTGGTGCACGAGGGTTCTTCGGTGCCATCCATCCCGCACATTCAGATGACCGTGGAGGCGCTGCGCCAGATGGGTATCCGGGTGCATGAGCACTACCCGAGCCAAGACAACAAAGCAGAGGGCGGCGAGTACCGTTGGACGGTGCACCCCGGTTCCTTCCCCGGCTTTGAGATGACCATTGAGCCGGACCTGTCGAATGCCGGTCCGTTCCTTGCTGCTGCCGTGGTCACCGGCGAGTCTGTGACTATTCCTCACTGGCCGGCACCCGCGGCTGACTCGTCGGCGGGTACGACCCAGGTGGGCGATATGTGGCGTGAGCTTCTGCCCGCGCTGGGTGCCCGGGTGCACTACGCTGAGGGCTGTTTGACCGTGACCGGTCCGGCGCAGCTTCCCGAGGGCGATTTCTCCTTTGACCTGTCTGCCGGTGGCGAGCTGGCGCCGACCATGGCGGCTGCCTGTGCTTTCGTGAAGGGCCGCGTGGAGCTGACCGGTATTGCGCATCTGCGCGGTCATGAGACGGACCGCCTCGCCGCGCTCGCCGCTGAGATTAACCGCCTGGGAGGCAGCGCCCACGACACCGCCGATTCGCTGGTGCTTGAGGCGCCCATCCCCGCTACCGCTGAGGCTCAGCCGGTTCTGGCGCGCACCTACGACGATCACCGTATGGCGACCTTCGCGGCGATTATTGGTCTGCGCCGTCCCAATGTGGTGGTGCAGAATGTTGCCACCGTGGCTAAGACCATGCCCGAATTTACCGCAATGTGGGAGGACATGCTGGCGCAATGGCAGGTCGGCGCTTCCACCTCTGACGTTACCGCCGACCAGGAGGTCTTCTAAATGGGTTCTTCCCGCATGAACGTGCGCGATTTCTCCGAATGGGATGAGTCGGATGTGCGCGTGCGCCCGAACAAGAAGGGCTCCCGACCCCGCACGAAGGACCGCCCGACCTTCAAAGAAGCGATTCGTGGCAGGGTCATTACGGTGGACCGCGGCCGCTGGTCGGTCGTAGTTGATGAGGGTACCGAGAAGGAGCGTACCCTCATTGCGGCGCGCGCTAAGGAGCTGCGCCGCACCGCGATTGTGACCGGCGACTTTGTGGACCTGGTGGGTGACACCTCCGGTGCGAAGGATACCCTGGCGCGCATTGTGCGTCTGGGCGAGCGCACCTCGATTCTGCGCCGTAGCGCCGACGACACCGACCCGTCGGAGCGCGTGGTCGTGGCGAATGCTCAGCAGCTGGTGATTGTGGTTGCTGCTGCGAACCCGGAGCCGCGCACCGGCTTCATTGACCGTGCCGTGGTGGCGGCGTTTGACGCCGGTATTGAGCCGATCCTGTGCATTACGAAGACCGATGTGCGGTACCCGCAGAACCTGCTGGATTACTATGCGGCGAGCGGTTTGAAGATTGTGCTGTCCTCGTCTTCAGATGGTTTGGCGCCGAGTCAGGAGGGTGCTGCCGGTTTGGAGTCGGCACCGGTTCAGGAGCTTCTGAAGGAGCTGCTGGGTCAGGTGTCGGTGCTTCTGGGCCACTCGGGTGTGGGTAAGTCAACCCTGGTGAATGCTCTGACCGGTTCCGAGCGTGCGACCGGTCATGTGAACGCGGTGACGGGCCGTGGTCGCCACACCTCCTCGTCGGCGTTGGCGTTGCGTCCGGTGAATGCGAGTGGTGAGCCGATGGAGCCGGGCACCTGGATTATTGATACTCCGGGTATTCGTTCTTTTGGTCTGGCGCATGTGCCGCCGGAGACCGTCGTGGAGGCGTTCGTGGATTTGGCGCCCGGTGCGGCGGATTGCCCGAAGGCGTGTACTCACGCGGCGCAGGCTCCCGAGTGCGGTCTGGAGGCGTACGTTGCTGCCGGTCATGCCGGCGAGAGCGGTCCCGCCCGCCTGGAGTCCTTGCGTAAGCTACTGCTGTTGACTCCTGAAGAGGGCGATTCGGAGAAGGAGCTGGGCGCTCTCGTCTAGCATCTCTCCCCTGCACTACACACAGCACTACACACATTTTGCTGACTACATCACCGAATACTGAAGAAGAGCATTACTATGAGCCGTCCCCAGCAGTACACCGATGATTTGCGTCTTGCGCATATTCTTGCCGATAGCGTCGATCGTGTGAGCGCTATGCGTTTTCGTGACCGCCCGGTTTTCTCCCCCGCTTCCGAGGTGGTAGAGCCCGCCGAGGCGGCACCCGCTACAGCACCGTTGGCACCGTGGCAGCAGGCTACTCAGCAGCCCGCGGAACCGCAGGCGCCGGTGCAGGAGCCTGCCGATTACGCCTCGGGTGTGGCTGAGGAGGTTGAGGAGCTTCTGCGCGCGCAGCTGTCGCGTGTGCGTACTCGTGACGGTATTGCCGGTGCGCATGCCGGCTATAACGGTCAGGCGGCGCGCCAGTGGGTGATTGCGCCGATTGCTGAGCTGGATAATTTTCGCCGCGGCGTGCCGGTGTGGGCGACTCTGATTGCTCTGCTGGATCAGGGTGAGCCGGTGGTGGGTGTGGTGTCTGCACCCGCGCTGGGTCGCCGCTGGTGGGCTGCTCGCGGTTCGGGCGCGTACACGGGTAAGTCCTTGGCGCAGGCGACTCGTCTTGAGGTGTCTTCGCTAACTCAGCTGGATCAGCTCTCTGCCGCGTACACCGACCTCTCCTCCTGGAAGGGTGCCTCTGAAGGCGCTGTAGACCGCTCTGGCGAGCTTGTACAGCTTCTGGGTCGCGTGGGTCGTTCCCGTGCGTACGGTTCGTTCTGGGCGGCGTGTATGCTCGCTGAGGGCGCCGTGGACACCGTCGTGGACGCATCTCTGTCGTTCTACGAGGTGGCGGCTCTACTGCCGCTGATCCGTGAGGCTGGCGGAGTCGCCTCCACCCTGGAGGGCGATTTGCCCGAGCACGCGGGGGTTTCAGTCTCCGGTGTGCACCCGGTGTCCCTGGTGGCAAGTAATACGGCGGCGGTGCAGCAGCAGGTGCTGGAGGCGCTCGCGCCCCAATCCTAGCCTCTCCCCCCTCCCCTGAGAAGGAGACAGTAAAAGCAGGCGGCAGTAAAATACAGCGAGGCGGCGGCTTTTCGGAAAGCCGCCGCCTCGCTGTTATCGCTTTGAGAGCACGTGTTGTCTGTTTTAGGACAGCCTGTTTTAGGACAGCATCGTGAGGGTGCCGAGCAGACCCAGCAGGCTCAGACCCGAGATGATGTACGCCAGAATGTTGAAGGTCGTCATCTTCGAGGTGTACTTGGTGGTGTGACCGGCGTTCACCTTTGCCGAGTAGATGGCAAGCCAGATAGACACGCCTACCGGGATCAGACCCACGAGCAGTAGAGCAATCACCATGATGTTGGGGCTCAGACTCAGATTGGAGCTATAAGCAGAGGAGCTGTAATCGCCGGAGCTGGTCCTTGCCTCAGCGTGGAGTGCCGCGACCTGAATCCACGCGTAGAGGGTCAGCACCAGGGCACCCAGGGAGGCACCGAACGCACCGATGGAGTAGAAGTAGCCGGGGCCGCGGAAGTCGCCGGTGGTCTCGCCGTAGGGGCGGCGATGCTCAGCCGGAACCCGGTAGATGTCCGGGATGCGCTGGTAGCTGTCGTCGCGGTCGCGCACGTTAGCGGGTGCCACGCCCAGGGCGGGGCCAGCGGGTGCTGCGCCGAGGGGAGCGCCGGGTGCTACGCCTGCAGGTACCGGCTGCGGGGAGTTTGCGTTGTTCTGCTCCGGGAAGGAGGGGGCGGGAATCTGGTTTTCCATGGTGTGTCCTTGAGTGGTCGTCATAGCGGGTATGTAGCTACCGCGTCGTAGCGGCGGCGTCCCTATGACCGGCTATTCTGTATGACCGGCTACTTTGTGGCTCGTTTGGTGGCTCTGTGGTTGCTCTCGAATGTTGCCGGTGAGATTGAATGAACAATAACGCCGAACAACGATATCTACCCTTCGATACTACGCCATAGGGTGCGTTTTCGCCTTCTCTGATGGCGTTCTCATTACAATGCGGTCACCTGAGCGCCCTCGGGCACGCCGGTACGCCCCAGAGCAGACCGACAATGCAGACCGACAATTGGGCATAAAAATACCCGGCAGGTGACGCCGTGAGGCGTCCTGCCGGGTGGTAGAAACCTACCGCGGTTCTTCCTCTTAGAAACTTCTAAGCGATGTTTTACACACTAGGTCCTTTAGGGGGTCCCTTAGGGAACTTTGAATCACTCTCAAGCGTCCTTCTGGCTGCAAAAGTGACCAAAAGACCTCCTAAAATTGCACTTAGAATTGATACTGGATTAAAGAACTCCCCGTCTCTGGCAAATGAGATAATCACCCAGAACACCGGAACAATAGTGAGAAAAAATCCTAGTGTAAATATATTCTTCGTACGCATTGGACCTCTCCCAGGTTAAAGAGTGAGAGTGCAGGACACTGCTGCAACAGCTAGCGCAGCGGCAATTACTGCCGGACCTCCAAGGGCTTTTCCAAAACCACCAACAAATGCTGGCCCTAAAGCTCTTGCAATCGTGGAAGCAGCTAGCCCCCAATTCCAAGCAGAAATTGCGGTTGTGAATAAGCTTTATGATGAATGCATTCCCACGTCACATAGTGACGTATCTTACGTCACTACTCAGCAGTCTATCAGAGAGCCTCGTCAGATGTAACACGTAAATTGACATTACATAAAACACATGCCTCTTCTGTCATACGCGCTCTCAGTGGCGGGTCCACTACCGCATCTAATCGCGCGGTCGAGGCCCATGATGGTAACCACCATGCCGGCATACCCCAGAACGGACCGAATTTGGGCATAAAAATACCCGGCAGGTGACGCCGTGGGGCGTCCTGCCGGGTGGTAGAAACCTACCGCGGTTCTTCCTCTGGATTGGAACCGATTATCACCGCCGCACCCCATACGGGATAACGGACGGCTGGGAGATCGTGGAGATGCGGGGAATCGAACCCCGGTCCGATGTGGCGTCAACGGGGCTTCTCCGTGCGCAGTTTATGCGAACGCTACTTTTCGGCTCCGGTACTTGCATAAACACATATACCGACGAACCTAGTCACGTAAAAGTCCCGCCAGCCCCCGCAACAAGGGCTAGCAGCAGTGGCCTTTTAAGTCGATGCCGGTAACTGAGCCAAAGGCATGCTCAGGCCGACAGACGGCAACTCGCGCTTAGGCAGCGAGTGCGAAGTCAGTGCGCTTAGATTCTGCACTTAATTTTTTGCAGAGGGCGTTAACGAGATAACCCTGCATCCTCGGCACGCTTCACCCATCTCAACTCACATCGTCGAAACCGATCATCCCCCTATGCTTTTATCAAAAAGCCCACCGTCTTCTGAAAGTTTTCCTCAACATACCTTGATGCCGCGGTGCCATTCAAACACGGTAGAGAATCAGTATATCGGAGGTGTTTAACAGTGTGCAAGTCCCCCCCCCACGCAGGTGGGCACCCTCCACTAGCGGCGAATACAGCGAACACACCCGCACGGCAGCAACACCATAGCCCGACACAGCACATAAAATCACGGGCACAGCAAACGGGGTGAGGCGCCCCAGATCATCTGGGAGCCTCACCCCGTTCGCGTACCGCACTAGGCGGTCAAAATTAGGCGGTCAAAATTTAGTGGCGCGCCGGAACAGTCATGCGGTTGTTCGGGTTGTCACCAATCTGGCAGACCACGTTACCGTGACCGTCATCGGTACCAACCTCAAGGCACTTCTCAGTAGTCTGGAAGAAAGAAATGTATACGAAAAGCATGGAAATCGAAATCAGGACGGACACCGCACCGGTGATAATACCGGTCAGCGCGAATGCCTTACCCGCGCCAACGTCCTTAGTCTTCTTCAGAGACAGCGCGCCCAGAATGATTGCGGCAATACCCAGCAGAATACCAAACACGACGAAGCCGGTCAGCACAGCCGCAATACCGAGAATCATCGCCGCCAGCGCCATGCCGGGAGCCTTCTTCGTCACGGGAGCCGCATACGGGTAACCCGCGGGCTGGCCGTAACCGTAAGCATCCTGCTGAGGCTGCTGCTGGTAAGAGTTCTGCTGGTAGTTGTAGTCAGCGGGCTGAGCCTGGTAGGAGGCGTCCTGACCGTAACCGTACTGGTTCTGCTGAGCGGGCTGAGCCTGGTAGGAAGCATCCTGACCGTAGCCGTACTGCTGCTGCGCGGGCTGAGCCTGACCGTAGGTGTTCTGAGCCGAAACGCCCTGGGCAGAGGCACCCTGTGCTGAGGAGCCCTGAGCCGCGTTCTGGCCGTAAGCATTCTGAGAAGAGGACTGCGCACCGAACTGACCGTACTGGTTCTGCTGGGCCGAGTTCTGCGCAGCAGTGTTCTGCTGAGTCTGGCCGTAGCTGTTCTGAGCGGATGCGTTCTGACCGTAATCCTGGCCGTAAGTGTTCTGCGCTGCAGGAGCCTGGCCGTAATCCTGACCGTACGAGCTCTGGGCGGAAGAATTAGGCTACTGAGCAGCGTAGGGGTTCTGTGCGTTCCCCTGGTTGTTTCCGTAGTTATTCTCAGACATCCGTCGTTCTTTCCTTCACAGTTGCAGCGAACAATTTATACTCGCCCAACGCACCATTGCGCGCTGAGTTCGGTTCCATTATATAAATAAGCCGTCATCTGGGTCATCTGTGAAGTCCAAGATTTCAGATTCAGCCCCCAGAATCCACCAATCGGGCAGATTCAGCGCCGAAAAAGAGCAAGGGACCGAATAGTTCAACACTATTCGGTCCCTCAACGTTTCGAAAACTCAACGCGACTTAGCGGCGGACAGCCTTATATTCCTTAGGGCTCATGGTCATAGTCTCGCCATGAATGGTGCACACGTAGTTACCGTTCGAATCCGGCTCGGCATTCTCAGCGCACTCGCTGAGTATACCAATGCCGATCAAACCCAGAACCAGCACAACAACAGCAACAATCATGCCCAGCGCACCGGTGACAATACCACCAATCGCCATGCCCTTACCGGAGGCGGTACCATTCTTCACCTTCACCAGGGCAACAATACCCAGAATCACGCCAACCAGACCCAGCACGCCACCGAAAATCAGCCAGCCAGTCAGCAGACCAATAATACCCAGAATCAGCGAAGCAATCGCCAGCGCCGAGCTCGGGGTCGGCTGGTAGCCGGGGTAGCCACCCTGCATGTTGTATGCGGGTGCCTGCTGCGGTGCGGGAATGAACTCGCCCGGGTTCTGCTGGTAGTTCGGGTTCTCAGACATGTGTCTCCTCATAAAGTATGGTGCTCGCGGTACGCCACGAATTTCCAACCATTATACGCGAGAAACCGCGCCCAGACCCCAGCTAGACAGGGACTGGCCAGATAGGGACCGGCCGCCGTTGCCTCAGCCCTAGCCGAGGTTGCGGTAACGCATCGCGCGGCGCGCCTCCAGGTCATCCTGACGCTCACGCAAAGCCTGACGCTTATCGTACTCACGCTTACCGGTCGCCAAAGCAATCTCAACCTTCGCACGACCATTCGAGAAGTACAGCTTCAAAGGAACCACCGTGTAACCGGTCTCCTTCAGCTTCTGCGCCAACTTATTAATCTCAGAACGATGCAGTAGCAGCTTACGGCGACGACGAGCCGCATGGTTCGTCCACGTACCGTAACCATACTCCGCAATATGAATACCCTCGAGCCACATCTCGTTATCGGTCACCTGGCAGAAACCATCCACAATGGACGCCCCACCATCACGCAGAGACTTCACCTCAGTACCCAGCAGAACAATGCCCGCCTCATAGGTATCCACAATGTTGTAGTTGTGGCGAGCCTTCTTATTCTGGGCAATAATCGCGTTATTCGGGTCCTTCTTCGCGTCTTTCTTCTTTTTCTGAGCCATCACTCAATCCTTATACGTCTTAGCTCTCTTCAGCCGCGCGCCCCGAAGCACGCCAGCGAATACCAGCATCAATAAAGGCGTTCAAACCGCCATCCAAAACATTAGAGGCATTACCCTCCTCATAGCCGGTGCGCAGATCCTTCACCATCTGGTACGGATGCAGAACATAGGAGCGCATCTGATCACCCCAGCTTGCCTTAATGTCACCGGCAAGCTCCTTCTTCTTCGCATCCTCCTGCTCCTTACGCAGCAGCAACAGGCGAGACTGCAGCACACGCAAAGCCGCCGCACGGTTCTGCAACTGCGACTTCTCATTCTGCATCGACACCACAATACCGGTCGGCAAGTGAGTCATACGCACCGCAGAATCCGTCGTTTTCACCGACTGACCACCCGGGCCCGACGAGCGGAACACATC
>ERZ772770.370-NODE-370-length-10569-cov-5.40108_pt1 | contig 10569 bp, 11 predicted proteins | sample MGYA00511361_ERZ772770 | MGnify/ENA primary metagenome ERZ772770 (study PRJEB29015, sample SAMEA2738026) | human oral metagenome | biome: human oral; feature: human-associated habitat; material: saliva | place: China | collected 2251 ... | reverse complement strand
GGTAGGGTGTTTGCGGGCCGTCTGAAAATGGTTTTACGGCTTCAGACGGCCTGATGTTTTAAAGTTTGTCGATAAATTGCGGCGGAACGTTTTCAGTTAACCATACGCCGTTGTCCGCCAAATAAAATTGATGTCCTGCCGCAAGCATGGCGACAGTGTCAATGGTCAATACAACCGGCTTGCCGTGTCGGGAGCCGACTTTGACGGCTGTTTCGGCATCGGCAGACAGATGGACAAAATGGCGCGAGGCAGAATGCAGGCCTTGCTCCAAAATAGATGGAACAGAGCGCTCAGCCGTACCGTGATACAAAATCTGAGGAGGCGTTGCCACTTTGTGTTCAACCTGAACTTGTGCCGTCGAATGACCTTGTGCAGCGCGGATGCGTTTGCCGTCTTCTGATACGGTAAACCGTTTTTTATCGTTGTTTTCGACCACTTCCAGCAATACTTCGTAGGTCAGCGGATTACCCGTAAAGCCGCGCTCGGGATGATTTACCTGTGTCAGCAGGGTATCAATATCCACCCAGCCGTCTTTATCCAAAGTAATGCCGATTTGCTCGGGATGATGGCGTAAGATAAAGCTGAGGAATTTGCTGATGGATTTTAATTGTTTTTCTTTTAGTATCATAATTTTGTTGTTTAGTCATTTCAGAGCGCAGGCCGTCTAAAAATTATTTATCCAACCCTTCTTGCACCATTTGCGCTGCGCATATTACTGCGCAGGCTTTGTTTTGGGTTTCCTGCCATTCGGAGGTTGGGTCGGAGTCGGCAACTACGCCTGCGCCGCTTTGGACGAAGAGGGTATTGTTTTTAATCACGGCAGTGCGGATGGCAATGGCCAAGTCCATGTCGTTGTTGAAACTCCATACGCCGACTGCGCCGCCGTAGATGCCGCGTTTGCTCGGTTCGACTTCTTCGATGATTTCCATGGCGCGGACTTTTGGAGCGCCGGAAAGCGTGCCTGCCGGGAAGGTAGCGGCAAGGATGTCCATGTTGGTCATACCGTCTTTCAGACGGCCTTCGACGTTGGAGACGATGTGCATAACATGGGAATATTTTTCAATCACCATTTTATCGGTGACTTTGACTTCGCCGGTTTTACTGATGCGGCCGACGTCGTTACGTCCTAAGTCAATCAACATGACGTGTTCGGCAATCTCTTTGGCATCGCTCAGCAGGTCTTGCTCGTTGGCAAGGTCTTCGGTTGGTGTTTTGCCGCGTAGACGTGTGCCGGCGATAGGGCGGACGATGACATCGTCGCGTTCGCGGCGGACGAGGATTTCGGGCGAAGAGCCGACAATATGGAAATCGCCAAAATCGTAGTAGAACATATACGGCGATGGGTTCAGCGTACGCAGGGCGCGGTAGAGGGCAAGCGGATTGTCGGTAAATTCCATGCTCATGCGTTGGCTGGGAACAACCTGCATGCAGTCGCCTGCAAAGATGTAGTCTTTGATTTTGTTGACGCAGGCTTTGAAAGGTTCTTCTCCAAATTCGCTGACTGCTTGCGTCTGCTTGCTGCCGAGGGAAAGCGGGATGGCGCAACTTTGGCGTAACTGGGTACGGATGTCTTCAAGACGTTCGCGTGCGCGTTCGTAGCCGTTGGCTTGAGACGGATCGGCATAAACAATCAGGTAGATTTTGCCGCTTAGGTTATCCACTACTGCAAGCTCTTGCGAGAGCATCAGGAGGATGTCGGGCGTACCGAGTGGATCGGCTTTGACCGTATGTTTAAGGCGGTGGGCAAAATGTTCGAAATTGTAGATGGTTTCATAACCGAAATAGCCGACCAGGCCGCCGGTAAAGCGTGGAAGGCTTGGGATTTCGGGCGTTTTGAAGCGGTTGTGGAATGCTTCGATAAAGGGCAGGGGATTGCCGTCGTGTTGTTCGACGATTTCGCCGTTTTGATACACATCGACATGTTTGCCGCTGGTTTTGAGATAATGGCTGCAAGGCAGGCCGATAAAGGAATAGCGGCCGAAGCGTTCGCCACCGACAACGGATTCGAGCAGGTAGGTGAAAGGCTTGTTGGCAAGTTTGAGGTAGATTGAGAGCGGTGTGTCCAAGTCGGCAAGCAGCTCTTGAACGAGTGGAATGCGGTTGTAACCTTGTGCGGCTTGGGCTTGGTATTCTTGTTTGCTGATCATCTTGATAAGTCTTTCAGACGGCCTGTTTTAGGGTGTTAAATCGTGTGAAGAGTATAGCATTTTATTGGGATTGTTGACAGTCTGAGCGTTATGTCAGATATAGAAAACGCCGTCTGAAAAAGACGGCGCGAGGTATTAGGCAAGGGTATTGGCGATTTTGTTTTTCCGGCTTCTTTTCCACTTAAAGATATAAGCAGCAACAACAGGAATCAGGGCAATAATGGATTTGAATGTCCAGCCTGAATACCATGTGCCTTCGGGAACATCGCTTGCAAGCCAAGTGAAGTACGGCCACCAGCAGGCAACCAGGCTGCCAAGGAACAGCGGCCAAATATGGCGGCTTAAGTTGCGTTGCCATAAAAGGAAACAGATGGTCGCCCAAACGAAAGTCAGTACGGTAATCAGGAGAATGGTGTAGGCATCTGAAATCAGGATGGCGGCAAAGTAGTAGCTGAGTCCGACCCATAATAGGGCAAGTATCAAGACGATGATTTCTTCCGGGCGTTTAAACATATTTTCTCTCTTTTGTAAGACTGGCAATGCATATTAATACTATACCCTAAACAAGAAGCGATGGTAAGAGTCTTTCAGACGGGCTTGTAGCCGGGTTTGCTATAATGTGCGCAATCAATTTTTTGGAAAGGACAAACCATGACGGCAAACTTTCAAGAAACGCTGAAGGCTTTGGGCAAACAGGCGAAAAAGGAAGCCGCGGAGCGGGAAGCCGAAGCGAAGGCTAAAAAGCAGGTAGAGGATGTGGATTTCAGCAAGGCGGTTGGTAAGGTTACACCGTTGAAAAATGCCGGCAACTATTATGAGCAGCCCCGTGATAAATCACCTATCAAGCCGCGACCTAAAGAAATGGCGACTTTGGAGCAGGAAGATTATTTTTATGTGGGCAGCGGCGGCTGGGAAGAACCGCCGGCTTCGTTCAGTAAAAATGGGCAGGGTAAAAATGATTTGATGCGTTTGCGAAACGGTCATTATCCTGTGGTAGCGGATGTAGATTTGCATGGCTATACGCAGGAAGAAGCGCAGCAGGTATTGAACGAGTTTATTGAGTTTACGAAAAAACGCGGCGTTTGCGGCGAGATTGTCCACGGCAGCGGCTTGGGTTCGGCAGGCTATAAACCGGTTTTGAAAAATATGACGCGTCGCTGGTTGATGCAGCATCCTGATGTGTTGGCTTATGTCGAGCCTCGACAAGGCAATGATGGTGCAGTCAGGATTTTGTTGAAACGTCAACGCCGAGACGATGATTGGAAGCAGTAAAATAAAAAAAGCAGTGTCAGTAAGATGACACTGCTTTTTATGTTTGTCAGACTAAGAAGATTTCTTTTTGGAAACCGATTCGCAACCTTTGCCATTGGTCATTGTAGTTTTGGATTTATCGGCAGAATCAATATCAGTACATTTGTAAGCATTGCCCAAACTATCCATCCAAACGGAAAGGGTATAGCCTGTTTTTGTGGGAATGGCTTTCAAATGATAGGCCCGGCTTGTACTGGCATCAATCATTTCGGCAGAGTATTCATATTTGTCTGCCAAATCTTTATGGCCTTTATATGAGGAAATAAAGCCTTTCAATTTCTTTTCAATCTTATCATTGTCCCAATTTGGATTTTTAACCAACTGGTTTTTAAAAGCAGAATTGATGGCGACTAACTCGGCATGCGCTTGTGATTGGTAGCCGCGTTCAATGTAGCGGTTGTAAGACGGAATAGCAATGACGCTCAGGATGGCTAAGATGGCGACGGCAATCATCATCTCAACCAGCGTAAAGCCTAGTTGTTTAGTAGAGGTGGTATTCATTATATTATTCGCTGGCAACGTAAGACTGAAGAACGACTTGGGTATTGTCATTCTTACCCCATGCTTTGGCAGTAACGCGGTAAATAGTACGTTTGTCGGCAGAGTTAGTGCCTAGATATTCGATGATGTAGCGCGGACTTTTTTTGATGCTGCTATTTTCACCTAGAGAATATTTTTTGCCGTTGACATCAATACATTTTTGGGGTTTTTTCTTCTTTTTTTCATCTTTTTCATCTTTTTCATCTTTTTCTATACATTCAGGGAGTATACGATTCCAAGCATCTCCTTCCGGTTTGTCGTTTTCTGGTTTTTCAAAGTTACCATCATATATAACTTCTGGAGTAGAGCATAAACCGTTTTTACAATCTTTGGTAAAAGTAGTCTTTTTACCTTCAATATCAAAAATTTGATTTTCACCTTCACGCAGTGCCGCTTCGGCCAGGGTGGTTGCCAGTTTGCGGTCGGCATCGTTAGTGCTGATGCGTTGTTCGGTATTGTAGGACTGAGTGGCTGTAACCACGAGCAGGGCGATAACGACCATCATCATTAAGACGATAAACAACGCATAGCCCTGCTGCCGTTCGGGTTTGTTTAGAGTGATCGGTCGGCGCATATGTTTCCTCCGCGGATGGTGGCATTAATATTATAGATATCGACTTTATTTTCTATTTCTGCATCGATGCTTTTTTTATCGCCTTTTTCTTTGCCATCCAATTCGATTTGCACGGATGCAGGAGATTTAGCGACGTCTAAAGTAACTTTATAGTCAAAGGTTTCTTCACTTGTGGCACTGGCAGATGCATTGGGCGCATCGGAACAGTTGGCATAAAAATAACGGATTTTCATAGACTCGATATCTTTAATCAGCAGCTGCGGGTTGCTCCATGAGCCATCATCAGATAATTGAAAACGGAATAAGCCGCTCTCTTTGCCAAGTTCACCGACAGCGTAGGCAATCATTTCATGTTTCATGATGGCGATAGTGCCTTCTGGTTCTGATTTGGCTAGTGTCAATTTTGCTGTTTTCAAATTATCCAAATTGTCAAGCTTGATAATGCCTGAGCAGCTGCTGACAATGGCAGTTTTTGCAGTAGGTTTTTCGTCGATTCCATATTGAAACAGCAGGGCTGGGCCCTTTTGAGTAAAGCCGGTATAGCTTAATTTCTGGATTTCTTTAACCGGTAACAACAGATTATTCACACCAGCCGTTTTCAATGTGTATTCATCCGAGCTTTTGTCTTCTATCACTGCAGAGGCAGGAGAATTCGCCATATTGAAGCAGCCGAAATTACCTGCCATGCGTGCATCGCGCACAATCATATTGGCGGCGTTGCGCAAATCTTGTTGGATACCGATACGGGCGTTGGCAGATTTGTTTAATCCGCGTGCAGTAAAGTAGGTGGAGCTGACAGCCATTAAGACGATCATGCTGAGCAGGCTGGCAACCAGAAATTCAAGGATGCTGAAGCCACGAATGGCGGTTTTATTGGGAATATGGTTGAGTAAGCGTTTATTGTTCATTATTAGTCTCTTACGCGTGACTGGTAGGTATAGACAACGTGATGCCCCGATGTGTTGAGGTTTTTTGAAGCATGTTCTTCTTCGACATCTTGCAACCATAAAACTTTCACGATGGTCGTGTCGCCGTTGCCATCGTCCTCGCAGTTTGCTTGGAAGTCATCGTTGTGGTGAGTCGGCTCGGAAGGATCTTTGCAGATAGCGAAACAGACTTTAGATTCAGGAAGGGCTTTGGCTAAATCGTGTTGAAACTGGTCAATTTGGGCTTGTGCAAGTTCCTTGTTTGATATATTTAGTATATCTTTATCTTTAAACTCCGGTTCTTTACTATTTAGTTCACAGATTCCTCGTTTGGTGTACTTATTGATGTAAGCATCATAGGATTTTTTATAACGGGAGGTTTTTTCCCCTGCAGGATCGGTCTCTTCAGAAAGCGTCGGATTAATGAGCATGCCTTCAATCAGATTTTGTGTAATTTGGGCGACGGTGGTTTGATTTTCAGACTCGCGCACGCTGGATACGGTACGTAATTGAACAGCCAGAAGGGCAAGCACACCGATGGCAAGGACAAACATGGCAATCAAAACTTCAATCAGGGTCATGCCTGATTGAAGTTTTGGGGTAAAGCTTGATGAGCTCGTTTTCAGACGGCCTTTAAATGATCTGAGATGAGTAGGATTAGTAATGTTCATAAGATACCGCTGTTATTTTTTGGAAGTGTATTCGCATATTTCGCGATCATCGTTTTTAGCACAGATTTCGACATGCCCATTGCCATTGATTAAAAGTACGGTAGCACGGGCTTTCTTGGTTTCAGCATCGGTGGTGGATTCATCCGTTAGGCTGATTTTGATGTGGCCGTCTGAGAATTGATAATTCTTGCCATCGGTTGAATATTCAAATGTACCATTGGGAAGGAAACTCCACCGGACTTCTGAAGCGGAAGAGGAGAAGGTGGAACGTGAAGTACCGCTGGGAATATAGTCGAAGCTGTATTCCACTTTTTCAGTGTCGCCATTGAGAATGATGTAGCGGATAGATAAATCGACTCCATCATTTCGATAGCTGGGTTTTTTGTTTTGATTGGCGTAGGCCAACATACCAATACTGGTACTGGTACTGTTTTTTTTGTGAATGCAACCATTATGCGAGCCATCGGATTTAATTTTTACCGGGCAGATGTAAACGGGAAGATTGAGACGGACGGCCTCATTACGCGCGAAGCGCAGCAGATTGGCAATTTGCTCTGCTTGCGATGCCACACGTCTGGAGGCAATCCATTGATTCATATTGGGAAGTGCGATGACCGCCATTACTGCTGCAATAGTAATGACGATCAGCAACTCAATTAGGGTGAAGCCTTTTTGTGTCTGATACATGAGTGATTTTTGGTAGTAATGTGTTGGGTAACTGACGTTTTCTCTTTTGCATTTGCTCGTGGCAATGCTTTTGCTTTTATTAGATTTATTTTAAACGATTTTGTAATACGTGACTAATAAAATATGAAATTCGGTTAGTTTTTCAGACAATCTGTCTCAATCTTCCATCAACATGGATTCTGGAACATAGGCGGCATTATCAAATTTGGTAAATTGACCCATCCAAGTGAGGAATACTTTCCCGACTGGACCGTTACGGTGTTTGCCGATAATACATTCCGCCAAGCCTTTTGCGGGTGATTCTGAGTTGTAGTATTCATCACGATACATGAACATAATCAAGTCGGCATCTTGTTCGATTGCGCCGGACTCACGCAAGTCGGACATCATCGGGCGTTTGTCGGTACGCTGCTCAACTGTACGGCTCAACTGCGACAGGGCAATGACGGGAACTTGCAACTCTTTCGCCAATGCTTTGAGGGAGCGCGAAATTTCGCCAAGCTCGGAAGCACGGTTGTCAGAACGGCCGGAGCCAGACATTAATTGCAGATAGTCGATGACGATCAAGCCCAATTTACCGTTGAACTGGCGTGCAAGACGACGGGCGCGGGCGCGGAGTTCGAGCGCGGTCAAGCCTGGAGTTTCATCGATATACATGGGTGCATCGGAGAGTTTAACAACTGCTTCGTTCAGACGGCCCCAGTGTTCGTCTTGCAATCTGCCGGTTTTTAAAACGCTTTGGTCTAAACGTCCGACTGAACTCAGCATACGCATAACCAGCTGAGCACCGCCCATCTCCATCGAAAATACGGCGACAGGCAGTTTGCCCTCTACGGCAACGTGTTCTGCGATGTTGATCGAAAAGGCGGTTTTACCCATAGACGGACGGCCCGCCACGATAATCAAATCGCCCGGTTGAAGGCCTGATGTTTTTTTGTCGAGGTCGATAAAACCTGTCGATATGCCGGTTACCTCATCAGGATTGTCGCGCGAATAAAGCATATCGATGCGCTCGACCACTTCTTTCAAAAGGTCGGGCATCTCAAGGAAGCCTTGTTTGGATTTGGCGGTACTTTCGGCGATTTGGAATACTTTGTTTTCTGCCTCGTCCAAAAGCTGGCCTGCATCACGCCCTTGCGGATTGTATGCGCTGCGTGCAATTTCCGTGCCGACTTCGGCAAGCTGGCGCATGATGGAACGCTCGCGCACGATTTCGGCGTAGCGGCGGATATTGGCAGCGGATGGCGTGTTTTGCGCCAGTGTAATCAGATAGTTGAATCCGCCTGCCGCTTCCAATTCTTCATTGCGTTCCAAACTTTCCTGAACGGTAATGACGTCGGCAGGACGGCTTTCATTAATCAGGTTGGCAATCGCACGAAAAATCAGGCGGTGTTCGTGGCGGTAGAAATCTTCGCCGGAAACGACATCGGCAATACGGTCCCAAGCAGAATTTTCCAGCATCAGGCCGCCCAAGACGGATTGCTCCGCTTCTGTGGAATGTGGCGGCAGTGACAATGCGCTGATTTCACGGTCTTCAGACGGCATATCGGAATAATTGCTCATGACGGGCATCTCTGGCTGGAAAATTGCAATCCACTATTATAGCGCAGTGTAAGTTCAATTGGTTTGTTTAGGCTAAAGCAGGTAAAATAGCAATGTTGTCGATTTGACAACACACACTACCAAAATATAAATATCAATAATTAGGAGCATAAAAATGGAACACAAGCTGCCACAATTGCCTTATGAACTGGATGCGTTGTCCCCTCATCTGACCAAAGAAACTTTGGAGTTCCACTACGGCAAACACCATCAAACTTACATCACCAATTTGAACAATCAAATCAAAGGCACTGAGTTTGAAGAAATGCCTTTGGAAGAAATCCTGAAAAAATCTTCCGGCGGTATGTTCAACAACGCTGCCCAAACTTGGAACCACACTTTCTACTGGCTGGGCTTTACCCCTAAAGGCCAAGGCAAACCTGCCGGCGAATTGGCTGCGGCCATCGATGCCAAATGGGGCAGCTTCGAGAAATTCCAAGAAGCGTTCGATGCTTGCGCGGCCGGTACTTTCGGCTCTGGTTGGGCATGGTTGGTGAAAACGCCTGCCGGTGAATTGGATCTGGTTTCTACTTCCAATGCAGGTACTCCGCTGACTACTGAAAACACTCCGCTGTTGACTTGCGACGTATGGGAACACGCCTACTATATCGACTACCGCAACAGCCGTCCTAACTACCTGAAAGGTTTCTGGGAAATCGTTAACTGGGATGAAGTTGCCAAACGCTTTGCCGCATAAAACGATATGAGTGAAAAGGCCGTCTGAAGAATTTTCAGACGGCCTTTTTGTCGATATGGGCGTGATGAAATGGTTTAGATGAATGTTTTTTCTGTTTGATGCGCAAAATTATCATGGAGCAGAAAAAAGGATAAACGAGAGATTATGCTAAAATATTGTCAACAATTTTTCGATTCCACATGATATGGAATCAGCGTTTGACACATATCACACAAGAGGATTTTATGAAATTTCTAGACCGTGAGGCGACCATTGCCAAACCCGGCTTTAATCGTTGGCTGGTACCGCCCGCCGCTTTGGCCGTGCATCTTGCCATCGGGCAGATATACGCTTATTCCGTGTTCAATGCGCCGCTGACCAAACTTATCGGTATCACTGAGTCGGCTGCAGGAGATTGGAAACTGACCACGGTCGGTTGGATTTTCAGTATTGCCTTGGCGATGTTGGGTGCGTCAGCGGCTATGTTCGGTACATGGATGGAACGCGTTGGGCCGCGTAAGGCGATGTTTGTTGCAGCCTGCTGCTTTAGCTTGGGCTTTTTTGTGTCGGCGATCGGCGTTCATACGCACAATCTGTTTTTGCTTTATTTAGGCAACGGTGTGATTGGCGGGGTTGGTTTGGGCTTGGGCTATATCGGGCCTGTATCGACGCTGATGAAATGGTTTCCCGATAAACCGGGCATGGCGACAGGTTTGGCGATTATGGGTTTTGGTGGCGGCGCGATGTTGGCCTCGCCTTTATCCGTGTCGCTGATGAGTTTTTTCTCCAGTGAAACTTCAGTTGGCGTAGCGCAGACGTTTGTTGTTTTGGGCATTTTTTATTTGGTATTGATGATGTTTGGTGCATTTACCATCCGTATCCCTGCCGATGGTTGGAGACCTAAAGGTTATGTTGCGCCGAAAATCAAAAACAAATTGGTCAGCAGCAATCACGTCAATGTTTCCGAAGCCATGAAGACGCCACAATTTTGGCTCTTGTTTTGGGTGTTGTGCTTGAATGTAACGGCGGGTATCGGCGTTTTGGGTCAGGCTTCTGTCATGATTCAGGAGCTGTTTTCTGAAGCTTCTGTCGGTAAACAGGCTGCCATTGGCGCAGGTGCGGCGGCGGGTTTTGTGAGTCTATTGAGCCTGTTTAATATGGGCGGCCGTTTTTTGTGGTCCAGCGTGTCCGACAAAATCGGACGTAAAAATACTTACACTATTTTCTTTGTGCTCGGCTCGCTGTTGTATTTTGCCATTCCGTCGATTGGCGCGAGCGGTAACAAGGCTTTGTTTGTTATTGGATTTTGCGTCATCATTTCCATGTATGGCGGCGGTTTTGCAGCGATTCCGGCGTATTTGAAGGATTTGTTCGGCACTTATCAAGTCGGTGCAATCCACGGCAGGATTTTGCTGGCGTGGTCAACTGCAGCCGT
>ERZ772770.365-NODE-365-length-10643-cov-3.17425_pt1 | contig 10643 bp, 28 predicted proteins | sample MGYA00511361_ERZ772770 | MGnify/ENA primary metagenome ERZ772770 (study PRJEB29015, sample SAMEA2738026) | human oral metagenome | biome: human oral; feature: human-associated habitat; material: saliva | place: China | collected 2251 ... | reverse complement strand
CCCATCTTGTCTTGCGAATTTTGTCCTGTTCGACAGAGGTAAACATGAATCTAGGTGGAACCTGGATAACCAGCTTATTCTTCGACACGATGAATTCCCTTCGACAGGCCCACGAGGAGTTCTGTTGCCTCGCTAGAGTTGTTGTAGTCACCGAGGTACACAACCTCGACAATCTCAGGGCATGCTGAGATGAGGTGCGCGCATCCTCGGCAAGGATAGTGAGTCACGTATAAAGTGTATTCACTCCCATGTTCTGCCATCTTCCGGATGGCACCCCGTTCCGCGTGAATAGTGTTGACACAGTGGCCGTCCACCATTCTGTGCCCGCCTGTGTCGCACGGCTCAAGGCCAGGTGGCGTCTCGTTGAATGCTCTCGACACCACCTGACCGCTCGCACGGTCAACGATCACACACCCGACATGTGCACGGTCGCAGCGGGACTTTTTAGCCTCGTCCCGTGCCGCTTGAATGTACTCTCTCACTTGGAAAGAATCCCCTTATGCTCCGGTGACATAGTAGCTGCCCATCCGAGAACCTTGTATCCGAAGTCGGTTACTCCCGAGCGGGGGTCAATGATCTTTGGGACTCGTGACCACTTGTAATCAAGGAATGCGAGAGTGTTTCCATTCATATAACGCATGAGCCTTGCGAGTGCAGAAGTCTTCAGAACGACCATGTTGCCGTCCTCATCTTCCTTAAGTGCAAGCAGACTCATCCCACTCAGCCGTGCCGTGTAGGGACAAATGTTCTCAGGGAAGTCATCCCTGTAGAAACCTACCTCGTTTCGCCCATGGTCCACCCACATGAGCGACAGGTCGAGAGGCTTCGTGGCGTCGAGGTCAATGTTCTTCGACACCAGCTCGCGTGCGTTACACTTCAGGTCAGTCAGTGTTGGCACAGTGAAAACCTGGTTACTGAAAGGATCAACGACAGCCATCTCGTTGTCACCTGTCCACCACTGTGCACACACTGTGCCAGATGTGTTGATCAGACGAAGCTCTCCACTTGCTAGGAAAGCTGTCCCAAGTTTTGTCCCGCTTGGTGTGGTGACAATGCCATCTTCGACAGGAAGATATCTCCGCTTGATGTAGTCAGACGGCAAATCCTCCCAACCGTAGCCAAGGATGGGGCTATAGATTTCCTTGATGCTTACTCCCACGTCTCCCCCTTTTCGTAATAGTGAACTTCAACCACTGGAATGTATTGCCTTGTTGCATAACCGAAGTTACGGTGATAATAGTACTTTGCCGTATCAAAGTTAATCGTCAGTGTTCGATCTGTGTACATCTGTAGCTTACCTTTTGTATCCTCGTAACCAATGATGCCTTGTTCATCGTGAAAAGACACGGGACTACTTTTGTCGATATTATCAACAGCAACGTACGTGTTCCAGTGGGTTTCGATAACATGAATGCAGACGGCACACCCGTCTGTGAACTGGGACCAAGCGTCCAGGTTGTCATCCATCCAGGACTTTTCCACGCTCTTCTCCAGAAGGTTAGCAACCGTCTTGTGGTTTACTTCAACGATTTGCATCAGTTTTCTCCCTTCATCATAAAGTGGGTGAGTGCCCTAACGAGGGCGAACAGAACCATGATCATAAGGAAGATTGCTGCCAGCCCTGCAAGGTAGATGGCACAAGCAATCACGATGTACATGTTCCACGACGGGAACCAGAGGCCCGTCACGGTAAGAGCAATACAGAACATGATAGGAATGAACGAGCAGCGCTTGTGTTCATTCCAACTGCACTTTAGATTGTTAGCGCAATCGCGGTAGTAGTCATGCATAGTAGTTTCCTTTCGGTTGTTGTTGTTTCTTTCCTAGATTAGGCCGCTGGCCTTCAGTCTGTCAAACCGTTCCTGCAAGCGACCTAGTACACGGTCGTCCACCGTGTCGATAGCTTGAATCAGGAAGCGGTTGACAGCCGTCTTTTGCCCCTGTCGATTAAGGCGTCCCGTCGCCTGTTCGTTAATGACCAAGCTGTTCGACTGGCTCAGCCAAATTTCCGTATGACACACGTCTTGGAGTCCATCGACACCCTCACTCATGGCCTCATGCTGAGCGACAATGACACGGACTGTCCCGTCAATCATGGCGTGGAAGTCACCACGGGACTTGCCAGACACCTCAATGCATGAGATACCGGCTTTGCGCAAACGGTGCAACACTGCCTTGATGAACTTCTGGGAGTGTACCCACACAACGACAGGATCACCCTCGGGAAGATCAGCAATGATGTCCATCATTGCGTCTAGCTTTGAGGACTTGCAGTCTTCCTTGTAATCGACAGCCCCGTCCTCGTTGAATGATGGGACTCCTAGTGTCATCTGTCGAAGCCGTAGGTCTAGTTCCATTGGAATAGACAAGGCCAGTGGCTTGTCCTTCAAGTACGTGAGTGCATCTTTTTCCAGGTCGTTGTACAGCTTGCGTTGCGTGCGGGATAGTTCCACTTCGACACGGTGAACAATCACGCCGGGTAGCTCCGGATTAGCCTCGGCTTGGCTGACTTCGTGGTACGAGGGCGCGCCGCGTCGGACCATGCCAGGATGCTTCTCGCTTGTGTAGGTCTTCCCGAAAGAGCTAAAGGCATTGAACTCTTCCGTGAAAAACTTGGCACAGAAGCCCCAGTAGCCGCCATAGTGGTTAGGCCATAGGAACTTGAGGGCCGCCCAGATGTTGCAGGGCTTATTCCCTGCTGGTGTCGCACTCAAGGCGAGCCGGTATTTGGTTCGAATGTTTCGTGCGACAGCGAAGTTCAGGGAAGAATGGTTGCACGCGCGGTGCCATTCGTCGGCAATGAGCATGCCGAACTCGACACCGTAGAATGGCTTGCTCATGGCTTTGTAGACCATATTCTTAGCCTTGCCGTCCCAGCGCTTTTCCTTATTGCGTGAGCGCATTAGCTCCCAGGTAATAAAGTAGACACCGGGTTTGCGAGCTTCCAGGTTGTCCCATACTTGCAGGGCTGTCTTGGTTTTCTTCCCCGACAGGGTGATCATGTCGAGGCCCGCAAGCATCTTCCAATGCTTGCGCCATCCTGGTTCAGTGCGGACAGGGGCAACCACGAGGATAAGCTGTTCATTAATCTTATCCCCGAATGCATTCATAGCATTCCACACCGACACAGCGGTTTTGCCTGTTCCGAGGCCAGCTCCTACCAGTCCCGTGAAAGGCGTCTTAGAGTTTGACAGCCCTTCCAATACTCGGGACTGGTAGGAACGAGGCTGGAACGTCATCAGTGAATCCTCCAAGCGATCTGCTGGTCAAACTCTCTTGCTGACTTGTGGATGACGTCCTGCACTACTCCGACACGGGCGAGATTGTAGTTGTTTGCCATTTCTTCAATGTTGGTCTGCATTGTAGTACCTGCCTTCGATTCGTGATGCTGCTACGTAAAAGACACCATCTTCAACGATGCCTTCTGCGTATTCTAGTGACTTAATTTCTTCTTCGGTCAGTTTGTATGCGGTCTGGAAGTCTACCCCGGTACAATTCGGGTCGCACATAATGATCCCGTTCTCTTCTAACCAGATAAACCCAGAATCCTGCCCCTCCCAGGGTACGTTCCCGTCTTTCATCAGAGCTTCAATTGTTGTCCGAGGCATCTGCAACGTAATCTCTCCCTTCAAACCTGCAAGACTTAACCCAGAATAGATTGTCCTTGATGACACCCTTAGCGTTCTCGAAACTTCCGAGTTCGTGAGCTGTCAGCTTATAGAGCGGACGGAAATCGACAGTTGGCTCTTGGGGCATATAGAACACTCCGTGTCGTTCATGATAGGTGAACCCTCCGTCATGCCAGTTCTCAACATTGTATCCGTACCCGATTGTCTGGTACTTGGTCCAATCAATGTTCATTAGCCCAGCTCCCAGAAAACAACCTGTTCAGTGGATACCATACCTTGTGTGAGCATGGCATTAAGGATGACATCTAGTCCGAGCTTATCCAAGGCAAACTGTAGATCCTCATTGATGTCCGACACATCCGTCTCAGGGCGTTCAACACCCCAAAACCCGTCACGCCCAACCTCAGCACAAATGGTCAGGCCAGTTCCACCATACAGGTAGGTTGCTACGTAGAATCCCTGGTCAACAAGCTCGTTAATGTCATGCTTTGCAGCCACCCGTCGGATAGCAGCTTCGACAGCCTTGACACAAACCTGCTGGTACTTTGTAGTGATTTCATCGAGAGACATGTCAGTTCCTTTCTGTTGCAATAATTCCTGCATAGAAGATGCGATCCTTAACGACACCTTCTGCGTATTCGATATCTTCAAGGCTACCCTCATTGAATGTTGCCTTGATGTTGAACGTTGGTAGTTCGTGCACGCCGGGGATGACAACGAGTGTTGCCCAATCCTTCACCCACAAGAACTGCCCATTCTGTCCGTCGTACTCTTCGTAACCGATGGAAGGGAGAGCCTCATTCCACCACTGAGTGAAGCCACGCCCACGAATCCAGTCATCATGCAGGATCTCCCAGTTCATGTCAGGGTCAGAGGACACTGGCTATCATTGTAAAACTCGTAGCAGAGGTCTTCCTTAAACTCTTCCAGCTTAACAGTAGACCCTTCCACCCAATCCTTTAGCATTGCGTCTTCTCCTCAATATAGATACTTATGCCGTTAGGCAATTCAATTTCCGCTCCTGTTCCCAGGGTTTTGTAAAGGATTTCAGAGGCCCGCATTTGCCTGACAGACTCAAGCCACTGAGTCGAATATTCGACAAGCTCGCTGTCTTCCAGGGCACGGGCAGCGGCTTCCACCTGTTCAAGGGTGTAGCCACCACCCGTGCCGTATGCCTTCCATTTCATCGGAACGTCGCGTAGACCTCCGACACATTGGTGGCAGGTTCCAAGTCAATCAGATCCAAACTTGCAAGCTTACGCGTGTTCAGCTTGGGCTTGTCGTAGCAAGCCTCTCGCACCGCCTTGGGCAGCCTCTTGAAAGCTGCCATCTTCTCAACCGCCGCCGGGTTAACTGTGCGTCGCACCATGAACGACACGGACGTGTCTCCAACCGTAATCTTGTCACCGGGTTGGAAGTGTGCGCACAGTTCGCGCTTGAGGTTGTCACGGGCCTCGGTTAGCTCAGCAATCTCAGTATTGAGCTTGATGATACGTGTAACGAGTGCTTCAGTGTTCATTGTTTTTTCTCCCTCTGTTGTCTTACCACAGTGTCTTATTGCTAATATCAAGCTGTTTTATTTACCTGATTTCCTTTCAGTAAATCCGACGGATAATGCCTTCGACACACATAGCTGACAGTGTGTCCTTCACGTAGTCGTTCCAATCGTCACACGCGACTTCACGTGCAACCTGACTCGCAGTGTAAACCCTACCAAAGATAAGGCTAGTCTTATTCGCCTTGTCGAACACACGCGTGCAAGTATCCTCAAGGCTTTCAAATGTCATAAGGGAACCATCTTTCTTGACGTAATCCCACAAGTCCGGTTCAATCCCAAGCTCTTCAGAGCTGTAAGACTTGCGCAGCTCCCAATCGACAAGCAGTTCAGGGTCAATCTTTTCGTACATCATTGTTCCTTTCATTCCGCAATGTTCATGATGTAACATTCCTTCTCATCTGAATCCCAGATGAACTGATGTGCCCAACCATGCAGGAAACGCATATCATCAAGGCTTACGCCCTCGACACCAGCTGCCTCGAAATACCAGTACAGTTGGTTGTCGGCTGTGTTGGTGTTGCACCGCCATACGAGACCTTCGACAGCAACGAAGATGCCGGACGGTTCGTTCTCGCTGAACAGGTCCAAGTAGCCTACGAACTCATACCCTCGTCCAACAAACCACGGGTTGATAACTGTCAGGTCCCAGCCCACATCATCCTTGACATACCCAACTAGGCGTTCCTGCATAGATTCAAGCGGGTAAGACTTGTCACTAATGACGCTCAACAGCTCTTCCCACATGCCAGTCACCAACCCATCAGCATACCGAGGTAGACGAATAACCATGCCGCCCCGAGGATTGTAGAGACCGCGCCCAAGATAGTGGCAGCCACGTCATTCTTGACTTTTACTAGCAGTCCAATACCCAAACCAAGCATGATAATGCAACCAGCAATGCCAGAGATATATCCAATGGTAGTCATGTCAGTATTCTCCTCCCGAATCAATAATATCTTCCAAGTAGCCAATGGCATTGGCAGTGACGAACTCTTCCCAGACCGTGGTGTCATTACTGACATTACGGTATATATCCCACAAGGCATTTGTGACATCAGGTTCATTAAAGATGCAACCCTTGTAATGCAACAGTGGGTCACTCTGGGTACCCAGCCATTCAAATTTGATACCTTCAATCCCGTACCAGTTAGGCATCTTCGTTCACTTCCTTTTCCATCTGTTCATAAATGTATGCTTCACACATGGCTGCTTTCAGATTCTTCCACGCATCCCCGTAACGAGGCTCCGGAGGGTAGGGAGGGATCATTTCTCATCACCTTCCATGATGTAGCAGTCGCATTCAATAATCCCGGGGATCCCGCCTTCAACCCAGCCGACACCATGGGGGCCTTCGACATGACAGGCAGGTACAACCCTGAGCTTGCCACTGGAAATCATGTCAAGGATCAGACCATACAGCTGATCTTCAATGATCATTGCAATAGCACTAATACGTGCCTCTGCAATGGCGTTACGCCGCCATTCAGGATCAGTAAGGGTGTCATAGTCAGGTGGCATGAAACCCTCTGTATCGGGACGCCCTATAGCGTCCCATGCCTTGTAGACAGCTTCGTTGCTACACCAGCCATTGATGGCGGTGCATGTCTCATCCCAGATATCGACATGGCCGTTCAGAACATCCGCAGCGAATTTGATTGACAGATCATTGCACAGAACTTTCTGTGCATAGACTGTTGACAGCATTGTTCTACCTTTCGGTCTCGTTTGTTTTTTCTGTCGCGCCCTGCCTAGGAATCGAACCTAGCGAGCCTCCCAAACGAGGGCAGAGATGAGATTATTCGTGGATAATCTCAAAGGGCTGCGTGGAGCCTTTCAGGTATGTGAACAGCTCATCGCATGTGTAGACACCATCATTACGACTGTGTATACAGTCGTGGTACCAAAGGCCATCTTCACGAAGCATGAACACACTTACCGAGGAGTAACAGACTATGACAGTCCCCGGCGTCAGAAGCAGGTCTGATGGTTTTCGGATTGGGATGAAAGTCCCTTGCGGACGCTTGAGTCTTACCTTGTCGCTATCCTTAAGAAACGCAACAGTCTCTCGAAGATTGTCAATCTTATGGTTGTAAGCATCCAGAGATGTCATGTCACGCCCCATTGTGTAGAAGCTCTACGGCCGTATCTTCCTCAAGGGCCTTCAGTATAAGAATGTACATGCCTTCACTGTCCAAGACGACACCCTGAGAATAGTTCTGCCAGATAGGATCATATGAATTAGTGGTGAGGAACCACTCCGAAACACCGACCGTAATGAGGGTACCGAACCGGAAGTTTTTGCGCAGGTCGTCCGGCTTGCTAATCGGAACGTCCCCGAGCGTAAACTTGCCGTATGCGGTGTCGTTCAGAAGCTGCTTGATGAGGGACTGGGCTTTGAAGATTGTCTTCAGGTAGTCATTCATCACAGGCTCACCCCCTGACAACCAATGATCCGCCCCTCAGAGTCTCGCACAGCGGGGCCGGGTCGCAGGATGTCCGTGCGTCGCAAGGCCATTGCTGCTTGATATGCCAGATCCGACACAATGATGTAGCGTCCAGGAACCTGATGAGGCAGACCCTCAAGCTTATTGGGGTCGCGAATGATTTCGACAAGGGGTACCTCATCCTTGTAGTCGGATACAACATTGAGAGTCTCAGAGACTCGTACCATACCCGAGGAGGGTACGACAGCAACAACCTCTGTCTTGTCCATGTTGTAGATCCGCAGCTCATGAGGTGTGCGGTTGTCGAATTCAACAGGGCCGCCGTCGAACATGACTGTAGTAGGCATCAGTCTTCCTTTCTGTTGACACTGATTGTCGTTCCCGGCGTGGGAGTCGAACCCACATTTACCTACCAACAGGGCCGGGATACCATTTCTCAGGGTGTACTCACGAGGGCATACTCACGCCCCCATCTGTCGTGCATGCGGACAGCGTGTGCTTCCCATATGTCCCACTTGATGGGTGGTGCATCTCGCCATATCCGCAAGACCATGCTAACAAGTCGTTTTTCGTACGACGACAGCCCCGAGGAATTAGCGTACAGGTTGCCGTCCGCATCCCAAGTGCACACGACTGTGCCGGTGAGCCGGTTCTGAATAAAGAACCCGTTCATGCCCCTACACAAGGTGTACTTGGCTCCGAGGCGACGCGTCCCCATGAACTGGGAGTCAGGGTAAGCGCTTTGTAGTGTGCCCCGAATCGTCATGTCAGCTCACAGACCCTTCAAGGGGGGTAGGGTCTTGTATGCCCGGCGGTGAGTGACCTCCCAGGTCTCCCAGTCAACCCGGTACCAGGGCCTCCAGACGTCGATAATCTGGTTAATGACCTTTTTCTCATGCCAAGCGAGTTCCCCGAGAACCCACACGACACCCGTGTGCTTATTCCACTGGCACACACTCTCGTTGCGCACGAGCATGTAAAAGTTCCCGTCCCGGTTGATGTGAAGCTTTCCACCGACAAGGCAGGGGTAGTAGCCCCAACCGTTGTTCTTCAGGTTCTGGAGTGTTGCCTTGATGGTTGCCATCAGTACTGCCGCCCAGCCTTGTTCGTAGAGGTCTCGAACTCACGGAGTGTTGCCCCGGTCGGGTAGTAGGACTCCCAAGCTTCAAGGTCGCGAGTAATCCGTTCCATCTCCCGGCGCTCGCGGGCACGGATACGCTTGCTCAGGTCCCGGGTGTACAGGGAGCGCTCCCTGCGGAACTCACGGGGGTGCCACGCGACACCGCGCGCTTCCTTCACGTCCCAGGGATCGGTCTTGAAGGTCTTCGACATGATTCTACCTTTCGGTATTGGGTTGAGCGCCCTCACCTGTTGAGGGTGCTTCGTTCCCCGCCCGGGGATTGAACCCGGCTTTGTCGCCGTTGATGCGGGGATGTCTTGTTGGAGACTACTCGTGGGTGTAGGTCACGCGCTCCCGTGGGCCGTCGTAGTACTCAATCGTGTACACGTGACGTGTCTGCTTGTCGGGACTCGGCACGGTGATGCGGTATGGCAGGTAGCCCTGCTTGAAGTAGCTCATGCGTCGCCTTTCACCAGGGAACCTCGCATTGAGGAAGTTCGACAGCTCGTGAGGCTTGAAGTCCATGGTCTCTTCGTCGGTTCGCTGGGTTGACCAATTGCCGCTAGGCGTACGTGTCTCGGTCCATCGGGTCACTCGTGCGTAGAGGGTGTCTCGCACGGCTCATTCCTCTGTGGTGTTGGCGTTGGCTTCGACAGCTGCCCAGAATGAGGTCACGGGGGAGGGGTCGAAGGTCTGGGTTGCGGGGTTGAAGATGTAGGCGTCGTTGGCGATGCCTTCAATGTTGAAGTTGTCGGCGTTCTCGCCGAGGGCGTTCTTGATTTCGTCGTACACGTCGGTGAGGGTGGTTAGGGGCGACATTGGCGCTTCCTTTCGAGGGTGTTGGATGAACTTGTACAGTGCCTGCGTGTACCTGTCGTGGAAGGTGACGCGTTTCCACTGTGTGTCGGTGGCACAGGTGATGTCATGCTCAGTGATCATGCATACCCCGGTCTGCATGTAGGGCTTGGTCGTATACCAGTCGGTTACTTGGTCGAGGGGCACATACTCTACTGTGAGTCCGTCGTTGTTGGTTTCGGTTGCGTAGGTGGCGACAGGTGCTGTCGCGAGTAGGGCTGTGGCTGCGAGGGCGGCGATGTTCATTGTTGTGTTCCTTGGGGGTGCCCGGCCCCGCGTGGGTTCGACAGGGCCGGGCGTTGGTTGTCACTGGATCTGGAGGCTGAAGCCCGCGTCTTCGAGTTGGCTCAGTGCCGTACGGTCGCCGTGGCACGCGCGCTCTGTGCGCTGTGCCCACTTGGCTGCGTCGAAGGCGTCGAAGCCCTTGATGTCACGGTACCACGCCTTGAAGAGCGTGTAGTCGGCGACGAAGAACGTGAGCGTCGTTGCTGCGGTGAGGGTGTCGGTGAGGGTGAGGGTGTTCATGGTTGGGCCTTTCGGTCTCGTTTGGTTTGTTGTGCCTTCAGCTTACACGCGGTGTTGTCACTCTGTCAACTGGAAGCTTCGTGACGTGTGTCACATCGTGAGCCGGGCAGGAATCGAACCTGCCTTCACCCGCCTCGTCGTTGCGCACGACAGGGGCGCGGCTCTGAGGTGCCTAGCGCGGTGAGCGGCTACTCAGTGCGTCTAAGCCCTGGCCTGTGGAAGTCTTGGCAGGGGTGCCAACCCCGCCGCGTGGTGCAAGCCACGCCCTCCACGTCATTTAGTTTACAGTCAAGATCGTTCGGGTCGAGGGCTTTGCCCGCCTCACGGCGGTCGTTTGTCGTTGTCCTTTGGGCTGTTTCCCTTGCCGATGACTTAAGCTTAGCGCAGCGTCTGTCAGAGTGTCAACTCAAGTCTGCGTGACCTGCATCACATCATGGGTGCGGCTTGCTAGCGCATTCGACAGGGCCTCGGAGCCGCCTCGCTAGCGCATTCGACAGGGCCTCGGAGCCGCC
>ERZ772770.364-NODE-364-length-10643-cov-6.92794_pt1 | contig 10643 bp, 10 predicted proteins | sample MGYA00511361_ERZ772770 | MGnify/ENA primary metagenome ERZ772770 (study PRJEB29015, sample SAMEA2738026) | human oral metagenome | biome: human oral; feature: human-associated habitat; material: saliva | place: China | collected 2251 ... | reverse complement strand
GAAAAGTTGAATACCGCGTTGATAAGCAAGCCATCGTTCACTTGTCAATCGGCAAGGTATCATTCGGAGCTGAAAAATTGGCAGAAAACGCACGCGCATTCTTAACCAGTTTGAACTCCCAAAAGCCATCCAGCTTAAAGGGCGTTTACGTTAAGAGCATCGCAATTGCCACAACTATGGGCCCTGGCATTAAAGTAGAGAACTCTCTGTAACCTTTATATTTCAGGCAACTAAATCCCGTCGATTCTGGCGGGATTTTTGTGTTACTATTGCATTTTTCATTTTTTATGATAAAATAGTAAAGTCCACTAGGTACTGATGTTCGAGAGTTTCTTGATTTCCAGCCTAGCTGGATAAAAGAACCTTAACATCTGTATCTGAATCAACGACTACAGGAAGGACGCAGAAATGCGTAACCGAAACAGGACTCCGTTGAGAGTCTCGATCGTGGCAGCCTTCGTCGCGATTCTCGTATCATTCCTCTTCGGAGGCGCAACACGAGCCGCCAACACCGCCAACACCGCCAAGATCACCGCCAAGATCACCGCCATCTCTTCGGGCAGCTCCCAGGTCTCGTCACCTGTGACTGTCAAGGGTACTTGGTCTACCAAGAAGCTCGAGGTCGGTCAGACCTTCACGGTCACGTCGGACGTCATCAACTGGGCGTACGACTTCCCGTTTACGGTGGATTCCGGCGACAAGATCGGCTCCTGCAAGGCTGACAAGGGCACGCTTACGTGCTCCGTGGACAACGTCCCGGCCTCCATCGCGGACAAGACCGATATTTCCGGCACGTGGTGGACCAGCGCTCGCATCCAGAAGACTGCCGTCGGCAAGAAGACGGGCGAGATCACGCTTAACGGCAAGGTCTACCCGTTTACCTTCGGCGACAAGGACGGAGACGGAACTTGTGATAGTGACTGCTCGGGTGGTCACTATGAGGACGCCACCCCCGAAAATTCAAAGTGGGGGTGGACCAACCCGGACGGAACGACGTCCTGGATGATCACCTGGATTGCCGAGCCCGGTACTGTCTACACCATTCACGACGAGTACACTGAGCTCAGTGCAGGAGTCAAGTGCACGACTGGTGCCACTTGGGATCCCGAGACGACGGTTTACGCAGACGCAGAGCTCGTCGACGCGAACACCATCAAGGCAACTGCTCCCAAGGATGCCAAGGTCTGCGTGACCTACACGCCTAAGCCCATGGCCACTCCTGCTGGCGCAAAGACTGTCACGAATGTCGCAACGGTCAACGGTCTCAAGCTCGAGCGCACGATCGACGTGAAGGTCGACGGTGGAACTGATGGAGACGGTACCACACCTGCTCCTACACCGACACCGACGCCGACGCCGACTCCGGCACCCACGCCGGAACCGACTCCAACCCCGGAGCCGAGCCCGTCGACGACTCCTGAACCGAGTCCGTCGGCACCGAGCCCGTCGACAACACCGTCGGCACCCACGCCGAGTCCGTCAGCGACACCGACACCGACTCCGAGCCCGACGACAAGCCGCCCAGTACCGCTCCCCACTCCCGTTATTGAACGGTATAAGGAGCCTACGCCCTCGGCTGCCCCCACACCGAACCCGGCACCCCAGCACAAGAAGCTGGCGATCACTGGTACAAGTGGAGACGTAGTCACCAGCGCGGTCGCGCTAGTGGCTCTCGGAGGCTTCCTCATTTGGGCGCGCCGTCGTCAGACGGCACACTCGGAGAGGTAACCCATCTCGTCGAGGGGTGTTAGCTTAATCGACTAGCACCCCTCGACAGAATATACAGATACAGAAAAAAGTTAGGAGGTTCTACACCCGCTCTACGGAGCGGGTTTTCTCTTTGATTAGACATAGAAGCCTATTGATTTTATTACGTTATTATTGTAAAATAATAAATATGTCAGAATTAAGTAACGAGAGTCTATTAGAAGGCGCTAAATGCGCGGAGCTGTCCGCCAAAGAAGCTGATCGCTTGTTTTTCCAAATAAACCCAAACACTCCAGACCAAGATTTAAGAGGCGCCAGAAAGGCAGAAGCCGCGGAAGCTGCCATAGATATGTGCCGAAAATGTCCAGTATTAAAACAATGCTTAGAATATGCGCTCCGCCACCCAGAATCTGCCGAATATGGCGTGTGGGGAGGCACAACTGTCGCTCAACGCAGAAGAATATTACGATTAGGCGAAAATGCAATAAATAAGGCGATTGAATCGGCTGGAAAATAATCACCATAACTCTTGTTTTTCGTTGTCATTTCTGCTAAAATGGTCTGGAACATTACCAAAGACAGTGGCGACTTGACGTAAAACAAGTATAAAAATGCCACCGAGGGATGAAACTAACAGTTTTATTTGACGTCTTTGGTAGTGCGAGAATCAAAGACGTTTTTTGATTCTCCATTACCGCACGTTAACAAATTGGCACATAACAAATTAACTCAATCAAAGAAAGGATTTTTATGGCAATTTCACGCGATAAAAAACAAACTTTGGTTGCTGAACTGACAGAGCTATTAAAAGACGCTAAGGGTACGGCTTTTGCTCGATATCAAACCCTTACCGTTGCCGACCTACAAGAACTACGCAAGGCAGCTCGCGAAGCTGGCGTTACCATCAAGGTTGTTAAAAACCGATTGGTACGCGTAGCTCTTCAGGAAATCGATACTTACAAAGAAACCGACACCAGCTTATTGGTTGGTCAATTGGTTTACGCTGTAAGCACCGAAGATGAAGTTATGCCAGCAAAGGTATTGGACACGTTTGCAAAAACACATCCAGCATTACAACTTGCAGGTGGCTTCTCAGGCGAAGGCTTAGCAATTAGCGAAGCTGACGTTAAAGCATTGGCAGGCCTACCAAGCAAAGACCAGCTCGTTGCTCAAGTGGTATCACAATTGCTATCACCAGTACACGACACGGTCAACGCGCTTGGCGGCAATTTGCACGGACTTTTGGACGGCATCGAAGCCAAAGCTGCTGCTTAAGTTTAGCGATCAACACTAGTAACGTTGCAACAATCGCAACAATATAATAATAAAGGAGAATATCAATGGCTGATATTAAGAAATTGGCTGAAGAACTTGTAAAATTGACAGTTCTAGAAGTTAACGAATTGAAAAATCATCTTAAAGAAGAATACGGCATCGAGCCAGCTGCTGCAGCTGTCGCTGTTGCTGGTCCAGCTGCTGGTGGTGACGCTGCCGCTGCTGACGAAAAAACTGAGTTCACAGTTACTTTGAAAGACGCTGGTTCTCAGAAGGTTGCAGTCATCAAGGCTGTTAAGGAAATCACTGGCCTAGGTCTAGGTGAAGCAAAAGCTATCGTTGACGGCGCTCCAGCACCAGTCAAGGAAAAAGTTTCTAAAGACGAAGCTGAAGCTGCAAAGAAAACTTTGGAAGACGCTGGCGCTACTGTCGAGCTTTCATAATTTGTTATACAACGCCAATTTGTTTCGTTTAATCACCGTCCGCTCTGGGCGGTGATTTTTATGTCGCCAATCTTAATATCACGAACCACACATCATTTTCAAGAGTAAAATTTGCAACACTTTTTCGTCCATATCTTATAGCGCTGTGGAAAATCATAGAAAATTAGATGACACGACTTGATATAAATGTGAGGATATGCTATATATTAGTTAAGTATTATAAAAAATAGACAAAGGAATTGCGAGAACCATGTCTGAATTACCAGAAAAGCAAATTAAGCGTCTGAGGACACTTATTCAAGAGGCGGAAACCAATTTAGCTGCCGCAAAAGAATTATTGATTAGTATTATTGGCGACGATGGACAAGTTGTCACGCCAAAAAATTCGTCAGATGATGTAACAGGAAAGATTATCGAAGGCGTATTTGACGGCCAGATGATGCTTAGCCCAGACGGCAAAAATTACCCAATCCCGGCTAATTACGCTTCAAAGTCGAAGCTGGTTGAAGGTGACCTGATGAAATTGACAATCGCTGAAGACGGCAGCTTTATTTATAAGCAAATCGGTCCTGTGCCGCGAAAGCAAGTCATCGGAACACTCGTCCAGCACGACGGAATTTACTACGTCGAGGCTTCCGGTCGCGAATATCGTATTTTGCTTGCTAGCGTAACTTACTTCCGAATTAACGTCGGCGACCAAGTTACAATCATCATCCCTGAAGACAATCCTGACGCAACTTGGGCTGCTGTCGAAGCTGCATTGTAAGTATTATGATACCGAGCGAATTTCTGCTCAGTTACGCCAGTTTTAACGCTGACAATAAGCCATTCGTCGAATGTCAAGTTGGTGATAAAATTGAGCGCCATGAATTGTTCGGACAAGATTTGTCTCTTGAGTTTGATTTTTCCGTCAAATATTGCACGGGTTGGGTGGATTTTGAGAATCGCTGTAGCCAAATCTGCCCAGACCACGCCACGGTTGATGAAAAGTATGAAAATTGCCTAAAATGCCGCGACAAAACTGGCTTTAATCCAGCATTTTATAACGCTAGTTCGGTTTCCGTCCAACAAGAAAAAATCAATCAAAATCCGCATTTTGTTTACTTGGCGTGCTTCGCACCAAACGTCATAAAAGTTGGAATCTCGCAAGAAGAGCGCGGAATTCGAAGATTGCTGGAGCAGGGAGCGCGATTAGCCATAAAATTAGAAACGTTTTCTTCGGCATTGATCGCCAGGCAGTACGAGGCGAAAATTTCCAAGCTGGACGGAATAGTTGAAACTCTGCCAGTTTACAAAAAGCTGGAATTGATAAAACTACCTTTTGATCGTGCGACTAGCGAAAGGGAATTGCGACAAAAATTACTTGAAATTGAGCAGAAAATTGGCGTGTCGTTTCCGAAATCCGAGCTAATTCCTTGCGAAGATTATTTTCAAACCGCTGGTGTTGATTTGTCACGTGTTGTTTTAATGAAGGATTACAGTCAATTAGTCGGACACGTATGCAGTGTCATCGGCTCAATTGTCATCACTGATTACGGCGGTCAGCTGCTGGCTTATAACATCAAAAAGCTTATTGGCTATCGGGCGCAAAAAGTTGACAGAGAAATTGAGCTGGATTTACCAACAGAGCAATTAACGTTATTTTAAAGCCTTATTTTTACAATATATTTTTGACGAAATAGATTGACATTTTACTCTATTATTGATATATATATATTAGCTTTCACAACGTGTGTTAGCTTGCGTCAAATCGACGCACCGTTTTGCGGAGGATTTATTTTCTCTGCCCGACTCCAGAGGGAGTTATCATGGGAAAGAACTGGTGGAGCGAGCCGATGGGCGGCTGCGACTCTGAGGGCAACCCCATTACCATGTCGTTCGGTAGCGGTCCGAAGGAGGGACACACCCTCATCGGAGATGGCGACCGCAGCGGCGGTATGGGCGTCGGCGGTGGTCTCGCCGACGGTGCGACGCACTACTCGTTCCTCGAGAGCGACAACCACGACCACTACGGGTCTGGCAACGGATCCAACAACAACGGTACCAACCGCGGCCAGTACACCACCGGCCCTGGCCACTAGACCCATCGTCCTGGACATGACCTGAAAAACGTCTTATCCTGAGTATGATATAAAACTACTCACTTACCTAGAGGATTCACTATGTCAGAATGGACAGAAAAAGATTTTGAGTCGTACACCCAATCTGATTGGGAACTTATTAAAACAGTCAAGCAGCTTGCCGATGAAAATCTTGATAATGTTAAGATTTTAACACGTGCCAATGATATAGCATTGGCAATTTTTGGTATGTTGTGCGTACGGCTGCGCGATAATGGAGAAGAGGGTGCGGACGGCCTCGGTATGTCGTTACAAGAATATATAGGAACAGTCCTAGCCAACGCAAAGAGAAAGAAAGAAGATGACGGCTGGGCCGCTGAATACGCTAAGCCGATCGATCAATTTATCGAATACGGTAAAAATAAATTTGGCGAATAAATTATCACCTATAGACATGAACAATTACTCAAATTTTATATTTCCGGCTGTAGTTTTTGAAGCATTTCCAATTCTGAAAAAAATGGGTTATGTTCGACAATTCGCACCACTGATACCGCTTAGTCCAGATACGACTTTTCATCTATTCGGCGGTAAGGATGGATACTTTCTTATACTAGTTATGACAGACTATGCCGACCCAATAGATCAGAGTCGAGAACTAAAGAATATTTCTGGTGAATATGCGTTTGAATTTACTAAGCTTATCAAACCGTATAGTAACGATGAATATATTGAGATAAAAGAAAACGACGAGATACTTGAAAATCCAACCGTGTCAGACCCTAATAGTTACTACCGTTTTTATGTCGCCGAAACAAAACACAAAATCGATCTGCGCTATCCATAAAAAATGCCGTTTTCTGCTATAATTATCTCATGAGGAGCATGAGGGGATGAGTCAGGCGCTATATCGTAAATATCGCAGTCGTAGTTTGGATGAAGTTTTAGGTCAAGATCACGTGACTAGTATTTTACGTCGAGCGTTAGAGCAGGGAAAAATTGCTCATGCGTACTTGTTGACTGGACCGCGTGGCGTGGGAAAAACATCGGTGGCGCGAATTCTGGCACACGAGATTAACCACTTGCCATATGACGACGATTCTTCAAACTTGGATATTATTGAAATTGACGCAGCCAGCAATAACGGCGTTGACGACATTCGAGCCTTAAGAGAAAAAGCCCAAGTCGCGCCTGTTTCTGCGCCGAAAAAAGTTTATATCATCGACGAAGTTCATATGCTGTCAAAATCAGCATTTAACGCGCTATTAAAAACCCTGGAAGAACCGCCAGAGCACGTTGTATTTATCCTCGCCACAACTGACGCCGACAGACTTCCAGCCACCATTCTTAGCCGTGTCCAGCAATTTTTCTTCCGCCCAATTCCGACGGAAATTATGACGCGCCAGTTAATGAATATAGCGAAGAAAGAGGGATTTGCGATTGAGGAGGATGCCGCCAGGTTAATCGCTGAACGTTCCCGTGGCGGATTCCGTGACGGCATTAGTATGCTTGACCAATTGTCGATTCTAGCAACATCAGACCAGCCGCTGACGGCGAATATGGTTACTGAATATTTGGGACTGAGTGACGCGACGATGCTCGGCAATTTGTTGGATTCATATCCATCCGACGACAACGAGAAAGTCTTAAACATCTTTCAGGAATTAGAAAATAGTGGCGCAAATTCAGTTATCGTGTCACATCAATTATTGTCGATTGCTCGCAATAGGTTACGAAAAAATCCGAATCTTATTGGGTTGGTTCAGCAATTGATCGAGGTTGATCGGCACCCACACCCAGACTTGAAATTATTAACGATATTCATGAATAGCAATTCTCAGCCAACAGAAAAGCCAGTAGCGCCAAAGAAAAATATAACTCAAGTCGCAACCCAAAAACCCGCCGAAAAAATAACGCCAATTAAGCCCGCAGAGTCAACCAAACCGACCGAAAAGCCGATTAAAAAAGAAGAAAAACCAGCCGAGCCAGCAAAAAAACCCGCCACAAAACCAAAGAAAACTGACGCGCCGCTAGAGCTAAATTGGGAAAAAGTCATTGAAAGAGCGAAGGAAAAATCCCTCGGACTGGCGTCATTATTACAGAAAAGCCAGTGGTCGTTTGACGGTGAAAAATTGACAATTTACGCAGGTTCCGCGTTTTATAAGAAAAAGTTGGACGACGCAAAAAACAAACCATTGATCTCAGAAATTATCTCAGAAGAAACCGCGATGGATTTGGAAATTGATATAATTGGAGAGAAGAAACCGCCAGAGGACGAAAAATTGGCGGAAATTGCAGAATTAATGGGTGGCGGCGAAGAAGTTAAGCTGGAGGATATTTAATGGCAGACAAGAGTGAAGAAGTAAAAGGGAAGATACCACCACAAAATTTGGACGCGGAAAAGAGTTTGCTTGGGGCGGTTTTAATTGATGAGGAAGTTTTGGCGGATGTTGCAGAGATTACTCACCCTAGCGATTTTTACGACAAGAATCACGGATTGATTTTTGCTGGAATGATGCGGCTATTTGAAAAACACAAGCCCGTCGACCTTCTGACCTTAACCGACGAATTGAAGCGAAAGGACGAACTGGAATTGGTTGGCGGATCGGCATACCTGACAGAGCTAACAAACTACGTCCCAACGGCGGCGCACGCATCGGCTTACGCGGAGATGATCGCACAAGCAGCGGTTCGCAGGCGCCTGATAAAAGCGAGCGGTGATATTTCCGAGCTCGGTTATGACGAATCGACGACCACGCAGGAATTATTAGAGAAGGCCGAAGCTGAACTTTTCAGCGTGTCAGACCAATCAACCAAGCAAGATTTGGTCAGTCTGGAAAGTATTCTGACGGATAGCTTTGACCGAATTGAAGAACTCAGTAAAAATAAAGGCTCTCTCAGAGGAGTCCGCACTGGCTATCGCGATCTGGACAATATGACCGCTGGCTTGCAAAAATCAGATTTGATCATTCTGGCAGCTCGTCCAGCCATGGGTAAGACGACGCTAGTGACGAATTTGGCTTATAACGTGGCAACGATTGAGAAAAATCCTGTCCTATTCTTCAGCCTAGAGATGAGCAAGGAGCAGCTGGTCGACCGTATGTTGGCGGATGCGTCGGGGGTTGATAGCTGGAATATTCGCACTGGAAATCTGAGCGACGAAGATTTTGCAAAGTTGTCTGAGGCTATGGGAGAAATGGCTGAGGCGCCAATTTACATTGACGACACTCCAGGACTGTCGGTTCTGGAGATGCGCACGAAAGCTAGAAGAATTGCCCACGAGAATCCATTAGGGCTAATCATCGTCGACTATTTGCAGCTTATGCAGGCCAACGGAAACCACAACGGGAACCGCGTTCAGGAAGTTTCGGAAATTTCACGCGGACTGAAGCTTATTGCTCGCGAATTGAATGTGCCACTAATTGCCCTGAGTCAGTTGAGCCGTTCTGTCGAATCTCGCACGCCGCCAATTCCACAACTAGCCGACCTGCGTGAATCCGGTTCCATTGAGCAGGACGCCGACATCGTGAGCTTTATTTATCGCCCTGGATATTATGAGCCTGACAACCCAGAAGTTCAGAATATTACAGACTTAATCATCGCCAAGCACCGTAACGGCCCAGTCGGTAAAGTCCAGCTATACTTCCACCCAGAGCGCCTACGCTTTATGAGTCTGGATCGCAAGCATGAATAGAATTGTGTTATAATCATACCAATGAAAAAGCAAAAAGTTACCGATATATTCCTTTACCGATGGCGCTACGTTTTCGGCTATACGCTGCTGGCGTTACTATACGTGGGGGCTATTATAATTTCCGCGTTGCACGTGCCGGGAGGTTTGTCGCAAGCAGAAATCGACATGGTCAATACGACAAATCACTTGAACTTTAGCATCGAGGGAATTGCCGTCACAAATCTGCCATTTCACCTTCTTCAATTGCTATTCTTCAAACTGTTCGGCGTCAGCTTATTAACAATTAAAGCGCCCGCCGTAATCCTTTCAATTGCCAGCTCCGTCGCTATTTTCTTCCTCTTAAAACGCTGGTTTAAGCCGTCCACAACGATTCTATCGCTACTCATCATGGCAACGACTGGTCAATTTTTATTCATCGGACAAAGCGCAACTGTTGGCATTTTATACATCTTCTACACCGCGCTAACTTTGCTTTTCGCTACATTGATTCTCCAGAAAGCCCAGAACGCCTCCATTTGGCGAATCAGCTTAGCTATCACCACGGCACTCAGCCTCTTCACTCCGTATTTTTGGTATATCAATCTGGGGCTTCTGATCATAGCCTTTCTACATCCGCATCCACGCTATTTCCTCATCTCCAGAAAACATCGCAAGTCTTGGATCGTGCCGTCCGCCATTTTATTCACAATTGGTTGTGCGATTAGTTTTCTTTGCTATAAATCTCACGCGTTATTTTACAACCTCATCGGCATCAACGGTCTAAGCTTTGACATCGTTGCAAATCTCAGGACTTTATATTACACATACATTCGCATTTTCCCATCAGTCGTAGGAAACCAAATCACACCAATTATGGACATCAACGCAATGGTGCTAATCGGACTAGGACTATTCCGCAGCTTCCAAAAAATCTCCAGCGCCCGCTCGTTTATGATTTGGTCGTGGCTAATCTTAGCATTGGCGCTACTCATCTTTCAGCCAAGCCTCACCCCGATAATCATCATCCCGCTATTCATTCTCTTGGCGGTCGGATTGGAATCCCTAATGAATATGTGGTACGGACTTTTCCCGCGCAATCCATACGCTCGCGGCACAGGACTGGTTTTTATATCAATGCTAATTATCGTTATGGTGATGGGTGGCAGCTTCCGCTATATTGACGGTTATCGTTATTTCCCAGAAGCAGTTTCACGCTTTAATAAAGATTTATCTCTACTCCGTAAAAATACCGCGTCGACCGATTCATTCTCATTATTGGTCAGCAAAGAAGAATCACCGATTTACGAAGCGCTTAAAAAACACAACTATCACCAGATATCAATTATCCACACAGCGCCAGCAAACGTCGGACAGACATTATACGTTAGCCACAGTGTAAAGTCTCAAATTCCGCAGACTTACTCTGGACACCTGTCGTCAGCAATTGTCAATGATCATAAAGACGGCGACCGATTCTATATCTAC
>ERZ772770.363-NODE-363-length-10691-cov-3.59054_pt1 | contig 10691 bp, 10 predicted proteins | sample MGYA00511361_ERZ772770 | MGnify/ENA primary metagenome ERZ772770 (study PRJEB29015, sample SAMEA2738026) | human oral metagenome | biome: human oral; feature: human-associated habitat; material: saliva | place: China | collected 2251 ... | reverse complement strand
GTACTGCAACTGGTAGGTTGTGGGAGAGTAGGGCACTGCCAACCGTGTTTTTGTGTGGTGGGGGTGTTTGGTCCTGTTGTGGGGTCGGCGCCCCCACCACATTTTTTTTGTTTGTGGTCTTGAAGATCGGGCGTTGTAGGGGGTGTGTTAGGTTTTCTAACACACCCCCTACTTTTATGTTCCGAACTTGTCGGCCGTAACGGTCGACTTTTACGATTTGAAGGCAGCCTAAAGCTGCCTTTATATTTACGGGTCACCCTTGCCAGGCCCCATTTAAGCTCATCCCTTCAAATTCAAAGGCATACAGATGTTTATTACCGGCCTAGTCCTAGCTATTGCTGCAGCGCTCATTCACGTGCTCATCTTCAAAATGGAATCCATTTCCTGGACCAGCGAGAAAACCCTGACCACCTTCAATATGAGCCCCCAGCAGGCCGCCAACACTAAAGAGATGGCCTTCAACCAAGGCTTCTACAACCTATTTCTAGCTATCGAAATACTCCTCGGCGCCATCATCTACTACACAGCCAGCCACGCAGTAGGCCTAAGCCTAATGTTCTTCGGGACCGGCTCCATGCTGGCCGCAGCCGCACTGCTATTCATCACCAGCCCAGACAAGCGCCCAGCCGCCCTCAAACAAGGCACCACCCCGCTACTAGCCATCATCTTCCTCACCCTAGGTATCGTTCTGGTATAGCGCCCAAGGAGACCCTGGCGTTGAGTAGACCATGGCGTCTCGCGTGGCCTGTGGCTCGCAGAGTTTAAACTGCGGGTCTTTGCCGCTAAGTATGGGTATCGTTCTGGTATGAGTGAGACAGACGCCATCGCCGTAGAAGACAACCGCAGCAACTGGGAACGTATGCGGGCCGGGGAGCTATACCGCGTAGACCCCACCGATGCGCGCTTTAGTGAAATCCCAACCCGTAGCGGCAAACTTCTGGAAGAATACCGCCTAGCCTTTATTGATGGCGACAAAGGCCAGGCAGACGCCCTGCTGCGACAAGTGCTGGGCGACGTCGGCCAAAACGTAATTATCCGACCCCCGCTAGCAGTCGACTACGGTTGCCACATCAGCGTAGGTAACAACGTATTCATTAACTTTGGGCTAACCGCGCTGGATGTAGCCGATATTGTCATCGGAGATTACTGCCAAATCGGCCCCAACGTGCAGCTATTAACCCCCATCCACCCGCTGGATCCACTCACCCGGAAAACCGGTTTAGAAGGCGGCAAACCCATCACCATCGGTAACAATGTTTGGCTTGGTGGCGGAGTGATCGTCTGCCCCGGGGTCACCATTGGTGACGACGCCGTAGTGGGGGCGGGGTCGGTAGTGGTTAAGGACATCCCAGCCGGCGCCGTCGCCGTAGGAAACCCAGCCAAAGTAATCCGCAACTTGTATGATAACTCCGGCCACTAGGGCAGCTAAAGCAAAGCCCAGTAGGCTGGTAAAACCTCGGCCAGCAGGGCCGCTAGAATCCCGACCAACAGGGCCTTTATGACAAAGGGATTAAAAGCGCAGAAAAGATTAAGCAGCACCGGGTCGGAGAGCGCCAGTCGGCGCGTAGGCCGCTCGTAGCGGCAGATTTTGGAGCCCGGGGCCCGTCGCGACCCGATGCCGGCCCCAACTCTACACGGTTACTCGTCCAAGTCCAATCGATAACCCACGTTACGCACGGTGCCAATGAGATGATCATGCTCACCGCCAAGCTTGGCGCGTAAACGCCGCACATGCACATCCACAGTACGTGAACCGCCAATATAATCCTCGCCCCACACGGCGTCGAGTAAAGCCTGACGGGTAAGCACCCGGCCCTGGTTAGCAGCCAAATACTTAAGCAGCTCAAACTCCTTATAGGTCAAATCCAGGGTGTTACCATGCAAACGCACGCTGTAGGCGTCAGTGTCAATCACAATGTCGCCAACTTCCAGGATCGACTCATCGCTAGAACCACTAGAGCCAGAATTACTGTCTGCAACCACGCTAGACTCTAGCAGCCGCAACCGGGCCGCTAACTCCGCCGGGGAAGCAGAAGCAATCACAAAATCAGCAATCCCCCAAGAGGAAGTCAGGGCCACAGCACCGCCCTCCTCAATCACAGCCAGCACCGTATAGTCCATGGAGGTGGCCAGCAGTTGGCATAGGGGCCGCGCCCGCAACAGATCCGTGCGGGCATCAACCATTACGACGTCGGCATTTTCAAGCGCCCCATAAGAATCAGGCTGGGGCGGCAAAACCTGCACCTGGTGTTCGAGAAAAGCGATGGCTGGCAGCACGGCACTGGCCTCAGGCTCGTTGCTAAGCATGACCAGCCTCATTTGCTTCCTCCTTAAAGTACTGATACCCCTAATGCGACACCAGGCACAAGTTTACGGCCTTTTGGGTGGTTAAGGTGCATGGATCGGCAGCATATGGGACGATTCAAGGGTGACTAATTCGCCTGCGCAATCAGAACCCCTTGCCGCACCCGCCCAGAACCAGGTTTCCGGGCGTAAGCGGACACGTACCAGCGTGAAGGAACAGGCCGCGCGCCGCTATGGGACCCAGTACCACACCAGCGACGGCGTTGTGGAAACCGGTCTGGTGGACACTGCTTGGACGCGCCTGGCGATGGCTGGGGTTATGCCGCTATTGCTGGCCCTAACTGCCGTATCCCCGTTCTGGGTTACCTGCCTGCTGGTGTGTGGCTTGGCGGTGTGTTTCGCTCAAGGCTGGCCGGCATTGATTCAGGCCGAGCACGACAATGTCACCGGTATTTTCCTGGCACTATTTGGGATCGCCAGTGCCGTCACGCTCACCCTAACCGACGAATACGGTGACGCCACCAAGCTAGCTGGTATTGGGGTGCTGGCAGTATTTGCCCTACAAATGCGTTCCGGAGCCCACGAAGGCCTGCTGGAAGAACTATTTACCTCCCTGTCCGGGGTGGTGGTGCTGGTTTCCGGGGCTGCCTGGTGTGTGTTCTCCTCCGGCCTGGCTGCCTCTAGCGTTATTGTGCCCACGGCTGTGGCCCTGCTGATTGGGGCTTCGCTGACGGTACTGGAGGTGCCCGCGTGGGCGCTAGAAATGCTGACGGTGATCATCCCGGCCCTAGCCAGCTGCGCCGTGGCGGTGGCTCTGGCCCTGGCCGGCTTTTTTGGCCCCTCCCACCAGGCGGTAGACACGGCCTTGCGTTCCGGTGCGGGCTGTCTGGTGATCGGTTTCGTAGCTGGTTTGCTAATGGCAATCGCTAACCGTGTGCTGTGGACCCACCGCTGGGTGCCCGGCGGTCGCGCCGCCATCACCTCGGCGGTACTGCCGGTGCTGGCTGTTGGCGCCCCCACCTACTACATTGCCAGGGTGATGGCCGCTTTCGTGGCTGGCTAACTTTCGTGACCAGCTAGCTGTCTGACGCGTACACTGGCCAAGTGGCTTTTACTTTTCCTGACGATATTTCTCCCGATCTTTACCCCCTAGCCTGGCTGCTAGGTAAGTGGCGTGGCTACGGCATTCTTACCTACGGCGAGGATGTTCCCGAGCAGGCGGTATATCAGGAGATGAGCTTCGAGCACGACGGCGGTCCCTACTTGAAGCAGACCATCACTATCTGGACCGTTGACTCCACCAAGAGTGAGAACCTCGACTTCGAAATGAGCGGCGCTGAAGGTGCCAGCAAGATCACCCCCGCCCAGGTGTGGTCCACTGAAACCTCTTACTGGCGTCCGGTGGGCCAGTACAAGCCTGAAGCTCCTGAATCCGCCTCCGGCCCGGTAACTCCCATCACCAACCTGGAAATCATCAGTGCCGACCCGGCCGGTCACGCCGCCGTATGGGAAGGCGCCGTGCAGGGCCCGCGCATTGAGCTAGCTACCACCAGCGTGCAGCGCAGCGAGTTCTCCGCTGAGCTAGAACGCATGACCCGCATGTACGGCCTGGTTAACTCTGAGCTGATGTGGACCCAGGACATGGATGCTTTTGGCCGTAAAGAGCTTAAAACCTATGCCTCTGGCCGCCTCAGCCGCGTTGAAGACGAGGCCCAGCAAGAGCCTGAGATGGGCGCCGCCCTAGGCGAGCGCGCTGACGAGCCCAGCGCGAAGTAGCTTAAACAGCTATGGCTTTTGCACCCGAACACTTTGGTAACCCCCTGCGTGAGCAGGCGCTACTGGCCCAGGGGCAGGCTTGGGCGTGGCTTAGTCGCGACGTCGTTGAGGTAAGCGGCGCTGACCGTCTCAGCTACCTGACCACCGTCTCCAGCCAAGTACTAACCGACCTGGAAAATGATGGCAGCTCCCGCCAGGTGCTGTTCCTGGACGCTAACGGCCATATCCTCTACGCGGCTTTGGCTGTGTCCGGCTTGGTGCCGGCCCCGGCTGAGCAATTAGCCCCGAGCGAGCAAAGCGTGCTGCTGCTGGTGGATGCCGGCTGCGGTGAGGGGTTAGCCCAGTTGCTTAACTCGCGCCGCTTCATGCTGCGCGTGCAGGCCCAGGTGCGTCCAGATCTGCAGGTAGCTGGGGCTATCGGTGACGGGGTGCAAAAGCTGGCCGGCGTCGTCGCAAACCTAGTAACAACCTGGAGTGACCCCTGGCCGGGCATCACCTCCGGCGGCAGCACCTACTTCACCGGCACGCGCCACCCCGGCGCCAACTACCGCGCCGGCGGGGTAGTAGTGGCCCTCGAAGCTGGGCAGACGGCCCCGGACCAAGCGGCAGTCCCAAGCCAAGCAGCGGGCTTAACCCAAGTGGGGGAGCTGGCCTGGGAGGCGCTGCGCATCGAGGCTGGGCTGCCACGCTGGGCGCGCGAAGTGGACGCCCGCGCCATCCCCAACGAGCTGGACTGGCTACGCACCGGCGTGCACCTAAACAAAGGCTGCTACCCGGGCCAAGAAACCATCGCCCGCACGGTTAACCTGGGTCGGCCCCCGCGTCGCCTAGTGCAGCTGCAACTAGCCGGCTGGCAGGGGCAGCTACCTGAGGTAGGTGCGCGCGTATATCTACCTGCCGGAGACAACCCCGCCGGCAAGGTGGTGGGTGCGATCACCAGCGTGGCACGCCACTGGGAGCTGGGCAATATTGCCCTGGCCCTAGTGCGTCGAGGCGTGCCCGCACAAGCCGAGCTGGCGGTAGATCTGGAAGCCGGCTACGAAAGCGCTAGCCAAGAGCTACTGGTTGATCCCGCAGGTAAGGCTGAAGCTTCCCCCAGCCAGCGTCCGGGCCTGGGTTTAAAGCGGCTGCGCCCTGAGCATGGCTAGCCCCATAAAACGCAGCTTAGCCGTTAGACTCAGTCAAGAACTTAAGTGAGGTATGTATGAGCGAAATCCTGACGTATGTGGCCTTTTATCTAGGCCAATTTGTGGCCGTAGTCAATATCGCCTTGGCTGTCAGCGCGTTTTTGATTATTGTCTGGGCGCTGCTAGACACCCTGGTACGTCCGGCTAATCTCTTCCCGGCCGCCTCGCGCCTAAGCAAGTCCGCTTGGATCGGGGTGCACATTGGGGCGGGCTTGGCCTGCGTGGTTTTGGGCTGGTACTCCTTCTTCGGCATGATCGCGGTGGCGGCCTCGGCAGTGTACCTGGCGGGGGTGCGTCCCCAGCTGGCGGCGCTAGCCCCGGCCCGCGTGCGCTCCAAGCTGCGCGTCATTGACGATAACGACCGCAACAACCGGCGCAGCTGATGCGGGCGGTTATCCAGCGTGTTAATCGCGCCGCAGTTAGTGTTGACGGCCAGGTGGTGGGCGCTATTGACCGCCCGGGTCTGCTGGTTTTAGTGGGGGCTACTCACGACGACGGCGCCGCCCAGGTGGCCTTAATTGCCCGCAAAATCGCGGACTTGCGGCTGCTAGAAGGGGAGCTGTCAGTAACCGATGCTGCCGCCCCGGTGCTGGTGGTCTCCCAATTCACCCTTTATGCTGACACCCGCAAGGGGCGCCGCCCCAGCTGGAACCAGGCGGCCGGGGCTGATGTGGCCGAGCCGCTGGTGCAGGCTGTGGTTGAAGATCTGCGCTCGCGGGGGCTTGAGGTGGCCACGGGCCAGTTTGGGGCCCACATGGTGATTGATATGCAGGCCGATGGGCCGGTCACTATTGAGCTTGAGGCCTAGGTGAGGTTTGCGCTTTGCCTCATAGCGGCATAGCGGCATGGCGGCACCCGGATGGGCTTAAGTGACTTAAGATCTGCAAACTGGATCTGCAAACTAGAGGGAGCCTGGCATTGCCAGGCTCCCTTGCATAGTGGCGCCAATGATGGGCCTACGGCCCCTTGGGTGCGCCGCCCAGCCTGCTTATAGGCAGGCTGCGATCACCGTGATGGCAATTAGCGCCGCTAGTAGCAGTGCGCCGTGCTTGTTAGATGCAGTGGACTTAAACGTGCCGGGCCCGGTGGCCGGCTCCAAAATCCCGGTGATGCGGTCGATGGTGGCCAGCCAGACGAAGAACAGCACGAAGCTGACTGAGGCTGCCCACAGGGGCATTGAGGGGGAAATGAGCCACGTTGCTCCGGCGCAACCTAAAGCCAGCAGGGCGCTTACAAGTTGTCCGTCAGAAACACGGTTGTGGGCTGCAAGCGTTTGCTTGACGATGCGCATGTTTTATACCTCCAGTTAGAGCGCGTAACCTGAACAGTCACTAAATGCGTGCAAATATTGTAGTATAAATGTGCTATTTTTCATAGAGAAAATAAGTATTCACTACTTGACAGAAGTGACCTGCTGTATTTAGCGGAAAGATCTCTAAATCCCTAGGGAATTGAGGTTTTTTATGGAATCGCGCGGCAAAGTATGCGTCGCGCACCTGTGGGGGAGGGCTTGGTTTCGGCCTGTTTGCCCTTCCGTGGCGCTTGCTTGCCCTTCCAGTGGGGGGTCCTCCCAGTTTTTAGGGTGCCCTCTTTGAGGAGCCAAGATTTCGGGCCATCGTATGAAATACTCGATCGGATTACTTGGGATTTAAATAAAGCGTGGCGTGAGTAACGGTTTTGGCTGACCTGAGTCAGCTAGGCTCAACTTTGCATATGCCGCGTGCGAAACCGCTAGACCGCTTTATAGGAAAGCGGGATAGCCTTAAGCCATACAGTTATCGATGGACCTGCCAAGGAGCAGCCCCGAATGTTTGAACGTTTTACGGACCGAGCTCGCCGCGTCGTCGTCCTAGCCCAGGACGAAGCGCGCGCGCTCAACCACAACTACATTGGCACAGAGCACCTGCTACTGGGCCTCATCCACGAAGGTGAGGGCGTAGCAGCCAAAGCTCTAGAGTCAATGGACGTAACTCTAGACAAGGCACGTGCCCAGGTAGTGGAGATTATTGGCGAGGGCCAGTCTGCCCCTAGCGGTCACATCCCCTTCACCCCACGCGCCAAGAAAGTACTTGAGCTCAGCCTGCGTGAAGCCCTACAACTAAGCCACAACTACATTGGCACTGAGCACATCCTGCTCGGCTTGCTGCGTGAAGGCGAAGGAGTGGCAGTTCAGGCTCTGGGTAATCTCGACGTCGACCTGGCAGCCCTGCGTCAGGCGGTAATGCAGCTGCTCAGCGGCTATGACGCCAAAGAAACCGTGGGGTCCGGTGCCTCTTCGCTCAAGGAGGGGACGCCGTCGGGAAGCGCCATCCTAGACCAATTTGGCCGTAACCTGACCCAAGCCGCCCGCGAAGGTAAACTCGACCCGGTAATTGGCCGCTCCAAGGAAATGGAGCGCGTCATGCAGATCCTCTCACGCCGCACCAAGAACAACCCGGTGCTAATCGGTGAACCCGGTGTAGGTAAAACCGCCGTGGTGGAAGGTCTCAGCCAGGCCATCGTGCACGGTGACGTTCCCGAAACCCTTCGCGACAAGCAGCTTTACTCCCTGGATATGGGTTCGCTGGTGGCCGGCTCGCGTTACCGTGGTGACTTCGAAGAGCGCCTAAAGAAGGTGCTTAAAGAAGTACGTACGCGCGGTGACATCATCTTGTTCATTGATGAGATCCACACCCTAGTTAGTGCCGGCGCGGCTGAGGGCGCCGTCGACGCCGCCTCCATCCTCAAGCCCATGCTGGCCCGTGGCGAGCTACAGACCATTGGCGCCACCACGCTAGAGGAATACCGCAAGATCGAAAAGGACGCCGCCCTAGAGCGCCGCTTCCAGCCGGTACAGGTAGACCAGCCCACCATTGAGCAGGCCATTCAGATCCTAAAGGGGCTGCGTGACCGCTACGAATCCTTCCACCGCGTCATCATCACCGATGAAGCCATCGAAGCGGCTGTTAAGTTCTCCGACCGCTACATCAATGACCGCTACCTGCCCGACAAGGCCATTGACCTGGTTGACGAGGCCGGCGCGCGCCTGCGCATCCGCCGCATGACCGCCCCGCCGGAGCTACGCGAAATTGATGAGCGCATCGCTGAAGTTAAGCGTGAAAAAGAAAGCGCCATTGACGCTCAGGACTTTGAGCGTGCCGCCGCCCTACGCGACGATGAACGCCGCCTTGGTAGTGAGCGTGCCGCCAAGGAGCAGGCCTGGAAGAACGGTGACCTAGACCAGGTAGCCGAAGTGGATGAAAACCTGATCGCTGAAGTACTGGCCATGAGTACCGGCATTCCGGTGGTCAAGCTGACCGAGGCTGAATCCACCAAGCTGCTCAACATGGAAGCCGAGCTACACAAGCGCATCGTGGGCCAGAACAAGGCCATCGAGGCGCTGAGCAAGTCCATCCGCCGCACCCGCGCCGGACTCAAGGACCCCAAGCGCCCCGGCGGTTCCTTCATCTTCGCCGGTCCCACCGGTGTGGGTAAGACCGAGCTGGCTAAGGCCCTGGCTGAGTTCCTGTTCGACGACGAAGACGCACTAATCCAGCTGGATATGAGTGAATTCGCCGAAAAGCACACGGTTTCGCGCCTGTTTGGTGCCCCTCCCGGCTATGTCGGTTACGACGAAGGTGGTCAGCTGACCGAAAAGGTACGCCGTCGCCCCTTCTCCGTGGTGCTATTCGATGAGGTTGAAAAAGCCCACCCGGACATCTTCAACTCGCTGCTGCAGATCCTTGAAGACGGACACCTCTCTGACGCCCAGGGGCGCGTGGTTGACTTCAAGAACACGGTGATCATCATGACCACCAACCTGGGCTCCAAGGACATTGGCAAGTCGGTAGCCACCGGTTTCCAGTCCACTGAGAGCGGCACCATGGACTACGAGGAAATGAAGGCCCACGTTAACCGTGAGCTCAAGCAGCACTTCCGCCCCGAGTTCCTCAACCGTGTGGATGACCTGATCGTCTTCCCGCAGCTGAGCAAGCCCGAGGTGCGCCAGATCGTGGACCTGATGATTGCCCGCCTCGACAAGCGCCTGGTAGAGCAGAACCTGTCCATTGAACTGACCGACGCCGCCAAGGAGCTACTGGCTGACCGTGGCTTTGACCCGGTGCTTGGGGCTCGCCCGCTGCGCCGTGCCGTGCAGCGTGACATTGAAGATGCCCTCAGTGAGAAGATCCTGTTCGGTGAGATTGCTACCGGCAGCCACATCCTGGTCGATGCTCAGGGTGAAGGTCTGCTGGGTGAATTCACCTTCACTTCCATTCCTGGCGCCGCCCGCCTACCCAAGGCTAAGACCCAAGATGGTGAACAGGCTGAAGAAGCACAAATTGAGGCCGCCGAATCGGAAGCTGAAGGTGTCTGACCTTTAAGCTGTCTGAAGCTAACGCATCAGGCCTGTTAGAACGCTAATGCAACGAGGGCCGCCCCCGCTAACGGGGGCGGCCCTAGTTATTTTGGTTGGGGGATTGTAGCGCTATTTGTAGTCTTGCACACACAAAAAGCTTTAACATATTTACAAATATTGGCCTGTTTGGGGCATAAAAATTTGAATTTAGGCCATAAGTCACATTAGGATTTTGTCGGTGCGTGACTTCCCGTCACGCCCCACATGGTAAGGCAAGCATCGACAAGAAGAAGGCGAAGATGCCCAAGTACGTATACATGTTCAGTGAGGGTGACAAGGACCAGAAGGATCTGCTCGGCGGTAAGGGTGCAAACCTGGCTGAGATGACTCGCCTGGGACTGCCGGTGCCTCCTGGCTTCACTATCACTACTGACGCTTGTCGCGCATACTTGCACGACGGCGCTGTTCCCCCGGAGCTAGCTGTACAGGTAACCACCGCGCTACGTCGCGTAGAAGAAGACCTAGGCCGCCAGCTAGGTGACGCCGAGGACCCGCTGCTGGTGTCGGTGCGTTCGGGAGCCAAGTTCTCGATGCCGGGCATGATGGAAACCGTGCTCAACATTGGTCTAAACGACCAGTCCGTTGAGGGCCTGGCCAAGGTAAGTGGCGACGAGCGTTTCGCCTGGGACTCCTACCGCCGCCTAATCCAGATGTTCGGTAAGACCGTGCTGGACATTGAAGGTGAATTCTTCTCCTCCGCCCTAGACGCAAAGAAGCTAGAAAAGGGCGTCAAGCTGGACTACGAACTGAGCGTAGACGCTCTCAAGGAACTGGTAGACCAGTACAAGCAGATCGTTAAGGAACACGCGGGCATCGACTTCCCCCAGGACCCGCGCACCCAGCTAGACATGGCCTCCGAAGCCGTGTTCCGCTCCTGGAACACCGAGCGTGCTCACATCTACCGTCGTCGTGAGAAGATCCCGCACGACCTGGGCACCGCCGTCAACGTTTGCACCATGGTCTTCGGCAACATGGGCGAGACCTCCGGTACCGGTGTGTGCTTCACCCGCGACCCCTCCACCGGCCAC
>ERZ772770.362-NODE-362-length-10713-cov-3.24188_pt1 | contig 10713 bp, 11 predicted proteins | sample MGYA00511361_ERZ772770 | MGnify/ENA primary metagenome ERZ772770 (study PRJEB29015, sample SAMEA2738026) | human oral metagenome | biome: human oral; feature: human-associated habitat; material: saliva | place: China | collected 2251 ... | reverse complement strand
CTGATAGCGGTAGACATTGTCCATAATGGCTTCTACCGGTTGGTCCTGGCGGGCTTCACTGCCGGCCGTCACCAAAAAGCAAATATCCGGATGAGCCTGAGCCAGACGCTTGACGATGGTCAGCAGGGATTCCTTGCCCCAAGGTAGCAGGGTCCCATTGGTCACCAAGACTGTCGGTAGGTCAGTTGGTAACTGGAAATCAGCTACTGGCTTCTTAGGATAGGTCGGACCCAACCAGGTCAGATGAGCTGGAAAGTCCTTGCGGAACTCTAATTCTTCCATGCCCAGAGCTAGAATGCCATAAGGCGAATAGAAGCCCTCTTCGCCATTTTCGCGATAGAGCTTAAACTGCTGATAGATGACGGGGTCAAATCGCTTAAGGGCCTTCTTAACAAAGAGTCTATAGACTAGACGCTTGAAGCCATGGACGGCGCCCCGCCCTAGACGGTTGCGCAAGGCTTGGCGCCAGTTAAGAGGTGGCTTGAGCCCCCCTAAGAAGGCAGGCGCGTCGGTCTTACTTTCGATTGAAAAAGGCGTCGGGTTGGTCGTCAACCATGGCAGGCCCAACTTATCACAGACCATGCCTAGGGGCGCGAAGACAAAGTCCACGGTCGCCACATCTGGTTGAGTCTCTCTCAAAATAGCTTCCACCTGGGTCATGAGGTCCTGACACATGGTGATGGCAGCCTGAATCTGCCCGTAGAGGGTGGAGGCATTGAGTTTGGTATCGGTCGAGGCAATGTTGTCGAAGACATCTGGTTGATCAGGCAGGAGGGCCTGGCACTTAAAGCCCAAAGCCTGGACTACCGGCACCTTGGTCAGGCCTGTATAGACGGTAATATCATAGTTAGGGTTATCTAATAAGGGTTGCATCAAGCCCAGAACGGGATAGAGATGCCCACTTAATGGGGGGGCAAACACGGCCAGTTTGATGACTCGGCAGGTCATAGTCTCCCACTCCTTTGTTCATAAATTCATCTCACTGCTCTAGTGTGAACCATCTCCGCTCAATAGTCAACGATATTTACGATTTTTTTAGATTAAGTTTGCATAACGCCAAGCAAAAAGGACAGGTCGAATAACCTGTCCCAAATTCTTAATCTTCGCCGATAATTCGTACTTCTGGCTCCATGAAGACCCCAGTCCGGGCCCAGACCACCAGACGAATGTGTTCAATGACTTCCAAGTAGTCGGTAGCTGTCGCATGGTCTACATTAACAATGAAGCCCGCGTGCTTGGTCGAGACTTGCGCCCCACCTACTTGGTAGCCCTGCAGGCCAGCATCTTGAATGAGCTTGCCGGCAAAGTAACCCTCAGGTCGCTTGAAGACCGAGCCGCAAGACGGATATTCTAGCGGTTGCTTGCTTTGACGTAGGTGGGTCAACTCGGCCACCTTGCTATCAATGGCGCTCTGATCTCCTGGCGCTAAATCGAAGGTGACGCCTAAAATAACTTCGTCCCCTTCTTGGAAACGACTGTGGCGATAGCTGAAGTCGCAGTCCGCTCCCGCATAGGTCTTGAGCTGGCCGTCACGCGTCACCACCTCAACCTGGCTAATGACATCCTTGACCTCGCCCCCATAGGCGCCGGCATTCATATAGATGGCCCCACCAATGGAACCCGGAATGCCACAGGCAAATTCCAAGCCAGTCAGCCCGGCAGCAGCCGCCTGACGGCTGGCTTCAATCAAGGCCGCCCCACTAGCTGCCTTCAACTGGTTGCCTTCTATGACCAGCTCCTGCATGTCTGTTAGAATCATGACTAGGCCCCGGATACCACCGTCTTTGACGATGAGGTTGCTGGCATTGCCCAAAACGGTTAGAGGCAAGTTTTCTTGCTTGACTGCTGCTAGGACCCTTTGGACTTGCTCCACAGAACGTGGGAAGACTAAGAAATCAGCAGGCCCCCCTGTCTTGGTGTAGGTATAATTAGATAAGGGTTCATTGGCTTTGATGGTCAAAGTCCCTAAGATATCTTGTAATTTGGCTAAATCCACCATAAATTAACCTCTTTTCACATAATTTACTGGCCTGAATCCTTGAGGACAAGTTCCATCAGGATAGTATCGTAGTAGCGGCCGCCACGGGCCACGCGTTGGGTCAGTCGACCTCGCTCCTGGAAGTCGAATTTCTTATACAGGCCGATGGCTGGCAGGTTGTCCGCAATGACTTCTAGATGCAGGACACGCAGTCCCACCCCCTGGGCAAAATCCAGCATGGTCTCCATCAAAAGGGAGCCAATGCCATAGCCCCAATACTCGGCAATCAGGCAGACGCCGATTTCGGCTACATGAGCTAGGTCTGGCAGATTTTGGGGCTGAACCGTCGCAAAGCCTACCAGCTGACCATCCACTTCGCTGACTAGCATGAGGGCGTGGGGATGCTGGTCATATTGCTCGATGATGGTCACTTGTGCCTCCACATCATCGGAATTATCGGCTAGGACCACAAAGGGTGACTCCTGGCGAATCTGGCTCAACATACCTAAGATAGCGCGAGCATCGCCGACTTCTGCCTGGCGAATAATGACTTCTACATCCTGCTTATCTGGCATGGTCGCTTACCTCCTTGCTCCATTGGCTCAACCATTCTGGCTCCTGGCCCCCCACCCATTGGATGGTCAAGACCCGGTCGTCGACCTCTTGACCGTATGAGAGTGCCAGGTCAAGATAGGCCGTCGGGAGTTCCGTTTCGATAAATTGGGCCCACTCCACCAAGTCGCCCTGCTGGCGATAGGAAGCCAAGTCCACCGTATCGGCGCCCCCTTCTTCCAGTCGGTAGGCGTCAATATGAATGAGACGAGGCGCCGCTTGGCCTTCCAAGTCATATTCTTTCACAATAGTATAGGTGGGACTCTTAATAGCTCGCGCAATCCCTAAGGCCTTGCCCAGTCCTTGGGTAAAGGTAGTCTTGCCAGCCCCCAGATCCCCTTCCAAGCGAATCCAGGTTCCTGCAGGTAAGACGGGAGCCAGGCTTGCTGCCAAGGCTTGGGTGTCTTGGGCTGAATGGGTCTCTACTCTCATGACGGCACTCCTTTTGACATGATATATTTCCTTCATTATATTATAACCAAAAGCCCGTCAAGACGGAAATAATATGCTAGCTAATCCGGTTACAATTGCGAAAAATTTGACTTTCTGCTTGATTCTTGGTAACGTATAGGCAACTACACTTAATCAGGAGGGATCGTATGAAAAACAAACGATTAGCACTTGTACTTGCGGCGATTGTCTTCTTAATTGCGATTATTATTGCTTTATGGGCTATTTTATCAGGGGTTTTGAAGGGCAACCAACCAAGTCCTCAAGTCTCTGGGTCTAACATTGCCCAAGTTGTCTCATCTTCAGAATCTAGCTCTTCTGCCGCTTCTAGCTCTTCCACTAGCACTTCTAGCCAAAGCCAAAGTAGCGAATCCAAAGCTTCTGGCGAAGAAAAATCTACCACCGTTACCTTCAAGTTCTATGTACACGGCGAAATCATCGGTAGCTTTGATGTACCAAATGCTGCTGGTAAGACCGTCTTCGAAGCAATGGAATCCAACAAGGAAATCCGCTTCAAATACAATGAAGAAGAACAAGTCATCGACAACTTCTTCGACAACGTTAACGACGGCGAAAACACCTGGGTTTACCTCTTAAATGGCCAAGTGGCTGATCACGGGGTTAAAACTCAAGTCCTCAAAGCCGGCGACTCCATCGACTGGTACTTCGGCACCATCGACGAAATCCCAACCTCTATTATTCCAGCCTCAGACGCTGAAGCTGAATAATCTCTCTATAGTCAAAGTAAAAGCGAGCCAGCCCAGTGCTGCCTCGCTTTTTTGTATGCTTGCTTCTTGGGTTATGGGCTTTCGACGCAGCTTGAGCCCTTTTCAGGGCTTCTCTCTGAGCTAGTGGTCCACTCGGCAAAGTGGGCCACTGGCTCTCAGCTTTTGACCTGTTTTGCGCCTTTTTCCAAGCTTTCTCGCCGAGCTAGTGGTCCACTCGGCAAAGTGGACCGCTGGCTATCAGCTTTTGACCCAGTTTGCGCCTTTTCCCTAGCCTCCTCGCCGAGCTAGTGGTTCACTCGACGGAGTGGGCCACTGGCTCCTAGCTTTTGACCCGGTTTTCGCCTTTTTCCGGGATTTCTGACTGAGCTAGTGGTCCACTCAAAAGAGTGGACCACTGGCTCCTGGCCTTTCTCCTGTTTCCACTCAGCTGCGGCGAAGGCGTAGGCCTTTTGGATAGTAGTTCTTGAGTACTCGGCCGGTGACCTTGGCGAAGCCAAGGCCGTTGCCGCCCGCTAGGACTTGGTACCAACCATTTGGTTTGTCCTCCGCCAAGTCGACCGTCTCGCCGGCTAGGTAGCGGGTGACTTGCTCTTCGGACAGGGCCACCTGGCTGACCGTCTCATCCGGACGCAGTGCCAAGCCCAGAGCAAAGCTAGGCTCGAAGCGTTTCTTCTTGAATTCGCCCAAATGCAGACCCTTATGGGCAATCCGTAATTTGCCTAAATCCGGCAGACCCTCTGGCAAGAGATAGAGATGGTCGCCAAAAGTCTGGAGGACACCTGGCAAGGTCACGGTCAGATGACTAGCCGCAAAATCCTGCCAGAGCTTGAGCTGCTCAGCCGTCACTTTGGCTTTGAGGGGCTTGAATTTACGAGACTTGCCTTCAGTCTCCTGCCCTTCATAGCAAAACTTGGCCACAAACTGCCCCTCGCCCCGGAAATGTTGCGGATACATGCGGGCCGTCTCAGAATAGGTCAGGCCCGCCACCATGCCATTGAGCTTAGGCACCTCAAGCAAGGTCAGCGGATAGTGCTCCAGCAACCAAGCCACAATGTCCTCATTCTCCTCAGGCGCCCAAGTGCAAGTCGAATAAACCAAGGTCCCGCCTGGCTTAAGCATCAGCAGCGCCTGCTCCAGAATTTCTCGCTGCAGCGCCGCACACTGGCTGGGATATTCCGGCGTCCAGTAGTCCATGGCCTCAGCCTGCTTACGGAACATGCCCTCGCCCGAGCAAGGCGCATCCAGTACAATCAGGTCAAAGTAAGCCGGAAAGACCTGGGCCAAGCGCTCTGGCGACTCATTGGTTGCCACCACATTGCGGGCCCCGAAGCGCTCCAGGTTCTCAGCCAGAATCTTGCTACGTTTGGGATAAATTTCGTTGGCTACTAAGAGGCCTTGGTTATCTAAGTATGACAGCAAATGGGTCGACTTGCCTCCAGGAGCTGCTGCCAAGTCCAGGACTTTGAGCCCTGGCTGGGGCGCGGCTGCCTGGCCCACCATTTGAGCGGCTGGCTCCTGAGAATAGACCAAGCCCGTCACATGGGCGGTCGAGCTACCTGCCACCTTACCATAGTAGCCCCAAGGGGTGCCCGGCATGGGCTGGGCCGATTCAGGCAAAGCTGACTGACTGGCCTTGAGAGGGTTGACCCGGAAGCCCGACTCCGCCTCTAGCTTAAAGGAATCTAGGAAGGCCTGCCCCTCCTCTGGGCCCAATAGGGCTAAGTATTTTGCTTGAAATCCTGCTGGAAATGTCATGACCGGCCTCCTTATGTCTTCTCATTTTATTGTAGCGGGATAAAGTAGCAACTGCAAGCCCAAAAGGCCTTCCCAAAGACAAAAACACCCTGCCCTCAGGCAAGGTGCTTAAGAGATTATTCCTTAACAAAGGCAACCTGATCCAACTTAAAGCCCTGATCTGAGACTTCAGTCAAGGTCAGAACTTCTTCGCCTAGTAGAACCCGAATAGTGCCTTCTGACTGGCTCAGTTCTGGTTTGGTTAGCCGTAGATAGATGGTCCCTGTCTCTCTGACGTGGGCGTAGAGACCGGACACTTGATTCTCTAGGACTTCTACCATCTTATCTGGATCTACTTCTTGGCCTAGGGCCTTCTGATAGGCGGCCACATCCAGCCCCAATTCTTGGCGTGCTTTCTCGATTTCCTGGCTGGTCATGCCGGGTTTAATCTTCTTAGCTAGCGCTCGCTGGTTGACGGTCACTAAAGTTTGGAAGGCTTGACCCTGCTTGGCAAGTTGCTCGGCATCAATCTCAAGCTCCATATCGGATTCCGTGACGGTTACTTTCTTAATGAGGTGGGCAGATTGTGCTAGATAAGTCCCTGACAAGGCATTAGACTGAGCCAAGGCTAGACTAGGTGTGACAAGGGATAAGACTAACATGAAAGTTGCTAGAAGTGAATAAAATAAGGTCCGCTTGCTTGCGTATTGACGATTGGCTGCTAGTGTATAGTGCGTATGACTCATGGTGTTTCCTCCTAACTCGCTAGATACCATAAATTAAAAACAAGAATAGCCAGTGCTATTGAGGGAATTGACGTTAAGCGACCTAGTTTCTTTCATTAAATTCACCTCTTGCTTTAATATTTTTTTCATTATACACCAGTGTCAAGCAATATGGAAGCCCTTTTTTCAATTTAACTTGTATTTGGCTCCTAAGCTCTTTAGAATTGAAGATAAGGGAGGTGTCGCATACTGTGAGAGGTCATATCAAGCAAAAACTCCATAGTCTGGCCAGCGGCGAATTAGTTGCCCTTGCTGTCTTCTGGCTCAATTTCTTCCTCTTCAAAAAATACTTGATCACACCACAAGCCCTGATTTCCATTGCTTACCCCCTCGTGCTAGTCAGCCTTATCCTGCTACAAGGTTCCCTTTATTGGTGGATTCTGATCAAGCGCTTTAGCAAGCCCAACTTTGCAATCAAGCAGATAGGCCCAATTTATGGACTACTCAGGCAAGTAGACCTCATCCTATTAGCCCTCGGCATGCCAATCATCCTAATTGAGTTCAGCTCCTGGCCAGTTACCCTGATAGCAGTAGCCATTTGGCTCTTCGCCCTCATAGAGTGGATCAACTACTTTCACTGGCAACTATCCTACAGCCTCAATCCCCTAGTTCTCTTAAGTAAGGTGGCAAATAAGAAGCTTAGAAAGAGCAAAATAGCCAAGGAAATTGATAAATCTAAATAGCGCCTAAAAAGGCAATCAGCAGTAAGGCACTGACCCCCGTAAATGAGAATTAAATAAAAACACCTCCAAGTTGGATTAGGTACAATATAATCAAATGCACATGGAGGTGTCTTTTTATGGTTAAAAAATGTGTGGCCTATTCTGTCGATACAAAGAATAAAGCCGTAGAAATGAAATTACAGGGATATAGTACAAAACAAATAATGCAGGAGCTAAACATAAAAAAAATGAAACTCAAGTAGAAACATGGTTTAGATGGTAAAAAAATGGAGAAATTCATCGTTTCCACCAACAGATAGGAAAACAATATTCTTACGAAAAAGGAATGGCTGAACTTTCAGAAATCGATCAATTAAAATTAGAACTAAAAAGAAAAGAAGTTGAATTAGAAATATTAAAAAAATACAAGGAATTGGAAAGGAAGTGTCGCCTCAAGTAGTTGTATAGTTAGTGGAAGAATTGAAAGATAAATATGCGGTACATTTAATTTGTTCTTGCCAGTAAAGGCATACGTCCATCCATGTCTCGCAAGGGAACCAGCATAGATAATGGCATGATGGAGTCCTTCTTTGGTATCTTGAAAACAGAAATGTTTTACGGATTTGAGAAAAATTTCAAGTCTCTGGATCAACTGGAGCAAGCTATTACCGAGTATATTTTTTACTACAACAATAAACGCATTAAAGCAAAACTAAAAGGACTTAGTCCTGTTCAGTATAGAACTAAATCCTTTCAATAATATTTTTTGTCTAACTTTTTGGGGTCAGTACAATGACTCATAAATATTTTTTTGCAAGTTCAAATACTCCATGAGATTAATAACTTTATTATTTTCGCCAACTTTACTAATCGTATAAACATTCTCCAAATTTCTCAACATCAATTGAGAAATTTGGCTTTTTCCGTTGCTCAGTTAAAGCGTCCTTTAGTTGTATATTTCCTGTTAATATCCCTTTTGAAGCATAACATTGTTTTCAATGATCGCACCCGATTGTTGACACCCATTTTAGAACCTATTCTTTGATTTTCAATAAGCGTAAACTGTTTAATGTTACAAGTAAAGTTGCTCCCATATCAGCAAATATCGCTATCCAAAGTGTTAACCAACCGGGCATGACCAAAAGTAATGCCACTAATTTAATCGCCAAAGAGAAGGTAATGTTTTGCTTGATGATTGCTAAAGCCTTACGACTTAATTTTATTGTATATGGCAATTTACTCAAATCATCAGACATTAAGGCGATGTCAGCCGTTTCTAAAGCTGTATCAGTTCCAGCACCACCCATTGCTACACCAACGGTAGATGCCGCAAGGGCTGGAGCATCATTCACGCCATCTCCGACCATCCCCACACTTTGATGTTTTTCTCGAAGTTCTTTAATAAAATTAAGCTTATCTTCTGGAAGTAAGTCAGCTTTAATATCCGAAACACCAACTTGTTTTCCGATGGCTGTTGCCGTTCTTTGGTTATCGCCTGTTAGCATCACTGTTTCGATTCCCATATTGTTCAACTTGCCGATAACTTCTTTAGACGATTCCCTCATTTCATCGGCTACGGCAATAAACGAAAGAATTTCTTTTTCTGTTCCTAACACCATCACCGTTTTACCTTGAGTTTGCATATCGGCAATTTTTTCTTTTTTATCGCTTGAAATGCTTCCGTGTAATTCCTCAAAAAGATTTTGACTTCCCACATAATACATTTCATTATTTATTTTGGCTTTAACGCCTTTACCTGTAATGGATTGAAAATCCTCTACTGTTACTTCATTGAATTTTAATCCATTTTCTTCTGCTTTTCGCATAATCGCTGAAGCAAGAGGGTGCTGCGATCCTTTTTCAATGGCTGATGTTATGGTTATTAATTCATTTTCATTTCTACCATATGTCACAATGTCTGTTACAGCTGGAATCCCTTTGGTTAATGTTCCTGTTTTATCAAAGGCTATCGCTTTTAAGTGTCCTGCTGCTTCTAAATGGATACCACCTTTAATTAATACACCATTTTTCGCTGCATTTCCTATTGCTGTAACCACAGCAACTGGAGTTGAGACTACTAAGGCACAAGGACAACCAACCACTAATACAGCTAATCCTTGATAAATCCATTGGCTCCAGTCTCCGCCAAATAATGGTGGAACTACTGCAATTAAAAGAGCTAGTATGACAATAGCTGGTGTATAGTATTTTGCAAATTTATCGACAAACGCTTGAGAGGGGGCCCGTTCTGCTTGGGCTTCTTCTACCAAGTGAATGATTTTTGAAAGAGTGGTATCTTCAACTCGTTTTGTTACTTTAACCTCAAGTAACCCTTCTTCATTCAAGGTTCCTGCAAATACTTCATCATTTGTGATTTTCGTTACTGGAACACTTTCACCTGTAATCGCAGCCTGATTTAATGTCGATGTACCTTTAACCACTATTCCATCCATTGCTAACTTTTGACCGGGCTTAACTATCATGATGTCTCCAACTTGAATCTCATCAACATGAATCATCATTTCTTCATTGCCTCGTCGAATTAACGCTTCTTTTGGGGCAATATCCATTAAAGATTCAATAGATTGACGTGCTTTATCCATTGAATAACGCTCTAATGCTTCACTAATCGCAAATAGGATAACAACGGTTGCCCCTTCACCCCATTCACCAATAATTGCAGCTCCTATAATGGCAATAGTCATAAGCGTATTCATATCGAAATTTAATCTGCTTAAATTTTTGAGACCTTTAATAAATAACGAATATCCACCGATTAAAATGGACGCTGCATAACCAATTGTCGGTAGAACATGCTCTTCACCATACTGCTCTCCTAAGAACCAGCTAACTACAAGTAAAAGAGCTGATATATATACCTTAATGTTTTCTTTCTGCTTCCAAAAAGGTTCTCCTTCTACCCTTTGTTCTTTTTCATCTCGAATTTTTAAATTTTCAAATGCTCCTGCTTTTTCTAATTCTTCAATGGTTGTCGTCCCTTTAACATAAACTTTAGATGCTCCGAAATTTACTTTCGCATCCTGAACACCGGGAAGTTCTTTAACATTATTTTCAAAAATGGCTGCACAGTTAGTACAAGTAAATCCTTGAACACGATAGGCTTTCATTTCTTCTTCGAACTGTTTTGCTTTCCCACTAGACATTGATCTTCACCTCTTTCTTAAGTGCCAATGCAATCATCATAATTTGTCTGATATGCTCATCATCTAATGAATAAAATGCAAGTTTTCCCTCTTTTCGAAACTTAACAATCCCTTGCTTATGGAGCGTTCGTAGGTGATGAGAGGCATTTGCAACCGTAACACCTATAATATTTGCAATATCACACACACACAGTTCGTCATCTTGACACAATGCATAGGTAATTTTTGCTCTATTTTTATCTGCAATAGCTTTTAACATTTGGGCAACACTAGAAATATCTACTGTCTGTAAATTACCTTGTATTCGATTGACCTTTTCTTCGTCATAACAGTAAATTTCACAAGTATCTTTTTTAATCATATTCTCACCCCCAATATCATTCAAGTATTTGCTTGAATATAGTATAACCCTTTTCATTACTTAATTCAAGTGTTTTTTTGAGTGAATAAAAAAATTCATAAAAAAAGACTTGGAGTACCCAATTCTAATAACAAAATAACCAATCTGCATAAGACTTTAAGTACATAACATTATTAGTATTGAACTTGTTGAGGAGGTGCTCTATGAATCAGCTTGAGTTTCAGCGTAATCACCTACAA
>ERZ772770.357-NODE-357-length-10749-cov-3.07537_pt1 | contig 10749 bp, 9 predicted proteins | sample MGYA00511361_ERZ772770 | MGnify/ENA primary metagenome ERZ772770 (study PRJEB29015, sample SAMEA2738026) | human oral metagenome | biome: human oral; feature: human-associated habitat; material: saliva | place: China | collected 2251 ... | reverse complement strand
TGGCTCGGATATCGTCGCAGCGATAGTCAATAAATATCGTGATATTTCTCTTGGGCGTGTTATCTTATTAGTGGATATGACCATCGTAACGGGAAGTTACCTTGTTCTACGTAGTTGGGAGCAGGTTATCTATGGTTATGTAAACTTGATTGTCACCTCTTTTGTACTTGATCAAGTTATTAACTCCAGTCGTCGTTCGGTGCAATTCCTTATTATTTCGGAGCGTTATAAGGAGATTTGCGATATGATATCTCAGGGCCAGCCACACCGTAGTAGTACGATTATCGATGCAAAGGGTTATTATACTGGTAACAATATAAAGATTGTTATTGTTGTGACTCGCCAGCGTGAGGCGTCATACGTTTATCGTATGATTGATGATATCGACCCAGATGCTTTCGTAACACAGAGCCAAGTAATGGGTGTGTTCGGTAAGGGATTTGATAAATTTAAAGTGAAGAAGAAATCATCTAATAAGAATAAGCCGAAGGCTACTAATCTGCCTAAGCAATAAAGATAACAAAGCCGGCTGACACGTGGTTGCGTGTTAGCCGGCTTTGCTTTGTGGGTATTGGGCTTATTAGCCTTATAAGGCCTATTAGCCCAATAAGGCTTATTGCTTTATTAGCCTTATAAGGCCTATTAGCCTAATAGGGCTTATTGCTCTCTTAGCTTTTACTTCATCTTTAGTGCTGCCTTGATACCAGCCTCAACGTCTTTCATATCGGCTGTTGGCTCAAAGCGGTCGATGACGTGTCCCTGTCGGTCTATGAGGAACTTTGTGAAGTTCCATTTGATACTTGGATCCTTAGCATAATCAGGATTCTCCGCACGGAACTTCTCATCAAGGAACTTACCGATGTTATTATTCATGTTAAAGCCCTTGAATGGCTGTTGAGCCTTTAGGTAAGTGTAAAGTGGTGATTCGTTACGACCATTGACATTAACCTTTGCAAACTGTGGGAAAGTAGTTCCATAGTTAGCTGTGCAGAAGGAATGAATATCGCGGAAAGAGCCTGGAGCTTGTGCGCCAAACTGATTACAAGGGAAGTCAAGGATTACGAGTCCTTGATTCTTATAGGTCTCATAGAGTTTCTGTAAGGCTTCATACTGTGGTGTAAATCCACATTTTGTCGCCGTATTGACGATGAGTAGCACCTTACCCTTGTAGTCCTTCAACTTGACGGTATGTTCGTTTCCGTCCTTTACACTAAACTTGTAAACATTCTTCTGAGCCATGATAGGCAGTGCCATGAGGACTAAGAAGAGGAGTGATAATAGTTTCTTCATTTGTTTAATCATTGATATCCACATCCGTTTATTGCTCAAGGAGAATAAAGCAAATAAAGGTTTTGTGGCTTATGTGTTCTAAGTTTTTAATAAATGAGTATGTTTTATCGTACATGTATAGGCTGTATACGAATTGTTACAATAGTTTCAACAGTTCTTTCATACCTTCGCTTGCACCCTTCTTGATATGTGTTAATCGTCCAGAAGCATGTGCTGGCGTATCGTCTGGGTCAATCAGATAGATAGGAGTTGCTGGTCGGGTGTATTGCACAAGACCCGCAGCAGGATAAACAACTAACGATGTCCCGATGATAACAAGGATGTCAGCTTGTGCTACAACCTCAGCAGCTGGCTCAATCATTGGGACTGATTCACCGAAAAAGACAATGAAAGGGCGCAATAGACTACCATCTTCTGCAAGTGTTCCTGGCGCTACTTCGCAGTTGTCTTCAGGCAGTTCCTGTATGTATCGGTTATCGTAAGGAGCCTTACTTGAGCACACCTTCGTCAGTTCTCCATGTAGGTGGATAACCTTTGAAGACCCAGCTTTCTCGTGAAGATTGTCAACATTCTGCGTAATTACTGTCACATCGTAATCTTTCTCAAGTTCCTTGATAAGGCGATGACCCTCATTAGGCTTGGCGGCATAGAGTTTTTTGCGTAGATTGTTGTAGAAGTTGTTGACGAGTGTGGGGTTAGCTACCCATCCCTCGTGCGTAGCTACCTGTTCAACAGGGTAATCCTCCCATAATCCATCGTTGCCGCGAAAGGTCTTGAAGCCACTCTCTACGGACATTCCAGCACCTGTTAAGAATACGATTTTCTTCATACGTCTGTCTTTTATGAGTTGAGGCTTGAAGGAGGTAGACAAGGTTATAGGCTTTAATTTCAAAACACTTACAAATAGAGTTTTGAACAAATGAAGTACTAATAATATACCTCTTGTTTTCTGCCGATACCTTTAACTTGCACAGTATTCCTCCGCTCTCTTTGACAAATTTAGTAATTTTAATCCGATTAATGCAAAACTATACCTTAAAAATAGTATCTTTGCACATTAATTATTAATAATATTAAGAACGATAATGGATAAATTAAGCTATGCACTGGGAATCGGTATCGGTTCACAGCTCGCAGGAATGGGCGCAAAGGAACTGAATATTGACGACTTCGCACAGGCTATCAAGGATGTAATTTCAGGTTCAGAACTGAAAGTTGACAATGCAGAGGCACAGACTCTCGTACAAAACTTCTTCCAAGAGCAGGAGGCTAAGCAGCAGGCTGCAGCCGCTGAGGCTGGTAAGGCAGCAAAGGCTGCTGGTGAGGCTTTCCTTGCTGAGAACGGTAAGAAGGATGGTGTTGTAACCTTACCATCAGGTTTGCAGTATCAGGTGTTGAAAGAGGGCAATGGTAAGAAGCCTTCAGCTACAGATCAAGTAGTATGTCATTATGAGGGAACACTGATTGATGGTACTGTTTTTGACAGTTCTTATCAGCGTAACCAGCCAGCTACTTTCGGCTTGAATCAGGTTATCCCAGGTTGGACGGAGGGTGTTCAGCTTATGCAGGAGGGTGCTAAGTATCGCTTCTTCATCCCTTATAACCTTGCATACGGTGAGCGTGGTGCTGGTGCACAGATACCTCCATTCGCAGCTCTTGTCTTCGACGTAGAGTTGAAAGAGGTAAAGTAAAGAATTGTGTGTAGGCGATAATAGACTGCAATATACGTCCATCATCGCCTACTCTAATAATATTGCTTAAGAAACTAAACAATTAAAATAATGAAGAAAATTTATTTCTTAGCCGCTATGGCTATCGCAGCTGCAGGCTTCACTGCTTGTGGTAACTCAGCTCCAAAGGAAGATTTGAAGTCTGATGTTGACTCTTTGAGCTATGCTTTCGGTATTGATCAGGGTCAGAGTGTAAAGCAGTATCTCCAGCAGATGCAGATTGATACAGCTTACATCGACGAGTTTATCAAGGGTATGAACGATGGTGCGCAGAATGGTGATGATAAGAAGCGTGCTGCTTACAATGCTGGTATCGGCGTAGGTATGCAGATGAACATGATTATCAAGAATCAGATCAACCGTCAGATCTTTGGTGAAGACTCTACAAAGACTGTTTCTTTGGATAACTTCCTCGCTGGTTTTGCTGCAAGTGCAAAGGGTCAGGGACAGAAGATGACCGTTGAGCAGGCTCGTGAAGTTGAGCAGAAGACTTCAAAGGCTATCCAGATGAAGGCTGCTGAGAAGACATACGGTGAGAATAAGAAGAAGAGTGATGCTTACATGGCCGCCAACGCTAAGAAGGAAGGTGTGAAGACTATCGGTCAGGGTGTACAGGTTAAGGAACTCAAGGCAGGCTCTGGTGCTACCCCAAAGGCTTCTGATGTTGTTAAGATTAACTATGTAGGTAAGACTATCGATGGTAAGGTTTTCGACCAGCGTGATGGTGCTACAATGCCAGTAGGTGGTGTTATCCCAGGATTTACAGAGGCTTTGACAAAGATGCCTGTTGGTGCAAAGTGGGAAATCACTATTCCTTATACAGCTGGTTACGGTGCTGAGCAGCCAAGTCCAGACCTCAAACCATTCTCAACACTTATCTTTACAGTTGAGTTACTTGGTATCGAGAAGGCTCCAGAGGGTCAGCCAGGTATGCCTCAGGGTCAGCCAGTTATGCCACACGGCAAGCCAGGTATGTAATCAACTAAGGCTTGATAAAGGTTCGATGAGTCTTCCTTTCTTGTATGGAAGAGCATCAGCTGTAATCCATTTTCACGGTGATGGCGAATTATTTTCATGAAAGAAAATATTTATTGTCGTGAAAATAAATATTTATTCTCATGAAAGTAATTCTTTATTTTCATGAGAATAATTCAGTAATGATACTCTTGTCTTATAGGAAAGGAAGACACACATATATTTATTAAAGCTTAGTAATTATCGAATTAAAGCTTAGTAATCATCGAATCTACATCCTTTTTAATATAGAAAAACCTTTTCTTTAAAAACGACAAAACAATGAAGAAACTTATAATACTGGCTCTGCTCGTTGCAGCAGGTTCAGTCTTTAATACTGCAAGTGCACAGAGTAAGAAGAAAGGAAAGCAGAATACAAAGTGTCCAGTAGAATGTAAAGAAGGCGCAGTAGTACTGACTTCTGCTTCTGATACATTAAGCTATGCTGCAGGTATGTCTATGACACGTGGTTTGGACGAGTATCTTGCAAATCAGTTTGGTGTTACTCCAGCACAGATGCCAGACTTCCTGCGTGGCTTGCGTCAAGGTATTGATAATCGCAAAGACTCTGCTTTTGCTGCTTATGTAGCAGGATTGCTCATCAGTTCACAGGTAGACAAGACCATGTTGCCTAATATTGCATCTAAGTTCGAAGGCACATCAGCTCCAATTAACCCTGATATGCTTTATAAGGGCTTTATTGCAGCTTTGGCAAAGGATTCTACAGTTCTCAAGCAGGCTACTGCTGAGGAGATCTTCGAGAAGAAGGAAGTAGAGTTGAAAGCACAGAAAGATGCTGAGATAAAGGCTAAGAATGAGGCTTACTTGGAAGAGAATAAGAAGAAGGAAGGTGTTGTAACAATGGCTGACGGTCTTCAGTATCGTATTATTAAGAAGGGTGACGGACCTATGCCAACAGCAGCTGACCGCGTTCAGGTTATCTATGAGGGTAAGACTATTGACGGAAAGGTATTTGATGCCACTTCACGTCATGGCGTAGAGTTCGATACTTTCAATGTTGGCGGACTTATTAAGGGTTGGACTGAGGCATTGCAGATGATGCCTGTAGGCTCAAAGTGGGAGATTGTTATCCCACAGCATCTCGCATACGGTGAGCGTGGCGCAGGTCGTGACATCGGTCCTTTCTCAACACTTATCTTCACCCTTGAGCTGAAAGGCATTGAGGCAGCAGCTGAAAAAGAGACACAGGTGATTGATGCTGCTAAGCTTGTACCTGCTAAAAAGATTCCTGCTCAGAAGGCAAAGAAGAATGTGAAAAAGTAAGATAAAAGCAGTGAAATACTGTTCTCTTGCTTAAAATAAAACCAAAATGCGCCCAAGTGGCGCATTTTTTATGTCATTTTGTTGTCTGTTCCATAATTATTCCCTACTTTTGCTCGTCATCAATTAAAGTTTTAGAAATATAGAATTAATAAATAATATCAACTGCAGAACATGGAAAAAGTAGATCGTTTAGACAAGAAAATATTGGGTATCCTCTCACAGAATGCTCGTATGCCTTTCAAAGATGTTGCTGCCCAGTGTGGCGTATCACGCGCTGCTATTCATCAGCGTGTACAACATCTCATAGAAAATGGAGTTATAACAGGTAGTGGTTTCGACGTTAATCCTAAGAGTTTAGGCTATACAACTTGCACTTATGTAGGACTTAATCTCGAACGTGGCTCTATGTATAAGAAGGTTGTTGAACGCATCAGTGCTATTCCAGAGGTGGTTGAGTGCCATTTTACAACAGGTCCTTATACAATGCTTGTAAAGCTTTATGCTAAAGACAACGAGCAGTTGATGGACCTTCTTAACAATCAGTTGCAAGGTATCTCTGGTGTGGTATCTACTGAAACACTGATATCTCTTGAACAGAGTATCAAGCGTGAGATACCTATAGCAGAAGAATTGTTCTAAAGAAGTCAACGATAAACCGATTTTTCAAAAAAGAATAAGAATGCAATACGATCTTCAGTCACATCTCGATAAGGTGTATGAAACCTTCCCTGAGGCTAAACGTAAGCCTATAATTGGTATCACTACCAATTATATAGATGGTGATGCAGCGATAAGAAATGTCTATTATAAGCAGGTGGTAGCAGCGGGCGGAGTCCCAATGCTTATTCCTCCAGTGGCTGATAAGGATGTACTTATTAACACCCTCGACCATCTTGATGGTCTTCTCCTTACGGGTGGGGCTGATATCAACCCATTGTGGGCTGGTGAAGAACCTTCTACCAAACTCCATAATATCAATGCTGAGCGTGATTTACCTGAACTGATGCTTATCCGTTTGGCGTTTAATCGTCAGTTGCCTATCCTTGGTATCTGCCGTGGAGCGCAAGCCCTTGCCGTCGCTTTGGGTGGAAAGATACAGCAAGATATCTATGATGAATATATAAGAGAGGATGAAACGGTTGAAAAGAAACTTAGTAAAGACAAGACAATAACAACCTATCATGCTGCAAGATTAAAGCACTCGCAGGATGCTGAACGCTGTGAAGCAACGCATAGCGTGACGCTTACAAAGTCATCTGTCCTCTATGCACTCTATAAGGAAGAACGTCTTATGGTTAATAGCTTCCATCATCAGGCGGTGAAAGACCCTGGAAAGCGTTTCCGTGTGACGGCTCTTTCGCCTGATGGTGTTATCGAAGCCATTGAAAGCAATGAGTTCAAGCCTATTATGGGTGTGCAATGGCATCCTGAATGGATGGGTGAAGAGGGTGGAAAACTCTTCCAGTGGTTAGTCGGACAGTCTAACAACTTCTATCTTGCCAAGCAACTTCACCAACGCATCTTGACGCTTGATACACACTGTGATACACCTATGTTCTTCCCACAAGGCGTCAACTTCGATCAGCGTGACTCTCGTATTCTCTACGATCTCCATAAGATGACGGAGGGAAGACAGGATGCTGTGACCATGGCTGCTTATCTTCCACAGCCGAGGATTGGTGAGTCTTTCTCATCAAAGATTGATGTTGAAGGCTTGAAACGCTTTAATCCACATCTCATTGAGACGTTAGATCATCTTTCACCAGCGGTCTATGCCAACCTTATCTTCGACAAAATAGAGGAAATTGTTAAGCAGAATCAACGCTATATCAGCATTGCTCGTACTCCTTCTGACCTTTATGAAGACAAGCGCAAGGGACGTAAGAGCATCATGTTTGCTATTGAGAATGGTCTTGCTTTAGAGCATAAGCTTGAGAATGTTAAGCACTTTGCACAGCGTGGTGTGACCTATATAACCCTTTGTCACAATGGTGATAACGATATTTGTGACTCTGCACGAGGCTGCAACACCCATGGTGGTGTAAGTAAGTTTGGTGAAGAGGTTATCAAGGAAATGAACCGCAATGGTATTATGGTCGATTTAAGCCATGGCGGAGAGAAGAGTTTTTATGACGCGTTGGAGCTCAGTACGATGCCAATCGTATGTAGCCATTCTAATAGCAAAGCACTCTGTGACGTTCCTCGTAACCTTACCGATGACCAGATGCGGGCGTTGGCAAAGAAGGGTGGTGTGGCTCATATTACAATGTTCCAAGGCTTCTTGAAGAAGGGTAGTGAGGCTACTGTGATGGATGCGATTACCCATTTGGAGCATGCTATCAACATTATGGGTATCGACCATGTAGGTATTGGTACCGACTTCGATGGTGATGGAACCGTACGTGGTATGGCTGATGCGAGTGAAATGATTAATTTTACCCTCCATCTTTTGCGTCGTAAGTATAGTGAAAAAGATATCGAAAAGATATGGGGAGGCAACTGGCTGCGTGTAATGGCGCAGGTACAGAGCGTTAGAAAATAAGTAGTAAAAAGGTTTTCCACCATCTCTTTGGGATAGAGTGGGAGCGAAAAAGAAATCAATCAACAATGAAAGCGAATATAAAACTCATTTTCGGCTGCCTCTTGGCAGTGTCTCTTGCAACCGTAGCATACGGCTGTAAGGGGAAAGCAAGCAATGCTGATAATGCTGCTGACACTGTGGCTACTGTCAAGCCTGTCGGCCCTACGTTTAATCCAGACTCTGCATACGCCTTTACAGCAGCACAGTGTGACTTCGGACCACGTGTGATGAACTCTGAAGCACATGATAAGTGTGGCAAATGGATAGTAGAGAAATTCAAAGAGTATGGCTGTGAGGTGCAGGAGCAGAAAGCCGATGTAAAAGCCTATGATGGTACGGTGTTGAAGGCAACTAACATCATCGCACGTTTTAATCCAGAAGCAAAGAAGCGTGTTTTAATCTGTGCGCACTGGGATAGTCGCCCTTGAGCAGACAACGATCCAGACTCTGCTAACCACAAGAAGCCTGTTATGGCAGCGAATGATGGTGCCAGCGGTGTGGCTGTAATGCTTGAGTTAGCACGCCAGTTGCAGGCTGATAAGAAACTTTCTGTGGGTGTTGACTTCGTTTGTTTTGATGCTGAAGACTGGGGAATACCACGTTGGGAGACCCGATTTCAAGACACTGGTGACTCTTGGGCATTGGGTGCACAATACTATGCAAAGAACTTCCCAACGGCTGTTAAGCCTGAGTTCGGTATTCTTCTCGATATGGTAGGTGGCGAAGGTGCACAGTTCTATCGTGAGGGTATGTCTGTTCAGTTTGCTTCTGATATTGTAAACCGTGTGTGGGAGGCTGCAAAGAACGCTGGATTTGGCTCTTACTTCCCTGATGCTATCGGTGGAATGGTTACCGATGATCATGTCCCAGTGAATCAATTTGCAGGTATTCCTACAATTGATATCATTCCTTACTATCCTGATTGTCAACAAAGCTCTTTCGGTCCAACATGGCATACCGTCAATGATACGATGGAGCATATCGATAAGAATACGTTGCAGGCAGTCGGTCAGACTGTTATACAGGTCTTGTACACGCTGTAAGAAATAACGCCTCATCTCAATCCCTCTCCGAGGGAAGAGGGAGTAACAATTACCTTTGTGAATAAAAGGCTGGATTCTATTGTGGATTCCAGCCTTTCTTATTTTTGTTTCTTTCTTAACTCAAATTGGTTATTAGACCATAATATGTATAGTTTTTCTTGCTATGGTGTTATTTCCTAACATCTTTTATTTTCTTATCGGTATCTTGTCTGTCTTTGTAACTTGACGTAGCCCGCTACGCTTGCGTTCCAAAAACAAACAATCTGCTCGATAAGAAAACAAAATATGTTTAAGCTCTAATTACCAATTTGGTTTTAACCTACTAACCATGATATAGAAAAAGGTAAAGTCGTACTATGCCAACAAAGTGTTCATCAGATGAGGCTTTTATTGACTTTAACAAGTAATTAGCACACTTTCTTTTTGTGATAACCCCTTCTTCTCCTCTAAATTCTTCTCATGAAATAATAAGAGGTGGGTCGGTAAATAAGTGCAAGAAAGAGGGGAGATAGGCTTAATTGGTATAATAATAGTTTATAAATAGTATAATAATAATTTATTTTATGCATATAAAAAGTTCTTCTAATGGTAAATAGGCATTGATTAATAGGCGGGAAAAGGTTCTTCATGAAACAAAAACATAGACAAGACCATCTACAATCTATTGTATTATTCCCCTCTGACATAGAAAACCTTTCCATGTTAGTACTTTGAAAATTCGAAGATAATGATTTGAAAAATCATGACATAAATTCGGGTAAAATGTCTATAAATAACGAAAAAAATACGTATAAAAAGTAAGTCTGCAACCAACAGTAAATCAGTTGGTTATAAAACTCTATTCTAAAAGGTGCTTAATTGGACTTCAAAAGGGCGTTAGTAAGAGCTCTAAAGAGCATCTTTTGCAAGTCAATTAGGCGTCTTTTCGAAGCTAAAAAAGCATGTGTTGGTTTTGTGTTATGTGAAAATAGTTTACAAATATGAAGCAAGAGGGAATAAGTGGTGCGGTCTTTATAAAGTGTACAAGGCTTTATTCTATTTCCAATCTATGCTTTTAACGAAAGAATCAGAAAAAAGACTCTGTTCCCAATAGTAGGGAACAAAGTCTTTATTTTGCCTTCAAAATCAAACGAAGGCTTTGTTTATAATTAATATAGTTCCATATCCAGTTGAGCAGGATAAACGTCTTATTCTTTACGCCAAGGATAGAACGGAGGTGAACAACGAGCCACAATGCCCAAGCTGGGAAACCTCCAAACTTCTTTCCAGAGATTTCGGCTACGGCATGGTTACGTCCAATAGTTGCCATTACACCGAGGTTTTTGTATTTGAAAGGCTTTGGCTCTTTTCCTTTCAACATTGCTTTGAAGTTCTTTGCAACGGTCTTTGCCTGCTGCATAGCTACTTGTGCGAGCTGAGGATGACCAAGTGGATATTCCTTATCACCTTCTACAAGGCTTACATCTCCAATTGCATAGACGTCTTCTACACCCTTTACACGACAAAAATGGTCGGTAAGGAATCTACCTGCATGCCCAATACTCTCCGCAGGAAAGCCTTCGATGGTATTTGCACAGATTCCACTCACCCAGATAACGGTCTGTGTAGGAATCTCTAAGCCAGCACTGGTTTTCAGAATACCATCTTTGTATTCAGTAGCAAACTGAGGCTGACGGATATGAACATGCAACTCCTTTAAATCACGTTCTGCTCGCTTTGATGATACAGGGTCCATAGCTGCAAGAAGGCGGTCACCTGCATTAACAAGGTAGATATGCATCTGTGAAGAGTCAAGGTCGGGATAATC
>ERZ772770.355-NODE-355-length-10777-cov-20.2929_pt1 | contig 10777 bp, 4 predicted proteins | sample MGYA00511361_ERZ772770 | MGnify/ENA primary metagenome ERZ772770 (study PRJEB29015, sample SAMEA2738026) | human oral metagenome | biome: human oral; feature: human-associated habitat; material: saliva | place: China | collected 2251 ... | reverse complement strand
AGCAGAAAAACCGAACCGTTGTCGATTTCGGATTTGTTCCTGATACTAGTAGTAACGGAGGCTCATTCCAAACCATCGCTAAACCTGTGGGTAAGGTTAAGAGTAGTGGCGCAGAACTTGAATTGGCTGGCGAGTTGTCGGAAAACTGGCGTATTTTTGTTGGCTACACATATAACAAAAGTAAGTATAAAAATGCTGCGGAAGTCAATGCGGAGCGGTTGGAGAAAAACACGACTGCCGACCCGTATAACTTCAGTAACTTCACGCCGGTACATATGTTCCGCCTCGGTACAAGCTACCGCTTGCCTCAAACTAAGTTGACTTTGGGCGGCGGAATATCCGCGCAAAGTCGCACAAGTAGCCTTTACAATATTCGCCAAGGAGGCTACGGACTTATAGATGGCTTTGTTCAATATGACTTTCACAAACACGGAAGAATCAGCCTGATCGGAACTAACCTGGCTGACAGGACGTATTTTGAAAACAACTACAACCGTACGCGAGGTCAAAACAATTTCTATGGCGAACCGCGGACAGTCAAACTGAAATTGGATTGGCATTTCTAGAGAGAATGGATCATTATTTGGTATGTGAACATTATTTGCTAAATTCCTGATAAAAGTATGGGTTGAATATCCTTCTTTTTTGAAAGCTGTTTCCTAACAATGGCTGAAGTTGATTCGATAGCCGGCGTATTTTCAAATATTCATTTGTTTCAAGTATTCAGCTTTGAAGGCCGTCTGAAACATTGCGTTCAGACGGCCTTTTTGTTTTCGGATAAAATACAGCAAACTTTCAATCAGCTGCCTTTTAAGATGACGCCCGAAACCCAAAAACAGCTCAAAATCACCGACGTTTCCGCCAAGAAGCTCGACAAGCTCAACCTCCATACTGCATGGGATTTGGTGTTGCACTTGCCGTTGCGTTACGAGGACGAGACGCACATCATGCCGATTAAGGACGCGCCGATCGGTGTGCCGTGTCAGGTCGAGGGCGAGGTCATCCATCAGGAAGTGACATTTAAACCGCGCAAACAGCTGATTGTCCAAATCGCCGACGGTTCCGGCAGCGTCCTTTTTCTGCGCTTCATCCACTTTTACGCCAGCAACCAGAAACAGATGGCGGTCGGCAAACGCATCCGCGCTGTGGGCGAAATCAAACACGGGTTTCACGGCGACGAGATGATTCATCCCAAAATCCGCGATGCCGAAGGCAGCGGTTTGGCGGAAAGCCTCACGCCGATTTATCCGACCGTAAACGGCTTGAATCAGCCTACTTTGCGCCGCATCATTCAGACGGCGCTGGACGTTACGCCGCTGCACGACACGTTGCCCGATGCCTTATTGGGTCGTCTGAAACTGCCGCACCTCGCCGAAAGCCTGCGCCTTTTGCATTCGCCGCCGCCGAGTTTCACCATCCACCAGCTTTCCGACGGCGCGCTGCCCGCATGGCAGCGGCTTAAATTCGACGAACTTTTGGCGCAACAGCTTTCCATGCGCTTGGCGCGGCAGAAGCGCGTCAGCGGCACGGCGGCGGCATTGGGCGGTGACGGCACATTGACCCAAGCCCTGCGCCACGCCCTGCCGTTTGCCCTGACCGATGCGCAAGAACGAGTCGTGTCCGAAATCCGCCGCGACATGGCGCAAACCCACCCCATGCACCGCCTGCTGCAAGGCGATGTCGGCAGCGGCAAAACCATCGTCGCCGCCTTGTCCGCGCTGACCGCCATCGAATCCGGCGCGCAGGCGGCCGTGATGGCGCCGACCGAAATCCTTGCCGAACAGCATTTCATCAAGTTCAAACAATGGCTCGAACCTTTAGGACTCGAAGTCGTCTGGCTCTCCGGCAGCCAGCGTAAAAAAGCCAAAGACGAAGCCAAAGCCAAACTCGCCGACGGCACCGTCAAAATCGCCGTCGGCACGCACGCCCTGTTTTCAGACGACGTCGAGTTTCAAAATCTGGGCTTGGTGATTGTGGACGAACAACACCGCTTCGGCGTCGCCCAACGCCTCGCCCTCAAAAACAAAGGACGAGACGTCCACCAGCTGATGATGTCCGCCACGCCCATCCCGCGCACGCTTGCCATGAGTTTCTTCGCCGACTTGGATGTGTCCGTCATCGACGAATTGCCGCCCGGGCGCACCCCGATTAAAACCCGTCTCGTCAACAACGTCCGCCGCGCCGAAGTCGAAGGCTTCGTCCTTAATATTTGTCGCAAAGGGCAGCAGGCATACTGGGTTTGCCCGCTGATTGAAGAAAGCGAAACCCTGCAACTGCAAACCGCCACCGAAACCCTCGAGCAGCTTCAGGCAGCCTTGCCCGAACTCAACATCGGCTTGGTACACGGGCGCATGAAGGCCGCCGAAAAAGCCGAAGTCATGGCTCAGTTTGCCGCAGGTCGTCTGAACGTTTTGGTTGCCACCACCGTCATCGAAGTCGGCGTAGATGTGCCCAATGCCGCCCTGATGGTGATCGAACACGCCGAGCGCATGGGCTTGGCGCAGCTGCACCAATTACGCGGACGGGTAGGGCGCGGCGCGGCAGAAAGCGTGTGCGTCCTCCTGTTTGCCGAACCCTTGAGCGAACTTGCCAAAGCGCGGCTGAAAGTCATCTACGAACACACCGACGGCTTCGAAATCGCCCGCCAAGACCTCAACATCCGCGGACCCGGCGAATTTCTCGGCGCGCGCCAAAGCGGCGTCCCCATGCTGCGCTTCGCCAACCTCGAAGAAGACCTGCACCTCTTGGAACAGGCGCGCGAAATCGCCCCGATGCTGATTGAACAAAACCCCGAAATCGTCGAAGCGCATTTGGCAAGATGGCTTTCCAGCAGGGAAGGTTATTTGGGCGTATAAAATTTGCTTTAAAAGAAAAAGGCCGTCTGAAAGATTTCAGACGGCCTTTTGATTTTTGTTGATGCGGTTTTTAGAAACCTTGCGCCAACATGGCATTGGCAACTTTGACGAAACCGGCAATGTTCGCACCATTGACGTAGTTCACTTTGTCGCCGACTTTGCCGTATTTCAGGCAGGATTCGTGGATGTTGTGCATGATGTCAAACAGGCGGCTGTCCACTTCTTCGCGTGTCCACGACAGGCGGATGGCGTTTTGACTCATTTCCAAACCTGAAGTCGCTACGCCGCCGGCGTTGGAGGCTTTACCCGGAGCGTAGAGGATGCCGGCTTTGATAAATTGTTCGACGGCGCCCAAAGTTGACGGCATGTTCGCACCTTCGGCAACCACATAGCAACCGTTTGCCAGCAGGATTTTGGCGGCGTCTGCATCCAATTCGTTTTGAGTGGCGCAAGGCAGGGCGACTTCGGCCGCGATGTTCCACGGTTTTTGGTTTTCAAAGTATTGTAGGCCTTGTTCTTTGGCGTAAGTGGCCACGCGTTCGCGGCGTACTTCTTTCAGCTCGATCAAAGCGGCCAGTTGCGCTTCGGTCATACCGCTGTCAGGGAAGAGGACAAAGCCGTTGGAGTCGGAGACGGTCAATACTTTTGCACCCAGTTGGATGGCTTTTTCGGCTGCGTATTGCGCCACGTTGCCGGAGCCGGAAATCAACACGCGTTTGCCTTCGATGCTGTCGTTGCGGGTTTCCAACATGGCTTGGGCAAAATACACGCAGCCGTAGCCGGTGGCTTCAGGGCGAATCAGGCTGCCGCCCCATTCGAGGCCTTTGCCGGTCAGGACGGAAGCAAATTCGTTGCGGATTTTTTTGTATTGGCCGAACAGATAGCCGATTTCGCGGCCGCCTACGCCGATGTCGCCGGCAGGGACGTCGGTGTCGGCGCCGATGTGGCGGTAGAGTTCGGTCATAAAGGCTTGACAGAAGCGCATTACTTCGGCATCGGATTTGCCTTTAGGATCAAAGTCGGAACCGCCTTTGCCGCCACCCATAGGCAGGGTGGTCAGCGCGTTTTTGAAGACTTGTTCAAAAGCGAGGAATTTCAACACGCCCAAATCGACGGTAGGGTGGAAGCGCAAGCCGCCTTTGTAAGGGCCGATGGCGGAGCTCATTTGAATGCGGTAGCCGCGGTTGACTTGGACTTGGCCTTTGTCGTCCATCCAAGTGACGCGGAACATAATCACGCGCTCCGGCTCAACAATACGCTCAAGCAGGCTTTGTTGGGTGTATTTCGGGTTTTTCGCCAAAAACGGATCCAAACTCATGAACACTTCTTCAACGGCTTGATGGAAGGGTTCTTGGTTGGGGTTGCGTTGTTTGAGATTGGTAAATAGAGTGTTCAGGTCGGTCATTTTTCTACTCCTATTGAGTGAGATATTTCAATATTTATGTTTTGAAATATAGCCGTAAAAATTTTACTTGCCAAGAAAAATTTTGCCTAGATTGTTGACATTATTTTTTTACCAATTTGTAAAAATGGAATTATATTTTAAATTTAATTAAAAATATTTAAAAATATTTCATAAAATATGATTTTCATAAAAATAAAATGCTGAGTAATTAAATTAGAAAATACTGAAAATTTTTTTGTAAAAATTTCATTCAGCTCAAAAATTCGTGTAAATTAGTGCTGAATTGTCAACATTGTTAATGAGTGTATTACGCGAATATGGGGAAGATTGCCCCATTGAAGACAGAGAGGCAGGCCGTCTGAAAATTCGGTACAATACACACGAAATTCCCACAATACATACATTAAGGAAACACATGAAAGCCTATCACGACCTTATGCGCCATGTTCTCGACAATGGTATCGACAAATCCGACCGTACCGGCACCGGCACGCGTTCCGTGTTCGGTTACCAAATGCGTTTTGATTTGAGTGAAGGCTTTCCGCTATTGACCACCAAGAAACTGCATCTGCGTTCGATTATTCATGAGCTGCTTTGGTTTCTCAAAGGCGATACCAACATCAAATACCTGAAAGACAACAACGTTTCTATTTGGGACGAATGGGCGGACGAAAACGGCGATTTGGGCCCGGTTTACGGCTATCAATGGCGCAGCTGGCCTGCACCCGACGGCCGCCATATCGACCAAATTGCCAATGTGGTTGAACAAATCAAAAAAAATCCCGACTCGCGCCGTCTGATTGTGTCCGCATGGAATCCGGCTTTGGTCGACGAAATGGCCTTGCCGCCTTGCCATGCGCTGTTTCAGTTTTACGTTGCCAACGGCAAACTGTCTTGCCAACTTTACCAACGCAGCGCCGATATTTTCCTTGGCGTACCGTTCAACATCGCCAGCTACGCATTGTTGACCATGATGATAGCGCAAGTGTGCGGACTGGAAGCCGGTGAGTTTATCCATACGTTTGGCGATGCGCATTTGTACAGCAACCATATCGAGCAGGCCCAACTGCAATTAAGCCGCGATTTCCGAAGCCTGCCAACCATGAAAATCAACCCTGAAGTCAAAGATTTGTTTGCCTTCAAATTTGAAGACTTTGAATTGGAAGGCTACGATCCGCATCCGCACATCAAAGCAGCCGTATCGGTGTAATCCAAATTAAAAATAAAAAGGCCGTCTGAAACTTCAGACGGCCTTTTGTTTAGGCAGGGTTATTGACGTTTCGCGCCATAGCCACCGATTAAGTGTTCGGTTGCATCTTTGTTTTTCAAGCCATAAGTACCGCCAATTTCTGCAGCATTTGGGCCGTAGAATTTGCCGTTCAGGTTGCCGCTTAACTTGTCATCGGCCGTGCTGACTTTACCGGAGAAGAGGTTGCCGTCTTTCCAGCTTGCCGTACCTTTGAAATCGTAGTTTTTATCTGCTTTGGATATGCGCTTACCATTTTCCAAAGTATGGAAGTGTGAGTTTGATGTTTCAAAACGGACACCTTTGAGGCCGAAATCAACGATAGCCATGACATTGGAAGTCAACTGACGATTGTTCTTGTCGGTAACCACATAGGCAGTGGAAATACCTTTGTAGGTGGCTGTACCTTTTGCAGGCAGGGTAGTGAAGACAGTTTCATCGCCTAGGCTTTGGTAGCCTTGGTATACATGTCCTTTAGGGTCGGTGTAATGCGCGAAGGTTTGATATGTCCAGCCGGCCGCAGAAGGATCATGCAACACAATTTTGGTACCGTCATCAAAATTGATGACATAGACACCGTCGAATTGTTTGTCAAAAACTAAGCCGTTTTTATCAGTGCGGAAGTAGGCTAACTTATCGCTGTCAATTTTATTAAAGGTTGCCAGACCAGTGCGATGTTGCAGATTTTTTTGGTATAAAGAGTCTAATTCTTCAATTTTAGCTTTAATTTCCTTTATTTTGTCATGGTCAACTTGACCAGACTCTGTGTTTTGTTCTTTTTTTAGATTTTCTTTTTCAGCTTCTAATTTCTTATAAAGTTCAACAATACGTTCATCCAAAGTTGATTTGCCGTATGCGAATTCGGTATTTTTCTCTTTGCCTGTTTGTTCGCTGACATCAGTTTGAGTATTGCCTTTTGAATATACTTTGGCAATAACAGAAGCATAACTTGTCCATGTAGGTTGGGTTGCGTTGCCATCAGAGGTCTTGTTAAATAACACAACGCCGTCCATTTTGACTTCATCATTGCTGTTAAAGTCAATAGAACTGATCAGGCCATTTTGGTTACGGTCTTGATTGTCCGTTTGGAACATTTTGCCTGCGGCATCTCTGCGGATTTGTACGTTAGGGTTGGATTGCTGCGCACCTTTGGAGGAGATGAAATGTGTGTGCAAAGGCTGGGTTACGTTGGCCGGATCGATTGGAGCTTCATCGGTCAGTTCGGCAAGCTTGTCGGCGCTGTTGGTAAGCGTAGTAGACGGCGCTTTCGGAGTGCTGGCATTGCTGCTGTTATTGGCAGAATTGCCATTGTTGCCAGCAGAGTTGCCGGTATTATTGGTAGGAGTCGCGCCGGTGCTTAAAGCAGATGAACCGCCGCCTCCGCCACCACCACATGCGGACAAGATAGCTGCGCTGACGGCTGTAAAAACGATGGTTTTAAGTTTGGTTTGGATGTTTGACATGAGATTCCCTGTATGGTTATTCGTATGATAAAAAGGCTGGATAGATCGTTTATCTGATTTTTAAACCTTTAATGTCCGATAATAACCATAAATCATAAAAAAATAAACAGTTTGTTTGCATTTCTGTATAAAAATTAATCAAAGGACAGATAGGTGGGCAGATGTTTTTTTAGTTAATTGTTTTATATGAATTTATTTTAAATATTTTAGTGAGTTCGATAGCTGGTCTGTTTCTTTTTAACAAACTTTTCAGACGGCCTTTTGAAGATAAAAAAGCAGTCGGACCTTATGGATGCTTTTCTCTCAACGTATAAGCGTATTTCCGTTAAAATACGCCTTCTTTTCCGATTCGAAACATTGCTATGCGCCTGACCCACATCAAACTCTCCGGCTTCAAATCTTTTACCGACCCGACCACGATTCATGTTCCGGGGCAGCTTGTTGCGGTTATCGGGCCGAACGGCTGCGGCAAGTCGAATGTGATTGACGCGGTGCGCTGGGTGTTGGGCGAGGCTTCGGCGAAGCAGCTTCGCGGCGAGAGTATGCAGGACGTGATTTTTAACGGTGCGGCAACGCGCCGTCCTGCGCCGAGGGCTTCGGTGGAGCTGGTGTTTGACAACAGCGACCACAGTTTGCAGGGGGCGTGGGGGCAGTATGCCGAGGTGAGCATCAAGCGGCAGCTGACGCGTCAGGGCGAATCGACTTATTTCATCAACAATCAGACCGTGCGCCGCCGCGACATTACCGATTTGTTCTTGGGTACGGGCGTGGGCGCGCGCGGTTATGCCGTTATCGAGCAGGGGATGATTTCGCGCATCATCGAAGCGCGGCCGGAGGAGTTGCGCGCCTATATCGAGGAGGCGGCGGGCGTGTCCAAATATAAGGAACGCCGCAAGGAGACGGAAGGCCGTCTGAAAGACACGCGCGAGCATTTGCAGCGTTTGGGCGATTTGCAGAACGAGTTGGCGCGTCAGGTGGAAAAGCTGGAGAAACAGGCGGAAACCGCCGAACGCTACAAATCCTTGACCGCGCAGTTGAACCAACAGCAGGATTTGCTCGATTACGCCCAATGGCAGCAATCGCTTGCCGCCGCCGACAAGGCGACCGCGCAACATCAGTCTTTGCAGGCGCAGCAGGACGAAACCGCCGCGCAGGTTCAGGCGTTAAACGACGAAGTACACGCCTTGCAGACCGCCGAACAGTCGCAGCAGCAGGCGGTGCACGAATTGAGCAACAAACGCGGCGTGTTGCGCGAGCAGATTGCCCGTTTGGAAGAACAAATCCGCCATCAGCAAAACCTGCATCAACGCATCGAACGCGACAAGCAGGCGGCGCAGGCGCAGATGCAGCGCATCCATCAGGAGCAGCAGCAAATCCGCGTGCAGCTTGAAGAAAACGAGTTGCAGGCGGAAGAAAAGCAAACCGAATTGGCGGAATGGGCGATGCAGGTTGCCGAACACGAAGAGCGTCTGCCCGAATTGGAAGAAGCCCAAGCCACGCTTAACGCCGCCTTCCAAACCCAGCAGGACGAGGCAAACCGCATCCGCCGCGAACTGGCGTTGAAGCAGCAGCAGCTTGCCCATGCCGAACAAACCGTTGCCAAGCACGAAGAGCGCAAAGGTCGTCTGAAACAGGAAAACCAAGCCCTGAACCTGCCCGACGAAGCCGAAACCGCCGCCGCGCAGGAAGCCGCCGCCTTGTTGCAAAGCCAGCAAGAGCATTACGAAGAACAAATCATTGCCGCCGAAGAAGCCTTGCACGCCGCCCGCGAGGCGTTTCAGACGGCCTCAAACCGCTTCCAAAGCCTGAAGCAGCAACACATCACCTTGCAGGCGCAGCAGCAGGCGTTGTCGCAAATCCTGTCGCAACAGCAGGAAGCCGCCGACTTCTGGCAGGCAACCGACCACGCCGCCGCGCCGCAACTGTGGCAACACATCACCGCACCCGCCGAGTGGCAGCACGCCCTGTCCGTCATCCTTGCCGAACGCCTGCACGCCCGTAGCGTACCGCAAGGTTTCGTTCCCCCCACGCCATTGCCGCAGGGGCAGGCGGCATGGCTTTCAGACGACCTCTCCGGCGGCATCAAAAAATCCCTGCCCGTACAGGCATTGCTGAACCAAATCCAAGCGCAGCCGCCGTTTCAGACGGCATTGCACCACTGGCTCGACGGCGTATTGTGCGCGCCCGATTTGACTTACGCCCTCGCGCATCAAAGCGATTTGGGCGCACACCAAATCTGGCTCACGCCCGAAGGCCATCAGGTCGATAAAGTCAGCGTCCTGCTCTATGCCAAACCTGCGCAGGAAAGCCTGATTGCCCAAAAAGCACGCCTCGACGGCATCGCGTCCGAACTGGAAAACCTCGCCCCAGAACTTTCCGCCGCCGAAGCCGCGTTCAAACAGGCAGAGGCTGCCGTGCGCTCGTCTGAAACGCAGCACAAAAACCTGATGCAGCAGCAACAGCAGCACACGCGCCAATACAGCCAAGCGCAGCAACGCGCCGCCGAACTTCTGGCGCGCACCAACCAAGGGCAAATCCGCCGCGAACACATCGAGCGCGAACTGGCGCAGTTGGCGGAAGAACAGACCGTGTTGCAACACACGTCCGACGGGCTTTCAGACGACATCGCTACTTTGCAGGAAGCCGCCGCCGAACTCGAACACCAACAGCAAACCACCGCACACAGCCGCCAAGAGCAGCAAGGCCGTCTGAAACAGGCGCAGCTTGCCCTGTTGGAAGCCAACCGCCAATACGGGCTTGCCGAAGTCGCCGTCCACAAGCTCAACCAGCAAAAACAAAACTACCAACAGCAAATCGCCCGGCTCGAACAGCAAACCCTGGACTGGCAGGAACGCCAGCAAGAGCTTGCCCTCGCCTATGAAACCGAGTTCCAAAACGACGAGCAGCACATCAAGCTCGACGAGCTGACCGAAGCCGTGCACACGCTGGACGAAGAATACATCGCCGTGCAGGAAAAACTCGCGCAGATTCAGGAACAGGGCAGGGAACAATACGCCCGCGTACAAACCCTGCAAACCAAGCTGCCGCAGCTTCAGGCCGCCACCCAAACCGCCCTGTTGCAGCAGCAGGAAGCCCTGATTAACGCCAAACGCTACCATCAAAACCTGACCGAACGCGCCGCCGATTTGGACGCGCTCGAAGCGTTGGCGAAAGAATCGCCGAAAGTATTGAACAGCAGCATCGGCAGCCTCACCCAGCAAATCGAAGCCCTCGGCGCCGTCAACCTCGCCGCCCTGCAAGAACTCGAAGAAGCGCGCGAACGCGACGGCTACTACCGCAGCCAGAGCGAAGACGTGCAGGCCGCCATCACCCTTTTGGAAGAAGCCATCGCCCAAATCGACGACAAAACCAAAGAGCGTTTCAAAGAAACCTTTGACGCCGTCAACGGCAAAGTCCAAACCTTCTTCCCGACCCTGTTCGGCGGCGGCGAAGCCACCCTCAAAATGATAGGCGACGACCTCCTGACCGCCGGCGTGTCCATCATGGCGCGCCCGCCCGGCAAGAAAAACAGCACCATCCACCTCCTCTCCGGCGGCGAAAAAGCCCTCACCGCCATGAGCCTCGTGTTCGCCCTGTTCAGCCTCAACCCCGCCCCCTTCTGCCTTCTGGACGAAGTCGACGCCCCGCTGGACGACGCCAACACCTCGCGTTTCTGCAACCTGGTCAAAGAAATGTCGGCGCAAACCCAGTTCCTCTACATCTCCCACAACCGCCTGACCATGGAAATGGCGGAGCAGCTCGTCGGCGTAACCATGCAGGAAAAAGGCGTATCGCGCGTCGTTGCCGT
>ERZ772770.354-NODE-354-length-10796-cov-3.39251_pt1 | contig 10796 bp, 8 predicted proteins | sample MGYA00511361_ERZ772770 | MGnify/ENA primary metagenome ERZ772770 (study PRJEB29015, sample SAMEA2738026) | human oral metagenome | biome: human oral; feature: human-associated habitat; material: saliva | place: China | collected 2251 ... | reverse complement strand
GAATCGCCATGAGTGCGGTGCACACGAGCAGGAACGTCCCGGTCTCCCACTGCAGGAGCTGACCGAGCCGGCCGGGCAAGGGGACATAGCCGTAGAGGAGGCGCGTTCCCGGAGACTTGCGCATCTGCTCGATGAGCACCGTCCGGGTCGCCAATGAGGGGTAGACGCTCTCGTAGCTCGGTGCGGTGACACCGACCAACAGCCACAGGGGCACCAGCCAGGCCACGACCTGAACCCGGAATCGTCTGAGCAGAATCCGCAGGCAGGTGCTCCATCCGGCCAGGGCGCTGCCCGCCCCGGTCCTGACGGCCGGTAGCGTCGCGCCCGCTGCTGTGCTCGATGCGGCGTTCATCAGGCCTCCTCGTAGTGACGCAGGAAGAGATCCTCCAGACTGGTCGGCTCGCAGGTGACGTCCTGGAGCCGGTGCTCGCCCGCCAGGCTCAGCACTGCCGGCACCTGCTCCGCCGCCACCTCAAGGCTCAGGCGGCCACCGTCCTCGACGACGTCGAGCCCCAGGGTCTCCAGCGCCCGGGAGACGGTCCCGAGCTCAGCGTCCGTAGCGCCCAGCTCGATGCGGGTGCGAGACAACCGCCGCAGGGTCCCCAGGTCGCCATGCTCAACGACCCGGCCGTCCTTGATGATCGTCACCGCACTGCACAGGCGCTGTACCTCGGCCAGGATGTGACTGGAGAGCAGAACCGTGCGGCCCTCGGCGGCGGCTCTGGCAACCTCCTCGGTGAAGACCCGCTCCATGAGCGGATCCAGGCCGCTGGTGGGCTCATCGAGCACCAGCAGACTCGTCGGTGCGGCCAGGGCGGCCACGAGCGCCACCTTCTGCCGATTCCCCTTGGAGTAGGTCCGTACCCGTTTGCTCGGGTCCAGATCGAAGCGCTCAATGAGCTCGGCCTCCCGCTCGGCGTCGCGAGAGCCGCGCAGCCCGGCCAGGGCGTCGAGCACCTGTCCACCGGTCAGAGCCGGCCACAGCGCCACGTCACCGGGAACATAGGAGACCTGCCGGTTGATGAGCGCGGCCTGCCGCCACGGCTCGCTGCCCAGCACGTTCACGCTTCCGCCGTCGGGCCGGTAGAGCCCCAGCAGGACGCGGATCGTGGTGGACTTACCCGCCCCGTTGGGGCCGAGGAAGCCGTGGACGCTGCCCGCCTCCACTGTCAGGTCCAGGCCGTCGAGCGCCCTGAAGCGCCCGAAGTGCTTGACCAAGCCGCACACGCGCACCGGCGGCTCGCCGCCGGCGCCCAGGTCGCGGACGGCGGCCGGAGAGAAGTCCGCGGTGGGCTCATCCTTATCCGAGCGGGACGTCGCTGCTGACGTACTTGTTGCCTTCTTCGCCTTGGCGCTCTTGACTCTCACAGCACTGGCTCCTCTCCCGCCGAGCGGCGGATTGTTGCGGCGAAGTCCGGATCGGTGAGCATGAGCTCGATGAGCTCAGCCACGAAGGCCTGCTGAGCAGGATGGGGGTAGCTAGAAGTGGTCAGCACATGGGTCAGCCGCCACATGGCGCGCCCCAGGGCTCCCGAGGGCAGGTCGTTCAGGACGGCCAGGGCGTGCTCCTTGTGGCGGCACGCCAGCCCCCAGCTGTTCTGTGCGAGCCGCTGGGCCTCAGCGCGCCCCTCGGCCTCGCTCAGCGTGGCCAGACGGGCGAAGTCCGCGACCTGCTGGGCGGACAGCTCGCGATCGTCCTCATCGAGCGCCTCGATGAAGGGGATCGCACTGTCGGGCACCATGCCCAAAGAGGCGAGCACCACCATCATCTGACGCTCAGCCCGCAGGCCGCGCACATTGCCGCCCAGCCGGGTGATCCGGGCCTCGATGTCGTCGTAGAAACGGGTCAGGGCGCTGGGAGCGGGGGACAGGCCCTCACCGCGCTCCACCCGGGCGATGAGCTCATCGACCCGGGAGGCCTGCTCAGCCAGGCTGCGCTGCTGCGCCTCGATCGTGCCCCGAGTGGCCCTCAGGTCGCGCAGCACCGCCTCACGACGGGAGTCCTGATCGGTGCCGATCGTGTCGGAGGCGAGCATCTCCGCCACCTGGGTCAGCGACAGTCCGCCGTCGGCCAACCACCGAATCCGCAGCAGGCGGGCCACGCCGTACTCGCGCCGCCCCCGCACCGTGGGCGGAATCTCCAACAGACCCAGGTGGTGGTAGTAGCGCACCGCCCTCGGCGTGGTGCCGGCGATCCGGGCAAGCTCCTTGACGTGCATGAATCCATGACACCAGGTGACGTAACGTCACCGTCAAGTCTCACATGGCGGCAATCTGACCGGACCGCATGACGAGGCGGGGAAGGATTCACCGCGCCACCCCGGTGACAGGACGATTCACACCCACGCGACGGCGCGGACTACCCTTAAGGGCGGACAACCCCGGAGACACCTGGTGGAAGGCACCGCAATATGACTGACGCTCCCGGCGCGCTCTCGCCCCTGGACGAGGACGGCATTAACGCCGCCGTCGAGGAGGCCCTGGCCGCCTTCGCCGCAGCCGGCACCCTCGCCGAGCTCAAGGAGGCCCGCCTGGCCCACACCGGCGACGCCTCGCCCCTGACCCTGGCCAACCGGCTCATCGGCACCCTGGACAAGGCGGACAAGCCCACCGCCGGCAAGCTCCTGGGCGGCGCTCGCGGGCGCATCGCCAAGGCTCTGACCGCTAGGCAGGAGACCCTCGAGGCCGCCGCCGAGGAGGAGATGCTGCGTACCGAGGCGGTCGACGTCACCATCCCCACTTCGCGTACGCAGGCCGGTGCCCGTCACCCCCTCGACGTCCTCATCGACGAGGTCTGCGACTTCTTCACCTCCATGGGCTGGTCCATCGCTGAGGGGCCGGAGGTCGAGCACGAGTGGTTCGACTTCGACGCCCTCAACTTCGACGCCGACCACCCCGCCCGCCAGATGCAGGACACCTTCTACATCGACGGCGTCAGCGTCGGGGCCGGAGAGGGGCAGGCCGCCAACCTCGTGCTGCGCACCCACACCTCCCCGGTCCAGGCCCGCGTCATGCTCGAGCAGCAGCCCCCGCTCTACGTGGCCTGCCCCGGCAAGGTCTTCCGCTCCGACGAGCTCGACGCCACCCACACCCCCGTCTTCCACCAGGTCGAGGGCCTGGCCGTGGACAAGGGCCTGACGATGGCGCACCTCAAGGGCGTCTTGGACCACTTCGCCAAGGCCATGTTCGGCCCCGAGGCGCGCACCCGCCTGCGCCCCTCCTTCTTCCCCTTCACCGAGCCCAGCGCCGAGATGGACCTGTGGTTCCCCCAGAAGAAGGGCGGTGCCGGCTGGATCGAGTGGGGAGGCTGCGGCATGGTCAACCCCAACGTGCTCACCGCCTGCGGCATCGACCCCGAGGTCTACACGGGCTTCGCCTTCGGCATGGGCCTGGAGCGCACCCTCATGCTGCGCCACGGAATCGCCGACATGCATGACATCGTCGAGGGCGACATCCGCTTCTCCCAGCAGTTCGGCACCACCGGAAAGGGAAACTGACATGCCCTACGTCCCCATTGAATGGCTGCGCGAGCACGTCGACGTCCCCACCGGCCTGAGCGCCGAGCAGCTCGCCGCCGACCTCGTGCGCGTGGGCCTGGAGGAGGAGCGCATCGTTCCTCCGGCCGTCACCGGCCCCCTCGTCGTCGGCAAGGTCCTCACCCGCGAGGCCAAGGAGCAGTCCAACGGCAAGGTCATCAACTACTGCCGTGTCGACGTCGGCCCCGAGCACAACGACGCCCCCGGCACCGGCAAGGAGCCCTCCGACCTGCCCAGCCGCGGCATCGTCTGCGGCGCCCACAACTTCGACGTCGGTGACTACGTCGTCGTGTGCCTGCCCGGCGCCGTCCTGCCCGGCGACTTCCGCATCGCCGCGCGTAAGACCTACGGGCACGTCTCCGACGGCATGATCTGCTCGGCCCGCGAGCTCGGCATCGGGGAGGACCACTCCGGCATCATCGTGCTCCAGCAGTGGCTGGCCGAGCACGGCCACGAGGGCGAGGAGCCGCCCGCACCCGGGACCGACGCCATCAGCATCCTCGGCCTGGGGGAGGAGGTCCTGGAGATCAACGTGACCCCGGACCGCGGCTACTGCTTCGCCATGCGCGGCGTGGCCCGCGAGTACTCCCACTCCACCGGCGCCCGCTTCACCGACCCTGCCGACGCCACCAACACGGGGCTGTACCCCAACGGCGTGGCCGGCGCCGGGCAGGGCGGCTACGACGTCGTCGTCCCCGAGGACCCCCAACCCATCCACGGGCGCCCCGGATGCGACCGCTACGTCGCCCGCCTCGTGCGCGGCATCGACCCGAGCGCACCGTCGCCGACCTGGATGCAGGACCGCCTCACCGCCGCAGGCATGCGCCCCATCTCCCTGGCCGTGGACGTCACCAACTACGTCATGCTCGACCTGGGCCAGCCGCTGCACGCCTTCGACGCCGACAAGCTCACCGCCCCCATCGTCGTTCGTCGGGCGAAGGACGGCGAGCGCCTCACGTTCCTCGACGAGGTCACCCGCAGCCTTGACCCCGAGGACCTGGTCATCGCCGACTCCCCGGACGGCGAGGGCTCACGGGCCCTGGTCCTGGCCGGTGTCTTCGGCGGGGCCCTCAGCGAGGTCGGCGCCGACACCCGCGACGTCCTCATCGAGGCCGCCCACTTCGACCCGGTCAGCGTGGCCCGCTCCTCGCGACGCCACAAGCTGCCCACCGAGTCCTCCAAGCGCAACGAGCGCGGCGTGGACACCGAGCTGGCCCCCATTGCCGCCCAGCGCGCCGTTGACCTGCTCGTGGAGTACGGCGGCGGCACCGCCGAGCCCGTGGCCACCGACATCAACCGCACCCGGGCCCCCGAGCCCATCACCATGCGCGCCGACGCCGCCGAGCGCCTCACCGGCGTCGCCTACGGAACCGAGCGTGTCACCGAGCTGCTCACCACCATCGGCTGCACCGTGGAGCGCGGTGGCTCCGGCGACGACGGAACCGCGCTGCTGACCGTCACCCCGCCGACCTGGCGCCCGGACCTGGTGGGGCCTGCCCACCTGGCCGAGGAGATCGCCCGCCTCGACGGATACGACGCCATCCCGGTCATCGTGCCCACGGCCCCCGCCGGCATGGGGCTGAGCGCCGACCAGAGGGCCCGCCGCGACGTCGTGCGAGCCCTGGCCGACGCCGGACTCACCCAGGTTCTGTCCTACCCCTTCATCGGGGAGGTCCATGACCTGCTCGAGATTCCCGCCGACGATGCTCGCCGACAGACGGTCCGTCTGGCCAACCCCCTGGCCGAGGGCGCCCCCTACCTGCGCACCAGCGTGCTCGACTCCCTGGTCGACGTCGCCCGGCGCAACGTCTCGCGCGGCCTGACTGACGTTGCCGTCTTCGAGGTCGGCTCCGTCACCCACCCGGCCGGTACCGTTCCCGCCCCGATCCCCGGAGTCTCCGGGCGCCCCAGCCAGTCCGAGGAGGCAGCCCTCGAGGCGGGCATTCCGGCCCAGCCCACTCACGTCGGCGCCGTCATGACTGGTGAGCACGAGCGCTCCGGGGTTCTCGGGGCCGGCCGGCCCTGGGACTGGGCCGACGCCGTCGAGGTGGTCCGCACCGTGGCCGCCGCGCTCGGGGTCAAGATCGAGGTCCGCGCCCCCGAGCACCCCTACGCCCCCTGGCACCCCGGCCGTACCGCGGAGATCCGCCTGCCTGGCCGACGTCGGGGCAAGGAGATCGAGCCCGGCAGGCTCGTCGCCCACGCCGGCGAGCTCCACCCGCGGGTCGTCCGCGCGCTCGGACTCCCCGAGCGGGCCTGCGCCGTCGAGATCGACCTCGGCCCGCTGCTGGAGACCGCCCGCGACGCCGGGGCGCTCCAGGTCAAGGCCGTCTCCACCTTCCCGGCCGCCAAGGAGGACATCGCCCTGGTCGTCGACGAGACCACCACCGCCGCCGAGGTCGAGGCCCTGGTCAGGCAGGCCGCCGGGGACCTGGCCGAGGAGGTTCGCCTCTTCGACGTCTTCCGCGGCCCCCAGCTCGGCGAGGGCAGGAAGTCGCTGGCGTTCTCCCTGGTGCTGCGAGCCCCTGACCGCACGCTGACCGCCGAGGAGACCGCCGGCGTACGCAAGCGCGTGGTCAAGCGCGCCGCCAAGCTCCTCGGCGCCGAGCTGCGCAGCTAACCAGGCAGGTCCGGCTAGCCGTCCTGTCAGTACTGACGGCCATGGTGTGATGCACATCATGGCCGTCAGCGCTTCTTCAGTGCTTTCGTCGAGCAGGGGATCCCAGACAGCGGGTGTGGTCTCGGTAATACTAGGCGGCATGAAGATCCTGCTGACCTCTTCCTCCAAGCACGGGTCCACCGATGAGGTGGCCGCGGTGATCGCTGAGCGGCTCCGGGCCGCCCACATCGATGTGGAGACCAAGCGCCCCGAGGATGTCGACAGCGTCGATGAGTACGACGCCTTCATCCTGGGCAGCGCGGTCTACATGACCAAGTGGACGCCGCAGGCCGTTGACTTCACCGAGCGCTTCCGTGACGTCCTCAGGGCCAGACCCGTGTGGGCCTTCTCCGTGGGGCTGGCCGGCCTGCCTAAGGGAAAGGTCGCCGACCCCATGCGCATCGGCCCGGTGCTGCTGGCCATCGACCCGGAGGACCACATGACCTTCGCGGGCCGCTTCGACCCCTCCAAGCTCAGCCTGCGCGAGCGCTCCATCGCCAAGCTCGGGGGAGCGAGTGAGGGTGACTACCGCAACTGGGACGAGGTGCGCGAGTGGGCCGACGCCATCGCCACCTCCCTCTATGACGACACGCTCACCAGTCGCCGCGACCGCTCCTAGCCCCTGGCGTCCCTGGCGTCCCCGGCCCTGAGGGCGGAGGGGAGATGAGTCACAGCAACAGACGATGAATGCATTTCTATGCATGCGGATGTATGGTTGCTGCATGACTTGGTCAGTTGCTGTTGCTGGAGCCACTGGGTACGCCGGTGGTGAGGTTCTGCGCCTGCTCACGGCCCACCCGAAGGTGGAGGTCGGCGCACTCACCGCGGCCTCGTCCGCCGGCAGTCGGCTCGGTGAGCACCATCCGCACCTGCTTTCCCTGGCGGACCGCATCGTCCAGCCCACCGAGGCGGAGATCCTCGCCGGGCACGACGTCGTCGTCCTGGCCCTGCCGCACGGGGCCTCCGGAGCCGTCACGGCGGCCCTCGAGGAGCTCGCCTCGGGCGGCAGCAACGCACCGCTACTCATCGACTGCGGCGCGGACCACCGTCTGACCAGTCAGCAGGCGTGGGAGGCCTTCTACGGCTCGGACTACGCCGGCGCCTGGACCTACGGCATGCCCGAGCTCCTGCACCACGGCGAGACGCGAGCCCGCGCCCAGCGCGAGGAGCTGGCAGCCTCCAGGCGCATCGCCGTCCCCGGCTGCAACGTCACCGCCGTCACCCTGGCGGTCCAGCCCGGCATCGCCGCCGGACTCCTCGACCCCTCCCGGCTGACCGCGGTGCTGGCCGTCGGATACTCCGGCGCAGGCAAGGCCCTCAAGCCCCACCTCGCCGCTGCCGAGGCGCTGGGATCGGCTCAGCCCTACGCCGTCGGAGGCACCCACCGGCACATTCCCGAGATCGTCCAGAACCTGGAGGTGGCCGGAGCTGCCGCCGGAGCAGCACGCCTGTCCTTCACCCCGGTCCTGGTCCCCATGAGCCGCGGCATCCTGGCCACCGTCACCGCCCCCATGACTGCGGCTCTGCGCGAGGCCCCCGACCCCGAAGCCGCCCTGCGAGCCGCCTGGGATGACGCCTACGGGGCCACCGGTAGTGGCGAGAGCCTCATCCAGCTGCTGCCCGAGGGGACCTGGCCCACCACCGGCACCGTCCTGGGGAGCGGAACCGCCACCGTTCAGGTCGCCATCGACCGTGGTGCGGAGGCCGTCGTGGCCATGTGCGCCATCGACAACCTCGGCAAGGGCACCGCCAGTGCTGCCGTTCAGTCCCTCAACCTCGCCCTCGGGCTGGAGGAGACCACCGCCATCACCACCCAAGGAGTCGCACCGTGAGCGTGACCGCAGCACAGGGCTTCCGCGCCGCCGGCGTGCGCGCCGGCCTCAAGGCCTCAGGCAAGCCCGACCTCGCCCTCGTCGTCAATGACGGGCCGTTGGAGACCGCGGCCGGGGTGTTCACCACTAACCGCGTCGTTGCAGCCCCTGTGGTCTGGTCACGCCGGCTCTTGGCCGGCCAGGAAGACGGGCAGGCGGGCCGCGCCCGCGCCGTCGTCCTCAACTCCGGCAGCGCCAACGCCTGCACTGGAGCGCAGGGCATGTGCGACACCGAGGCCACCGCTGCCCGTGCCGCCGGCCTGCTGGGCACCGAACCGGACCAGGTCCTGGTCTGCTCCACGGGCGTCATCGGGGAGCGCATCGATATGCCCCTCCTCCTGGAGGGCGTCGACGTCGCGGCCCTCGCCCTGGCCGATACGCCTCAGGCCGGTACCGACGCCGCCACCGCCATCATGACCACCGACACCGTCTCCAAGGAGGACGCCCTCACGGTCGGTGCCGGCGAGCAGAGCTGGACCATCGGCGGCATGATTAAGGGCGTGGGCATGCTGGCCCCAGCGTTGGCCACCATGCTCGCCGTCATCACCACCGACGCCGTCCTCACCCCTCAGCAGGCCCAGGACGCCCTGACCTCCGCCACAACGCGAACCGTCAACCGGATCAACTCCGACGGGTGCATGTCCACCAACGACACGGTTGTCCTGCTGGCCTCTGGAGCCTCCGGCACCACGCCCTCCCAGGACGAGCTCGACGAGGCGCTCACCGAGGTGATGAGCCGGCTCGGCCGGCGCCTGGTGGCCGACGCCGAGGGTGCCACCCACGACATCGCCATCACCGTCTCCGGCGCCGTCAGTGAGGAGGCCGCCGAGGCCGCGGCCCGCACCGTCAGCTCCTCCAACCTCCTCAAGTGCGCCGTCGCGGGGGCCGACCCCAACTGGGGGCGCATCCTCTCCCAGCTGGGGACCGTGCCCGAGGACGTCTGCCCCTTCAACCCCGACGAGGTCGACGTCGCCATCAACGGCATCACGATCTTCAGCCACGGCGCCCCCCAACCCAATCGGGACGCGGTGGACATGAGCCCACGCGAGACCCGCATCGACATCGAGCTGTCGGCGGGCCCGGCCCAGGCCACCGTGTGGACCAATGACCTCACTCACGGATACGTCACCATCAACGCGGACTACACGACATGAAACGTACCCCTCTTGACCCACAGACCAAGGCATCCGTCCTGCTGGAGGCCGTGCCGTGGCTGCGCACCTACAAGGGCGCCACCATGGTCATCAAGTACGGCGGCAACGCCATGGTCAACGATGAGCTCAAGCGCGCCTTCGCCCAGGACATCCTCTTCCTGCACCAGGTCGGGGTGCGCCCCGTCGTCGTTCACGGTGGCGGGCCCCAGATCAACGCGATGCTCAAGCGGCTGGGCATCACCTCGGAGTTCCGCGGAGGACTGCGCGTCACCACCCCTGAGGTCATGGACGTGGTCCGCATGGTGCTCACCGGCTCTGTGCAGCGTGAGCTCGTCTCCCTGCTCAACACCGACGGCTCCGCCGCCGTCGGCATCAGCGGTGAGGACGGCGGGCTCCTACGAGCCCGGCAGCGCCTGGCCACGGTGGACGGGCACAAGGTCGATGTCGGCCTGGTCGGCGACGTCGTCGACGTCAGCCCGCAGCCCATCATCGACCTGCTCGACCAGGGCCGCATTCCGGTCATCTCCTCGGTCGCCCCGTTGACGACGGACTCCGAGACCGTCCTCAACATCAACGCCGACACGGCCGCCGCCGCGATCGCCGTGGCTCTCAAGGCCCGCACCCTGCTCATGCTCACCGACGTCGAGGGGCTCTACTCCGCCTGGCCCGACCGCAGCACACTGGTGCCCTTCATCAGTACCGCCGCGCTGGAGGAGCTCCTGCCCACGCTCGAGGCCGGGATGATCCCCAAGATGGAGGCCTGCCTGCGGGCCGTCTACGGGGGAGTCGCGCAGGCGCACGTCGTCGACGGACGCCAGGCCCACAGCATGCTGCTCGAGATCGTCACCGACCAGGGAGTCGGCACCGTCATCCACCCCGGAGACGCTCCGGTCCCACCGCTGAACGGAGGCAAGAGCCTATGACCCACTCCTCGCAAGCACCGGCATCCACTGCGGAGGCGAAGGGGTCCGGCACCGGCAACGCCGGCTGGCTGGCGCGCTACACCGACGCCGTCATGAACACCTTCGGCACCCCCGGCCGGGTCCTGGTCCGGGGGAGGGGCGCCCACGTCTGGGACGCCGACGGTCAGGAGTACATCGACCTGCTGGCAGGCATCGCTGTCAACTGCCTGGGCCATGCGCACCCTGCGATCATCCGGTCCGTCACCGAGCAGCTCTCCGAGCTGGGGCACGTGTCGAACTTCTTCACCACCCCCGCCCAGGTCGGCCTCGCCGAGGAGCTCGTCCGGCTCACCCTCCCCGACCGCCCCGCTCACGACTCCCGCGTCTTCCTGGCCAACTCCGGCACCGAGGCCAATGAGGCCGCCTTCAAGATCGCCCGCCGCCACGGCGGGAGCCGGCGCCCCCGCGTCCTGGCCCTCCAGGACGCCTTCCACGGCAGGACCATGGGCGCCCTGGCCCTGACCCACAAGGCCGCCTACCGCGAGCCCTTCGAGCCGCTGCCCGGAGGAGTCGAGTTCATCCCCGCCGGCGACATCGAGGCTCTGCGCACCGCGCTGGGTCCGGATGTGGCGGCACTCGTCATCGAACCCATTCAGGGCGAGGCCGGGGTGCGT
>ERZ772770.352-NODE-352-length-10825-cov-6.16871_pt1 | contig 10825 bp, 12 predicted proteins | sample MGYA00511361_ERZ772770 | MGnify/ENA primary metagenome ERZ772770 (study PRJEB29015, sample SAMEA2738026) | human oral metagenome | biome: human oral; feature: human-associated habitat; material: saliva | place: China | collected 2251 ... | reverse complement strand
TACAAGACCGCGCCTTTGCGAATGAGAAAATCAGCTTTATCTGGGATTCTGTAGTGAAGGAAATCAAGGGTGAAAACCGAGTAGAATCTGTCGTATTTGAAAATGTGAAAACAGGTCAAGTGACAGAACAAGCCTTCGGTGGCGTCTTTATCTATGTTGGATTGGACCCTCTTAGCGATTTTGTTAAAGAATTAAATATTCAAGATCAGGCAGGTTGGATTGTTACAGATAATCACATGAAAACGGCAGTTGACGGTATTTTTGCAGTTGGAGATGTTCGCTTGAAAGACCTTCGCCAAGTGACAACAGCAGTTGGAGATGGAGCTATCGCTGGTCAAGAAGCCTATAAATTTATCACAGAACATAGTTAATCATAAAAAAGTTTCCAATCAGATGACTGGAAACTTTTTTTATAGTCTATTTCGGAAAACTTCGTACATGAGAATGGCCGCAGCAACACTGGCATTGAGACTTTGAACATGGCCATTCATCGGAATGGTAATCATCTCATCAACCTGTTTTTTGATGTTGCTAGAGATGCCTTTTCCTTCATTTCCGATGATGAGGGCAATTTTCCCTTTTGTATTCCACTTGTGGCAAGGAGTACCATTCATATCCGTTCCAAAGGTCCAGAATCCTTCATCCTTGAGTTTGTCCAGAGTTTGGCTCAGATTGGTTACTCGGGCAATCGGAACGTGTTCAATAGCACCTGTGGCCGTTTTAGCAACGACAGGAGTAACTCCGACAGCACGGTGCTTGGGAATGATGACACCTGAAACATTGGTCGCATCAGCAGTTCTCAAGATAGAACCTAAGTTGTGAGGGTCAGTTAATCCGTCCAGAATCAATAGCAAAGGATTTTCTTCTTGACGCGTTTTGGCAAGAATGTGATCTAGCTCGCTATAGGCAAATTCGGACACTCGTAGAACAAAACCTTGGTGGACAGCACCTTCAGTCATCTCAGAGAGGGATTTTTTTGAAGTCCAAGAAATGGACACCTTCTTTTCTGTAGCCAGTTCTTTGACTTTCTCAACATTCTTACCTCGGAGATCTTCTTGAAGGTAGAGTTTATTGCCAGTATTTGTAAGGAGGGCTTCGGTAACGGCGTGGACGCCATAGACAATATCATTTGTTTTCATGCCTCTATTATAACACACTTCGCTCAGCAGTCCTATTCTTATATAGAGCGATCTACAACTCGCTCTTTTAAATACTTAAATATCACCAATAAATCGGTAATGTATTTCCAGTTTAATTTGCCTATTCTTGCCTCTACCAATCGGTTGGTGGATAATAATTTTATCAATCAATTCGTTGATAATTTTCGGTGTCAACTTCTCAAGTTGAGTATATTTTCGAATGGTTGTCATAAATTTTTCAATGTTGTGGGCAGGTTTCATTTTCACCCCAAGAGTTTCGGTTGCGGTTTGGACTTTTTCCTTTAACTCGGCTTGTTCCGCCTCATAGTTGTCGCACAATTTTTTGAAACGGTCGTCCGCAATCTCACCCAACAGTTGCTTTTCGTAGAGTCGCTGGATGATAGTATCCAACTCCACCATTCGCTGTTCGTTTTTAGTCAGCTGTTTTTGCAGTTCGTTGAACTTCTTGGTTTCTTTGATTTCAAACTTGTCCTTCAAGCGTTGTAATAAATCTGCTTCGTTAATCTGAAACGAGTTTATCAGTTCTTGAAGCTCGTTTAAAATTAGGTCTTCCAATACTTCTTTACGAAAATAGTGACCGCCCGAACAAGTATCGCCAGCTCGCCTAAAATGGTGACATTTATAATGTTCGAGGTTCACGCCATCTTTTTCTTGTGGGCAAAAACTTAATTTATGCTCGTTTTCGCAATAAAGCAAGCCTGCAAACAAATTTTCGTGCCCTGTTTTGTTTTTCCAGTTCTGCCTTTGAATGACTCGCTTGTGTCCCATCATTTTTCTTGCAATTTCAAAATCTTCCTTCGAAATAATCGCTTCGTGGCTATCTAGGAAAATTAGCCAATCTTCACGAGGTCGTATGCGACAATTCCGCTGTTTGTATGAAATTTTTGCGGTTTTCAAGTTAATGGTTGAGCCGATATACTCCTCTTTTTCCAATATTTGCCAAATCATCTGAGTTTTCCAATAACAAGGGTCGCTCTCTAAAATCCGATAGTTCGCAACACCCAGATTTATTTTGTAGCGAGCAGGAGTGAGGATTTTGTCACGCCTTAAACCTTGAGCTATCTCGGTTGGCGTTCTGCCTGAAATATACTCCGAAAATATCCGTTTAACGATTTCTGAAGCATATTCATCTACCAACCATTCCTTACGCTTTTCTGGATTATTAAGGTATCCATAAGGAGTAATCCAGCCGATTTTTTCACCATTTTTGGCTTTGGTATGTTTCGAAAGCTTAATTTTCTCGCTACACTGCATACTATACCAGTTGTTAAACAGGGAAACTAGCGGTGTGAGATAGGCATCTTGGCTGGATTTCTTGTTGCTATCTATATTTTCTTGTAGGGAAATGAAGCGAATGTTTTTCGAAGGGAAAACCACCTCCAAAAGATTTCCTGAAAGCAGGTAATCTCTTGAAACACGGCTCAAATCCTTTACCACAAAATTCGAAACTTGGTTGTTTTTAACCAATGCCAGAGCTTGTTGGAAAGCTGGACGCTGGGCGTTTGAACCTGAGTAGCCATCATCGTAAAATACAATTGGGTTACTCAAATTCTCTCGCTCCGCCAGTTTGCTTAAAATCAAGCGTTGGTTGGAAATTGAGTTAGATTCACCTTCGTTTGCGTCTTCTGCGGAAAGCCTACAATACAAAATGCTAATCTCGCTCAAACCTTCAAACTCAACCTCCGTCCAATCTGGAATCTGCTTTGTTAATGTGCTGTTTGTCATCGTGTCTCCTTTCAATACACTCTAACCCATGGACAGGATACCTCGAAAGGGCGAAGAAGTCCAGCGGTTTATGGGTTGTAAGCGATTTTTTAGGTAATTTATGGTAGAATGAAGTTAATAAAATTTGGAGGTAGCTATACTGTGGAATTTGATGTAATTTCTTTATTATCCTCGCCTGTTGTTAGTGTTTCTGGAGGAACACTGTCTGCGGTTGCTACAACATTTCTCACAGATTATTACTATAAGGATAAGTTACAAGTAAAACAACTTATAAATGACTTAGTAAAAAGTAAATTTGAAAATCCAAATTTGCCATTTTCTGCTGTAGAAGTTGTTAAATGTAGAAATATTTTAAGGATTGCAGAGATTGCAGATAGATTACATTCAACTCACTCTGTAGAAGAGTGCGAATTTTCTTTGGAATGGTTCTATCGATTTTTTGAGGCTGCCTCAATGGTTAGTGATGAAGATATGCAAGCAATTTGGGCAAAAATTCTGAGGAGTGAATCAGACTCCAGTGGAGATTTTTTCCTTTAGGTTGATAGAAACTTTAAAATTTATGAACAAATATGAGGCTGAACTTTTCTTAAAAGTAGCTCGATTAAGCATTCAAGATTTTAGTGGTGGTTTATATATTTATGCAATTGAAAATGAAGCAATAATGGAACTATATGAGCGTTTTGGAATAAGTGAAAGTGATTTACTTATTCTGGAAGAATGTGGCCTTATAAAAATGGCACTTCTTGCAACTCATGAGATGGACTTAAGCGTAGAAAGTCCGCACGGTTTTTATAACGAGCATGCCTATATTAATTTTCAGATGAATGAAGAAAAAGAAATTTCTATGTTTGAGTTTACGAGTTATGCTTTTACCAGAATAGGACAACAGCTGTATTGGTTAATTGAAGAAAAGACGAATAAAGAGTTCCTACTTGCTCTTGCAAGAGAATTAAAGAAACAAGTTGAAGGTAAAATTAACATTTCAGCACACGAAATTCATTTTAATGACGATGATTCTATTACTTACAATAAAGATATGGATTTGTTAAAAAAGAGTCCTAAAAACAGGACTCTAAGGCTTACTCGATACCGTTAAATCGTTTTATTTCTTGGTTGATTTTCTCGATATCCTCATAGCTCCTGCTTTTTGCAATTTTCACCATCGTTCCTTCTGGAAGTTTGATAATTCCGATATTGCTGAGAGAAATTAGAGCTTTTGCTTCTTCTCCAACTCTTTCTTTCCATCTTTTTCGCTTTTTTGCTAATTTTTCGCTAATTTTAATTTTTACAAAACTCATTTTATATTCCTCCTCAAAAAGAAAAAACGAAATAGAACAATTACAATCCACAGGTCTGTAAAGTTCTACTTCGTTTTTAAGTATGCTTGAATTATACTATAAAATAAATGTTTTGTCAATGCGTAGAACAATTCTTTATTTTTCCTGCAAAATCAGCTTTTCCAGCAGCTCTTTCAAACTTTTCGAACTGCCAAACTTTCGGCTAATCCTAAATGTCGCACGCCCAATTTTGATAATTCGTTCTTTTTCGTTACTCATCTGTTCGTCCTCCAATCCATGAACTAAATTCCTCCAGCGTTACTACCTGAAACATTGGGTGAAAGTTGTTTAGCTCGCTTTCTATTTTCTTCGAAATCGCTTCTTTTCGTTTATCGTGTGGTACAATCCATATAACCAGTGGAAACACACCGTCTTGCTCTCGCTGCTCGATGCCTGTTTGGTAGTAGGTGATGTATTTTTTACACTGGTTAGCCACTCGGTTGAGGCTTTCTGTCGCCATATCGATTTCTAGAAAATAACTATCCTCGTATATCCCCAAAACCAGCCCGGCAAAAGCATCGGGCTTGAGAAAAATCTTCTTGCCCGAAAAGGTGGCGTAGGTGCGGTGGCAGGTGGGTTCAAAATCGAACCGTTCCAGCTGGATTTTGCCAGCTTCTTCTAACAGTTTCAGAAAAACATACGCTTGTGTCACCGCCAGCGTGTGTTCCAAGTGGTGGGCGGTGGGTTCATACTTATTTTTAAAGCGTTGTGGACGGTGTAATGCTTTCATCCCTTTTATAGTGATGTGCCAAACGAAACTGCCTGAACCTGCTCGCACACCACCGATTCGCCGTTCGAGGTGATTGATGAGTTGGCGATTTTTGATCTGGTTTAAAAGCAAGTTAGCTCTTCGGAAAGCAGTTCGCGAATGCTGGCTATCCTGAAAATAGAGGGCAACAATCTGCTTGGTGGTCGCATAACGGCACTGGGCGAGTAGGGTTAAAATCTTTCGTTCTTTTTCCGTTAGTTCAATTTTCTCCATTTTGTCCTCCTCGCTTCTTCCGTCCTAAGTTTTCTGGCGGCGTTTCATCTTTCTTGTTTTGAAGTGGGATATTTTCGAAATTGGCTAAATCGTCGCCGTAGCGTTCCAAACTTTCGGCATAAAGTTTATCAATTGGCTGAGCATTTTTCGAAAGAGGCAGACTTCGCCCTGATACCCACTTGAAGTGGTTGTAAAAAATCGGCATTTGGACATAAAAGTGAAAAGGTGCAAGAGTCATAAAATCTTCGAAAGTGAGCTCTGGAGCTTGGCTGGCGAGTTCCTTAGCTTCGTGGTGTTCCAGCGTGAAAATGATTTTACTGCGACAATTACTCAAAATGCTGGTACGGAGAGTTGGTGGCAGTTGCGTCAGGTGCTGGCTGGCGAGAATGTAGCCCACTTTCATCGAACGAGACACCGCGAGGGCATCCTCCAAATCCACAGGGAGCTTAAGGAATTGCCCCAGCTCATCAATGTAAATGGGGAGGAAAGGGCGATTTTCAGGGGCGAGACGGGCTTGGTGTAGGGTTAGCTGGTAGATGTAGTTGGTAATAAGCGAGCCTATAAATTTAGCGTTTGTCATCCCAATCTGCCCTCGGTTAAGGTTCACCAGCACCACCTTTTTACTCGTGAACAGCTCAATCAAATTAAACTTTTTTGAAGTGGAGGCAAGCATAGCTCGCAGTTCTTTTCGCAATAATAGCTGACGAACTTTGTTCAGAACGGGCGAGATTAATACCTCACGGTTTGATTCGCTTAGCTGGTTGTAGCCCTGCCAAAAATCCAAGAGAAAGGGGTCGGAAATCTGCGAAAGTATCTGATGGCGAAAGGCAAGGTTGGTTAAAAATTGAGGCAGTTGGGTAAGATTGGAATTTTCAACTTGCGACAGGACGGTTAAGGCGTGGCTGAGCACATCAACCGTGCGAATACCCCAGTTGTCTCTGAAAAGTTCTTGAAAAAGATTAAGCAACATATCTGCCACCAGCTCAGGCGAGGTGTAACGAGTCAGGTCAAAGGGGTTTAGACCGATAATTTTGTTGCTGGAGCTGGGGTCGATGATAACCAAATCAGCTCGCCGTTCTTTTGGGAAATGAGCCAACACTTCTCGCACCAAGTCGCCTTTTGGGTCAATTAACAGCGTGCTTCTACCTGCCTGAATATCTGTTAAAATGAACTGGGCGAGTAGGGTAGATTTACCGACACCCGTTCCGCCTAAAACTAATAAATGTTGAGTAGCGTCTCGAGGTAAAATCTGGAGTGGTTCGTTTTTGAGGCTTTCACCAAATTTTCGAACAGGCACATCTGGCACTTTATATCCCAAAGGCAGGCGGAGAATTTTGGGGTGAATATTAGCAATTCCAGCCAGCTCGCCTTCGCCAATAGGGGCAAGCCAAAAACTGGCAAGCTCCTGCGAAGAAAGGGTGAGTGGAAAAGACCACGGAATTTGAACTTTATTCACTTTCTCGCTGGAAATTGGGTTGAGAAAAAGTTCGACACCGCTGGATTCTAACATTCGAAAGACTCCTAAAACGGTATAGTATAGCTCATTCTTACGAAAATGGCTATCACCTCGCACGCCAATCCGTACATCTGCTTGAAACTGGGCGTGGCGGAGTTTTTCCCGAATTAACTTATCGGCGTCTTTGGAAAGTTTTGGAATATTACCCGAAATCCATTGCCACCAAGTGGCGTTGAGGTGCGATAAATCCCGAGCCAGCGGTTTTGGCGAACGAGACTTGCCCACCACAACCTGCACGCAGATTTCCTCCAATGGTTTGAGGTGATGGCACAGTGCTAAAAAGGAACGAGTGAAATTTTCAACGCCATCTGTTTTGAGACTAAAATGGTTGCGTTTGATAGCTACACGCCACGCTTTTTCAAATGTTTTTCGCTCTTTAGGGCGAAGTTTCGAAAACTGAATATCATTGGAAACCTGCAACATTTTATGTAAATAGGACGTGTCCAATGGGCTACCGAGAAGCAAATATCGCACCTCGTTTTTCGTTAAACGAATCTCCAAAACGAAGGGCTGGCGTCTGGTGTAGCCTGAGAGTCGCACCATCAAATCCAGTATGTCTTGGAACTCCACGGGGCGAGTGTAATCCATCTCGAATGCTTCAAAATTTGTTGGGTGTTTCATCGGTTCACCTCCAATCTCTTTTGTTTTTCCAGTAGCGAAAGGCAAGCATTCCGCCACCAAGTAATACGGCAAGCAGGCTTAAGGGTAGGGCAATTTCGATTAGCCAGTGAACCGCCCGATTGACCAAATAAGCCAGCAGAACGAAAAACAAGGTGTAGCCAACTATTTTTCGCACACTTCATCATCTGCCTTTCTGTAGTCAATGGGATTTTTAGAATATTTAGGAACGGGATAGTGAGAGATAATAATGTCGCTCTCAACTTCATTACCCCATATAGCCCACTTTTTATTAGAAGACACAGGTCGCCTTGCAAAGAGCTCCAAATAATCTGGTTCAGAACAGCGTTCGATGATAGCAAAGAGTTCCTCGGGCTTATGGCTATGGTCTTGTTTGGGGAAGAAGCCCCAATTCATTTGACCTTTAAACTTGATAGGAGCTTTTCCACGAGTAGCGAAAATGACATGCTCGGTGGAATTTCGCAGATAAGTTACCAAGCCCAGAGTTGGTTTAACCCAAGTAAAAATGCTTTTTGGCTCAAAGCCCCACGCCCGAATAATATCGTAAGATTCTTCTATATAAGAGTTGGAAGTCCAAAACCAGAGATGGGCGTTATCTGCAGCAATGTCCTTGATGGGCATATTGCGGATTTCCTCGTGGCTCATCAGGTTGTAGTGCTTGCAGGCTCCGTAGCTACCTGTTTGGTTCTTCATATAGGGAACATCAGCGAGGATGGTTTTGAATTTCTTTGGTTGAGTTGGTTGTGTCATTTTAAAATCCTTTCTGTTTGTGACGCTCCGAGCATACCAGAAACCGCTAGCAAAAGGGAGCATAAGCAGTTTATAGATTAGGAACGATGAGAATGGTGCTATATCTGTTAAGGTGCTATCATATTGCTGTTTTGTTCGGTGATGTAAAAATTACTTCACTTTCGAAGTTCTTTGAGTAGTTCCGCCTGAGCTGAAAGGAATGCCTCGTTGACGGCTTGCCTTTTTTCGAGAAATTGAGCTAGTTCAATTTCTTCTTCAGTGTAAACAGGAGGAAGATTTTTGTTTTTCTCTTTGACAGGTTGTTTTTTAGATTGAGAATCAAGATATACCAACAAGGCAATAACGCCAGCCACAAAGCCAAGAGAAACGGCAAAAATTATGGGCAAGATAAGTTCATTCATAGGGAACCTCCTATCTTATCTGCTGGGAGGCGACCAAAGCAAAAGTCTTGATGATGAAATCTGTGCGTTCCTTGGCATGGGGAGTTTTTGCCAGAATATCTGCCTCGAGCTTCGAAAGGTCGCCTACTTTGTTAAGAATGTCTGCCGTCAGAAGCTGATTCTTTTGAAGCACCGCCATCTCCTTAGAAAGTGATTTGGCAACTTCAAGCTGAAATAGATTCGCCAGTTTTGGTGTAGTGTCAGTTTGGTTTTGAGTATTTGATGGGAACATTGTTTTTCTCCTTTATTTTTAATGGAATGCATGTTGATCTTATTCGCCGATAGGCAAGTCCTCCTTTCCTACCACACCTGAGCTCTGGTGTGGTATAATGTTGTTAGCTCACTGATGGTTTAAGTATATCACCGACTGATTGTCCTGTCGTTGTGAGAAAAGATCCTAGAGTTGTGGTTACAAGTTGGAGGAGGAAAAATTACAACAAAATTGCCCCAGTTTTGCGACTGGGGTGTTTGTTTTGCTTTGAAAAATTTAGTTGTTACATTCAAGTTTGATGTTCAAAACCTCAACCTTTTCTTCCTGCAATTTGCAATTCCAAATGACAAATTCGTCCAAATCTTCCGTTCTGCAACAAGCAGTATAATATTCTTCAGCACGCTCCGGATTAAGAAAACGGCAAGTGTAAACCCGAAAATCTTCGTCCGTGATGGGGAGTTGCACTTCGAAAACGGGGCTTAAAAGCACATCACCCACCGTGTAATCGTGCAATTCTTCAAAAGTTGTAAGGTGAACTGTTTCAATTTGGGGGAGTTTGGGCTCAGCTTCGAAATTTTGACTGTTTTCGTGGATTTGGTTGAATTTTTTCTTATTCCTCCGTTAAAATTTCTCTGCTCAAAACAGTTAATTCTTCTTTCCGAAGTTGGCTCATTAGGCGAGAAAATTTCTCATCTGGAGCAACATTCATCTGGTGATATAATTCTTGCACGAGAGCTAGATTATTGAACTGCAGACAGTAGCAGAGCGTCTGGTTGGGGTTTGGGTGGTAGAAAACCTCAAAATTTGGCTGAATCATATCGCCCCAGTAGTAGTCAAAATTTTCGAAGGCTTTTAGTTTTGCTTTGTTGCTAATTTAAAGCTCGGTGGGTACTGGAGCTTCTTGCGACAGTTTGCCCAACTCGTAACTCACCCGAAGCATTTTTTGAAGCGTCCAGACCGAAATATCGTGAAAATCTTGGCTGTCTGAATTTTGGCATTCCAGCGTAGGGATTCTGCTGCTTTATTGGTGTGTCCATCATAACTCTCCATAGAGGAAGAGTCAAGCACTTTTTCACGAAAACCCCAACGATTTGAAATCGCTGGGGTTAAGGGCTAGAGTTGGTTAGTTGTTGGACTGCTGGGTGAGGTGTGGACATTCTATGGTATCCGTTTCATGAGACAAACCATCAAGGACATTGAGGTCAATACCATCTATCGCTAGTTTCTGGGTTTGAGTTTAAACGATAAGATTTCTTATTTTACAACTTATGACAAGAATTACAGCCGTCGTTTTCAATATAAGGAAGTAATCGAGGAAATTTTTAATCACGTCTTATCTATTGTATGGGGCAAAGTTTGATTGATCAAACTGAGATTTTCATTGATGGAATTCATATCAAAGCCGCAGCCAATAACCACAAATATACTCACAAAGTCCCAGACAAACAAGCTAAGTTTATGAGTGACAACTGAGAGTTGAGATTGACTTGAATTGGAAAAAACACCGCTTGGGCTCTCAAAAAAACGAGGCTGAACCGAAAAATAAAAGTCAAGTGGAAGTTACTTTGAGAAATTACCATTATTTTTCTATCTCTATTAGAATGATTTCTAATGTAGAAGTATAATAGATTTTTTGGTATAATAAAAGTTATGGAAATCGAAAAAACCAATCGTATGAATGCGCTCTTTGAATTTTATGCAGCGCTTTTGACAGATAAGCAAATGAATTATATCGAGCTCTACTACGCTGATGATTACAGCCTTGCTGAGATTGCCGAGGAGTTTGGTGTCAGTCGTCAGGCTGTCTATGACAATATCAAGCGGACAGAAAAGATTCTGGAAGATTATGAGATGAAATTGCACATGTACTCGGACTACATTGTCCGCAGTCAGATTTTTGACCAGATTTTGGAGCGCTATCCCAAGGATGACTTTCTGCAGGAGCAGATAGAAATTTTAACAAGCATTGATAATAGAGAATAAGAGGAAGAAAAATGGCATTTGAAAGTTTAACAGAACGTTTGCAGAACGTCTTTAAAAATCTACGTAAAAAAGGAAAAATCTC
>ERZ772770.349-NODE-349-length-10848-cov-3.45233_pt1 | contig 10848 bp, 8 predicted proteins | sample MGYA00511361_ERZ772770 | MGnify/ENA primary metagenome ERZ772770 (study PRJEB29015, sample SAMEA2738026) | human oral metagenome | biome: human oral; feature: human-associated habitat; material: saliva | place: China | collected 2251 ... | reverse complement strand
GCCCTCAAGCACGGGGCGAAGAGCCGCAAGGTAGTTGCTGATGAACTCCTCGGTGCCCGCGTGCTCCAGCACGTAGTCGCGCACCGGGGCGTCCTGACCGGTCAGGGGGCGCAGCTCCGGAACCCAGTGGGGGTTCGGGATGAAACGCATATCGGCCATGTAGTTAGCGTCCGAAGGCGCACCGTACTTGAAGCCGAAGCTCATCACGGTCAGGTTCAGCTTCTTATCCGCACCCTCAGCGAACATTTCACGCACGGTACGAGCCAGCTCGTGAACGTTCATGCCGGTGGTGTCAATGGTGCGGTCAGAAGCGAGGCGCAGACCTTCGAAGAGAGTGCGTTCAGCGCGGATACCGTCGAGGACGCGGCCCTCACCCTGCAGCGGGTGCGGGCGGCGCTGAGCCTCGTAGCGGGCAATAATGGTCTCATCCTTGGCGTCAAGGAAAAGCATGGAGAAGTCAATATCGGACTTGCGCAGAGTCTCAATCGCAGCGGGAAGATCGGAGAACAGGGCGCGGGCGCGAACGTCAATACCGAGCGCCACCTTCGGAACTCGCGCACCGTCGCGGGTCACCAGTTCAGCCAGGGAACCGAGCATCTGCGGCGGAATGTTATCGATAACGTACCAGCCCTCATCCTCCAGTACATTTGCGACAGTACTGCGGCCTGCACCGGAAATACCGGTGATCACCAGAATCTGAGGGCGCTCCTCACTCTGGGCGGACTCTACCGTGGCGGGCTTGCTCTGATTCTCGGGCATGGTGCTTCTTCCCCTTCGACGCGAAATACTCTCTATGCCATGATACAAGACCTTTATCTGACGGTTCAGGGGTACGGTCAGAAATTTCACCAGTATGACAGAAATATGAGGCGCTCCCCCGAGCGAACCCCAGAAGAAAGAAACCCGCATCACAAGTGCTTGCGCATAATGCTCTCCGAGGGGTCTACAGAAAGAGGCTGGCGGCAGAGCCTGGCGGCGGAGCTACGGAGGGTACAGCAAAGCCCGCACGATACCTCCTGCAGGAGGCACCGCACGGGCTCCACGCTACGAACGTTTCGAACTATGAACGCTCCGCAACTACACGCGGATGCGCCAGGTTGCCATAGACAGAAAACTCAGGCCAAAAGCTTAGGCAGAAAGCTCCGGCAGGAAAGCCGCCACATGCTCCAACAGACGCACCGACAGCTCCTTCTTCGAACCGGAGAACACCGGCGCCTCATCGTTCAGAGTCGACAGCAGCGTAATCGTGTTATCGTCCGTGCCGAAACCACGATTCACACCCACCGTATTGACCGCCAAGAAGTCCGTGCCCTTACGTTGCAGCTTCTCACGACCCAGCTCCAACGGAGTCTTCTCCGCCGAACCGGTCTCCGCCGCAAAACCAACAATGAGCTTCGGACCGAGGGTGCTCTCCCCCGCCTCACGAGCCTGCTGGCGGCGCACAACGACCTCACGCAGAATATCCGGGTTGCGCACCAGCTGAATCACCGGCGCATCCTCAGAATCGGCGCTCTTCTTAATCTTGAACTCGGCAAACTCGGCGGGCCTAAAATCAGCCACCGCCGCGGACATAATCAACACATCCGCCGCCGCGCTCGCCTCAAGGGTCGCCTCACGCAGCTCCAGGGCGCTGACCACGCGGGTTACCTGCACACCCTCCGGTGCGGGAACCTCAAGGTTCGCGCCAATCAGGTGCACGGTCGCGCCCAGGTCGCGTGCCGCCTCCGCGAGCGCCACACCCTGCTTGCCGGTCGAACGGTTGCCGAGGAAGCGTACCGGGTCCAGCGCCTCACGGGTGCCGCCGGCGGTAATGACCACGAGGCGACCGGCAAGAGGACCACGCAGCGATTCGGATGCGCCAGTTACCCGACCCGAATCAGCCTGACCAGGCTCAATTTGGCCCGGCTCAGTCTGACCAAGCAGCGCCGAAGTCAGCGTCGCCGCACGTGCCGCCGCCAGACGCTCCTGCTCCGTGCCCGTGTACAGGGGCTCAGTTGGCGCGTACCCGGGCGTGTACACCGGGTGCACCTGACCCTTCGGGAAGCGCGCAATCACATCCAGAGCCACCGCGAAAATATCCTCCGGCTCAGGCATGCGACCCGGACCAGAATCCGGGCCCGTCAAACGCCCAATCGCGGGCTCAATCACGTGATAACCCCACGAACGCAGAGTCTGCACATTCGCCTGAGTCGCCGGATGCTCCCACATCTGGGTATGCATCGCCGGCGCCAAAATCACCGGGGCGTGCGTGGTCAACACCGTGGAGGACAGCAGATCATCCGCACGACCAGCCGCCAAACGAGCCAGCAAATCAGCGGTCGCCGGGGCAATCACCACAGCGTCAGCCTGTTCAGCCTGACGCACGTGGTTCACCTCCGGCACACGGTCAAACACGTCCGTTGAGACGGGGTTGCCGCTCAGCGCCTCCAGAGTGGGAACACCCACGAACTTCGTCGCGTTCGGGGTGGGCATGGCGATCACCTCGTCGCCATTCTTCGCAAAAAGACGAAGGAGCATCGCCGCCTTATACGCAGCAATGCCCCCTCCAATACCAACGATAATGCGCATGGTACGTCAAAGAATCCTTGTAGAAGCAGATTACTCAGCGGACTCGTCGAGGATAACCTCTTCGATAGCAATAACCTCTTCGCTACCTGCGGGGATGTACTCCTCCTCGATAGCGCCGGAGAACTCAGCCGCGCTGAAATCGATCACAGCGGACAGATCCTCGGGAATCGGGTAGCCGTCCTCGTCGAACTTTGCGTCCGGGCGGTGCTCTGCCACAACACGGTCAGCAATGATTTCACGCATTGCCACCGACAGGGACTTCTCGTTCGACTCAGCGTCAACCAGCGGGCCAACGTGCGCAGCAGTATTGTCCTGCAGGTTAGCGTAGTACGCGTTAATCTGGCGTGCACGGCGGGCACCGAAAATCACCAGGCCGTACTTGGACTCCGCCTTCTCAATCAGCGCGTCAGCGCTGGGGCTCACGATGCCCTCGGGAGCGACACCGTCAACGAAGTTGTAGTCCTCGTGTTCCTTGTTTTCGTTTGCCACTAAAAACTCCAAATAGCTTGATGGAATGTACGTACCGAACGCCCCCGCACACCGTTCGCGCTATGGCGCAAACCGGGCACACTGAGGGCACGGTCAAAACTAAAGAACTATTCTACCCTCTCAACGGCTAAAACGCACGTACCAGCCCAGACAAAAGATGTCAGCTCGGACAAAAAGGTATCAGCCCAGACAAAAAAGGTGGGGGCTCCGAAGAAAACTCTTCGAAACCCCCACCCTTCACAACGCCTCACGGCAGAACTACAGGTCGGAAGAAACTCTAGCCCCACCGCAAACGCAAAGCATGCAGATTAGGCGGCGCCAATCAGCTCAGCAATCTCCTTCGCTGCACGCTCAACAGAGTCGTTGACGACCGTGACGTCAAATTCCTTCTCAGCAGCCAGCTCAACCTTCGCAGTTTCAAGGCGACGAGCCTGCTCCTGCTCACTCTCGGTACCTCGACCCACCAGACGCGACACCAGCTCATCCCAGCTCGGAGGAGCCAAGAAAATCAGGCGGGCATCAGGCATGGTCTCGCGAATCTGGCGAGCACCCTGCAGGTCAATCTCAAGAATCACCGGACGGCCAGCATCCAGAGCCTCCTGGACCTTAGCGCGCGGAGTACCGTACTTGTTCTTACCGTGCACCACAGCGTACTCAAGCATCTGACCGTCAGCAATCATCTGGTCAAACTCTTCCATCGAAACGAAATAGTAGTGAGTACCGTCAACCTCACCGGGGCGAGGATCACGAGTAGTAGCGGAAACAGAGAACCACACGTTCGGGTAGTTCTCACGAATGTACTGGCACACCGTACCCTTGCCAACAGCAGTGGGGCCAGCCAGTACGGTGAGAGTCGGCTGAGACATAGCTTCCTTACTGCGCCTTCATCGGCTGAAGGCACGAGGTATTAGGACTGAGAAGACTCGGAAGACTGACCAGCAGTCTTACGACGTGCACGGTTCAAATACCGCGAATTACGGTTGAAGTACTCCACCATCTTGCGACGCTGGTGTACACCCAGGCCGCCAAGGCGGCGAGTCGGTGCAATATGAAGTTCTTCAATGATGCGTTCAGCTCGAACGGCACCAATGCCCGGAAGTGCGCGCAACATCTGCCCCACCGGCATTTTAGCCAGTGCAGGGTCGGAATCGACCATGTCGAGCACCTGACGTACGGAAAGTTCACGGTCACTCAGTGCACGCTTAATTTCCTGGCGGTGTGCTCGGGCAAGTACTGCCTTCTCGCGGGCGGAGGCGCGCGCATCCTCAGTTAGCGGAGTCAGCGGCATGGTTGGGTCCCCCATTTCTGCGAGTTATAGAATTTTACTTATCAACTAATGTAACACGGATAGCACGAGAACCCTCGTTCCACCCGCGGCACTCACCCTCACACCAACAATGCGTCTACGCACGTCAGCACGTAAATATCAGGGAGTACCTCTATAGCATAGCGGAGTATTCGCCCTATCAAAAGTAGAGCCACGCACGCACCTTGCAGAGCGGACACACTCCCCCACCACAGAGGTGAGCAAACTCGCATCACGCTGAGCACCTCAGCCCCCGCAATACACGCAAAAGGGCGCGCACCCCGAGCAGACTCTCAACAGAATCCACCCGGAGCACACGCCCCTCACGCAACACGCGAACTATGCGCCGCGAGCCGCCAACAGGTCATCACGAGCCGCCTGCGCAGCCTTCGCCAAACCCTCAACCGACGGGCCAGCAGCCAGCACGCCACGGCTAGAATTCACCAGCACCTGCGACTCAACTCCAGCAAACACGCGGTACAGATCAGCCGCCGAAGCGCCCTGCGCACCATAACCCGGCGACAAAATCGGGCCGTTGAACACGCTCAGGTCAATACCCAAATCAACCAGCGCCTGACCAACGGTCGCGCCAACCACCAGACCGCACGGGCCCATCTGCTCCCACTGGCGGGAAGCGTTCTCGGCTACCGCCGCGGCAATAATGCGCTTGGCTACCGCGCCCTCGGACTCCGATGCGCCCACGTGCTGAACGCTCTTACCCTCGGGGTTCGAGGTCAACGCCAGCACGAAAGTGCCGCGGTCATTCTCATCCGCCAAATCCAGCGCCGGACGCAGCGACTCAAAACCCAGGTACGGGCTCAACGTCACCGAATCGGTACCCAGCGGCGAGGAGGAGCCGAGCCACGCATCCGCGTACGCCTTCATGGTCGAACCAATATCGCCGCGCTTAGCGTCAGCAACAATCAGCACACCATCAGCGGCAGCGCGGGCAAACAGCGCCTCCAGCACAGCAAGACCAGCCGAACCGTGACGCTCAAACAGCGCCACCTGAGGCTTCAACGCCGCCGCAAACGGGGCGCAACCCTCATAGACCGCCTCAGTAAAAGCAGCCAGACCGGCAGCGGAATCCTCAAGACCCCACTGCTCCAGCAGGTTCGGATGCGGGTCAATACCCACACACAGCGGGCCGCGCTCCGCCATCGCCTTCGCCAGACGATCACCAAAAGCAGCGGACATTACGCCTCGCCACCCTCAGAACGAGCATCCACAGCGGCAGCCAGCTGAACGCCGTGCTCCTGCAGGCTCATGATGTCCCAGCTGTGCTCACGCAGAGCGTTAATCGCCTGAACAGCCGCAGCGAACTCAGAAATGGTAGTCATAACCGGGCAGCCCACCGAAACCGCAGCGGCACGAATCTCGTAACCATCGCTACGAGCAGCGCCACCGGCAGGGGTGTTCAGAATCAGGTCAATATCACCGTTGCGGACCATGTCCACAATCGAGTGGTCGCCATTTGCCTCAGCGAACTTAGAAGCCACCAGCACCGAGTTCAGGCCGTTACGGCGCAGAATCTCAGCGGTACCACCGGTCGAAACGATCTCAAAGCCCAGCGACTCCAGCATCTTCGCGTAAATAATGACGTTACGCTTATCGTGGTTAGCCACCGAAATGAACACCTTACCGGAGGTCGGCAGCGGCGAACCAGCGCCAGCCTGAGCCTTCGCGAACGCGGTGTCATAGTGCTTATCCAGACCCATGACCTCACCGGTCGAACGCATCTCCGGGCTCAGCAGCGAATCCACCACAACACCCTCGGGGGTGCGGAAACGAGCGAACGGCAGAACCGCAGCCTTCACAGCAATCGCAGTCTCCTCGGGCAGGGACGCGCCGTCCATGTTCTGCGGCAGGTAGCCCTCAGCCTTCAGCTCAGCAATGCTCTTACCCAGACCAATCAGCACAGCAGCCTTAGCCATCTGCACGCCGGTAGCCTTCGACACGAACGGAACAGTACGAGACGCACGCGGGTTCGCCTCAATCACGTACAGGTTCTCAGACACGTACGCAAACTGAATGTTAATCAGGCCGCGCACACCGGTGCCGCGAGCAATCTTCTCGGTAGCGTCCTTCACCTTCGCGATGATGTCCGGGCCGAGAGTAATCGGAGGCAGAGTACAGGAGGAGTCACCCGAGTGAATACCGGCTTCCTCAATGTGCTCCATGACGCCGCCCAGGTACAGCTCCTCGCCGTCGAACAGGGCGTCAACGTCAATCTCGATAGCGTCCTCAAGGAACTTATCAATCAGAGCAGGCTGCGAAGGCGAAACCTCGGTAGCGTTCTCCAGGTAGCGTGCCAGGTTCGCCTCATCATAGACGATCTCCATGCCACGGCCGCCCAGCACGTACGAAGGACGAACCAGAACCGGGTAACCAATCTCGTCAGCGATGCGCTTAGCACCCTCGAAAGTGAACGCGGTACCGTTCTTGGGCGAAATCAGGCCGCCCTCCTCCAGCACGCGGGAGAACTCGCCGCGGTCCTCAGCCAGGTCAATAGCCTCGGGGGTGGTGCCCAGAATCGGCACGCCCGCATCCTTCAGGGCACGAGCCAGCTTCAGCGGAGTCTGACCGCCCAGCTGAACGAACACGCCCATCAGACCGCCGGTACGACGCTCCGACTCAACAATCTCAAGCACATCCTCAAGGGTGAGCGGCTCGAAGTACAGGCGAGTCGAAATATCGTAGTCAGTCGAAACAGTCTCAGGGTTGCAGTTGACCATGACAGTCTCGTAACCGAGCGAACGCAGCACCAGCGAAGCGTGCACACAGGAGTAGTCGAACTCAATACCCTGACCGATACGGTTCGGGCCCGAACCCAGAATCATGATCGAGGGCTTCTCGTGGTGCGCAACCTCATCCTCCAGGTCGTAGGAGGAGTAGTGGTACGGAGTGAACGCCTCAAACTCGGCTGCACAGGTGTCAACAGTCTTGAAGACCGGGCGGATACCCAGAGCGTGGCGAACACCGCGCACAACATCCTCAGAAGAGCCGATAATCTCAGCAATCTGGGCGTCCGAGAAACCGTGACGCTTAGCCAGCTTCAAGGTCTCCGGGTCGAGGTGGTCACGCTTAGCGTGAACCACGCCGGCAACCTCATTCAGCAGCACCAGCTGATCCAGGAACCACGGGTCAATCTTGGTCGCCTCGTGCAGCTGCTCCACGGTAGCGCCAGCCAGCAGAGCCTGCTGAACCTGGTAAATACGCTGAGTGGTCGGAACCTTAGTCTTCTCAATCAGCTCAGCCAGCTCAGCCTCAGACAGCGACAGCGGCTTGAACGAGAAGGACGCGCCCTTCTGCTCCAGCGAACGCATCGCCTTCTGCAGAGCCTCAGTGAAGTTACGGCCCAGAGCCATAGCCTCACCAACACTCTTCATGGTGGTGGTCAGAGTCGGGTCAGCAGCCGGGAACTTCTCAAACGCGAAACGCGGAACCTTCACGACCACGTAGTCGAGGGTCGGCTCGAAGGACGCCGGGGTCTTCTGAGTAATATCGTTCGGAATCTCATCCAGGGTGTAACCCAGGGACAGCTTGGTCGCAATCTTCGCAATCGGGAAGCCGGTAGCCTTCGACGCGAGCGCCGAAGAACGAGACACGCGCGGGTTCATCTCAATGACGATGATGCGGCCGGTCTTCGGGTCAATCGCGAACTGGATGTTACAACCACCGGTGTCCACGCCAACCTCACGAATCACGTTGATCGCGATGTCGCGCAGCTTCTGGAACTCACGGTCGGTCAGGGTCAGCGCGGGTGCCACGGTGATGGAGTCACCGGTGTGCACGCCCACGGGGTCGAAGTTTTCGATGGAGCAGACGACCACGACGTTGTCGTTAGTGTCACGCATCATCTCCAGCTCGTATTCCTTCCAGCCGAGGATGGACTCCTCCAGCAGGACCTCGCTGGTCGGCGAGTACTGAATACCGGCACCGGCAATACGGTAGAGGTCTTCCTCGTTGTACGCCATACCCGAGCCGAGACCACCCATGGTGAAGGAGGGGCGGACCACCATCGGGTAGCCCAGCTCCTTAGCGGCTTCCAGCGCCTCCGGCATGGAGTGAACAATCACCGAGCGTGCAGACTCGCCGCCGGCGCGCTCCACCACGCCCTTGAATGCTTCACGGTCCTCACCGAGGTTAATCGCCTCAATGTTCGCACCGATGAGCTCAACATTGTACTTGGCGAGCACGCCGCGCTCATCCAGGGAGATTGCCGCGTTCAGTGCGGTCTGACCACCCAGGGTCGGCAGGATTGCGTCCGGCTTTTCCTTCTCGATGATCTTCTCAATCACCTCGGGGGTGATGGGTTCAATGTAGGTGGCGTCCGCGAACTCGGGGTCGGTCATGATGGTTGCCGGGTTCGAGTTCACGAGGATGACGCGCACGCCCTCCTCCTTCAGCACGCGCAGCGCCTGAGTGCCGGAGTAGTCGAATTCCGCTGCCTGACCGATGACGATGGGGCCGGAACCGATGACGAGGACGCTATTAAGGTCAGTACGACGAGGCATTTATGCTTCCTTTGCAGTCTTGGTTGCGACCATCAGGTCGATGAAACGGTCAAAGAGGTAGGCGGAATCGTGCGGACCCGCAGCAGCCTCGGGGTGGTACTGCACGGAGAACGCGGGGATGTCCTTACAGGTCAGGCCCTCAACCACGTTGTCGTTCAGACCCACGTGGGAGACCATGACCTGACCGAACTCGGCGTTCGGTGCGGTCACGTAGTCGCCAATCGGCGCGTCCACAGCGAAGCCGTGGTTCTGCGCGGTGATTTCAACCTTGCCGGTGGTCTTGTCCATGACCGGCTGGTTGATGCCGCGGTGGCCGAAGGGCAGCTTGTAGGTGCCGAAGCCCAGGGCGCGGCCGAGCAGCTGGTTACCGAAGCAGATGCCGAAGAACGGGGTGCCCTTACGCAGCACGCCCTGCAGCAGTTCAACCTGCTCGTCAGCGGTTGCCGGGTCACCGGGGCCGTTGGAGAAGAACACGCCGTCGGGGTTGTAGGAGTAGATGTCCTCGAGGGTTGCGTTTGCGGGCAGCACGTGCACGCGCACGCCACGCTCAGCGAAACGCTGCGGGGTCATCGACTTAATGCCCAGGTCCAGGGCGACGATGGTTGCGACCGGGGGTGCGAACCAGTTGAACTGGTGCGGCTCAACAGTGTAGGCGGTGTCAACCGAAACGGAGTCAGCGAGCTTACGGCCGGCCATCGGCTCGGAGGCGCGCACCTCCTCCAGCAGTTCAGCTTCGGGGCGTTCTGCGTGCTCACCGGAGAACACGCCCGCACGCATCGAACCGCTCGAACGCAGGCGGCGGGTCAGGGCGCGAGTGTCAATGCCCTGAATACCGACGATGCCCTGCTCGATGAGCTCTTCGTCGAGAGTGCGCTCAGAACGCCAGTTGGATGCCACGCGTGCTGCGTCGCGAACCACGTAGCCTGCAACCCAAATCTTGCGGGACTCAGCGTCGGTGGTGTTCACGCCGGTGTTTCCAATATGGGGAGCGGTCTGAACCACAATCTGACCCGCGTAGGAGGGGTCGGTCAGGGTTTCCTGGTAGCCGGTCATACCGGTCGAGAAAACCGCCTCGCCCAGGGACGCGCCGGTTGCGCCGTAGCCATAGCCGCGGTAGACGGTGCCGTCCTCCAGGACGAGCAGCGCGCGGTCCGTACGCAGGGCGCCGGATCGTGTCATGTCAGTCATGCTCTTCTTCCTTTTCTCTGGTGTTCTCCCCCGCTTCCTGTACGGCCTCTACCGTGCAGGTTCCGGGGTAGTCTATGGTGCCTTCGGCGGGGTGTTCGCCTGCCGTCAGCAAAATCTATGGGTTTCGCAGTTTATTGGGGGTTTAGGCTTCCGGTTCTGCCGCCCACTTCTCGGGCGCATCCACCGCGTTCGGGGCAATGCGGCGCAACTCCTGCAGTACCGCCTGCTTGTCCTCGGCGTAGCGGGTGCGGAAGCCGGTCTGCACGCGGTGACCGTCCAGGGTCCAACCAATCACAACCAGGCCGTTCTTCTCCACAACCTTGCCCGCCATACCGCGGTCGGTGGTGATGACTGCGAGCTTCTTCGCCGGAATCCACAGGTCCTTTGCGCCGTCACGGGTGAAGATGATGCTGTCCGGGTAAATCAGCAGGGTGGACTTGCTCTTGAAACCGAGCGAATCGAAACCCACGCGGTCCAGCCAGTTACCGAAGATCGTGGTGCTGACGTACTCGCCCTCGAAAGCGGCGTCAGCGGTCATGCCCTCGTAGCGTTCGGGAACTTCCTTGAGGGAGCCGAACATGTTCGCCTGGCGTGCCAGGCGCGAGCGCCATCCGTGCCACATGCCGTAGATGCACAGGGCAACCAGGGCGATGCAGATGACGGCGGTCAGGAACTTTCCCACGAAGGTTCTCTCTTTCGGTTGGGGCCTCGGATTTGGGCTGGTGTGTCTGGGCTGATGGGTCTAGGTTGGTGGGGTTGGAGGCGGTGCTCCCCGCAAGG
>ERZ772770.344-NODE-344-length-10947-cov-3.80509_pt1 | contig 10947 bp, 7 predicted proteins | sample MGYA00511361_ERZ772770 | MGnify/ENA primary metagenome ERZ772770 (study PRJEB29015, sample SAMEA2738026) | human oral metagenome | biome: human oral; feature: human-associated habitat; material: saliva | place: China | collected 2251 ... | reverse complement strand
CGAATACCGCCAGGTGCGACTCGAAAAGGTCGTGCTCGTTGGCCTGCGCACCACGCAGAGTGAAGAAGAAGCGGAGAACTCGCTGCGCGAGCTCGCTGCGCTCGCGGAGACCGCCGGTTCGCGCGTGCTCGACGGCATCATCCAGCGTCGCATGAAGCCGGATCCGGCGACCTACCTGGGCTCGGGTAAGGCCCGCGAGCTGGCTGAGATCGTGCGTTCGGTCGAGGCTGACACGGTCATCGTTGACGAGGAACTGGCCCCCTCCCAGCGTCGCGGTCTGGAGGACGTCGTCGATGCCAAGGTCGTCGACCGCACCGCCCTCATCCTCGATATCTTCGCCCAGCATGCTAAGTCCCGCGAGGGCAAAGCGCAGGTGGAGCTCGCTCAGCTTGAGTATCTGCTGCCGCGTCTGCGCGGCTGGGGTGAGTCGATGTCCCGTCAGGCCGGTGGGCGCGTCGCGGGCGGCGCGGGTATCGGTTCGAGGGGCCCCGGTGAGACCAAGATCGAGCTGGATCGTCGTCGCATCCGCACGCGCATGGCGAAGCTGCGCGCGGACATCGCACGCATGGAACCCGCCCGTCGTACCCAGCGCAACTCCCGTCGTCGCGGGGCAGTACCGTCGGTGGTGATCGCGGGATACACGAACGCGGGCAAGTCGACGTTGCTGAACCGTCTGACGGATGCGGGCGTCCTCGTCCAGGACGCGCTGTTCGCGACGCTGGATCCGACGGTGCGTCGCGCACGGGCCGCCGACGGACGCGAGTATACGCTCACCGACACGGTTGGCTTCGTGCGCAACCTGCCCACCCAGCTGGTCGAGGCCTTCCGATCGACACTGGAGGAGGTCGGCCAGGCCGACGTCATCGTGCACGTCGTGGACGCCGCGCACCCTGACCCGGTCTCTCAGGTGCAAGCCGTTCGATCGGTCATCGACACGATCGATGGTGCCTCGGACATCCCCGAGCTGATCGCCCTGAACAAGGCCGACCTGGCTTCGCCCGAGCAGATCGCGCTGTTGCGCACTGTCTTCCCGAATGCCGTGCCGCTCAGTGCCCACACGGGCTGGGGCGTGGACGCGCTGCGCGGGGCCCTTGAGGACATGCTGCCCCGGCCTCGCGTCGCCATCGATGCGGTTCTGCCGTACTCGGCCGGTTCCCTCGTGCATCGAATCCATGAGGAGGGAGACGTTGAGCGCGAGGAGTACGTGGAGGCCGGAACGCGTATCGTCGCGCACGTCGACGAAGCCCTGGCCGCCGTCATTGAACGCGAGGCGGTGGGCCCCGCCGTGGGTGAGGCGGCGGTGAACGGAGCGTGAGCGAGGACCTGGTCGAGGCCTCGGGTCGCGTCCTCGACGCGGTCGTCGCCCGGATGGGCGGGTCCGCGCGCGAAGGGCAGGCTTCGATGGTCGCCGAAGGAGCCGCGGCCCTGGAGGATCGTCATCACCTCCTCGTGCAGGCGGGCACGGGTACCGGGAAGTCGCTCGGCTACCTGGTGCCGCTGCTGACGCACTGCGCGACGAATGGAGTGCGCGGGGTCGTCTCGACGGCGACGCTCGCGCTGCAACGCCAGATTCTCGTCAAGGACGCGCCTGTGGCTGTCGACGCGGTGGCCTCGGCGACGGGCGTGCGCCTGAAGGTTGCGGTGCTCAAGGGATGGTCGAATTACGCGTGCCCGCACAAGCTAGACGGCGGGTACCCTACCGAAGGCACACTGTTTGAGGACCGGGATATCAGCGTCGGCCCGACGGGCGAACTCGGCAAGGAGATCTTGCGCATCCGCGAGTGGGTGAGCGAGACCGCGACGGGGGACCGCGACGACCTGGTGCCCGGCGTGTCGGATCGCGCCTGGTACCACGCATCTGTCGCAAAGCCTGAATGCCTGGGCAAGCACTGCCCGCTCCTCGAGGAGTGCTTCGCGCATTCCGCTCGCCTGGAAGCCGCAGAAGCGGATGTCGTCGTCACGAACCATTCCCTTTTCGGCATCAACGCCTGCGGCGAGGGTGAACTCTTTGGCGAGTACGACGCTGTCGTCATCGACGAGGCCCACGAGCTGGCTGACCGCGTCCGCTCGCAGGCTGCCGCCGACCTGACCGTTGCCCGCGTGAGCCGGGTGGCGCGCTCCCTGCGCTCACATCTGTCGATTGACTCCACGGACCTGGACGAGGCCGGGGCCGGGCTGGGTGCAGCAATGGCACCCTTGGAAGCGGGACTTCTCGAGTACCGGCCGAGCGCCCTCGTCGACGCGATGATCGTCCTGGATGGCGCAGCCCGGCGTGTCAGCCACGAGGTGTCCGAGGCGCAGGGAGAGCCCGCCGCCAAGCTCCTGGCCCGCGCTGCCATCGATGAGCTGATCGGTGCGCTCGACGCGTGGGGACGAGACCCCGACCAGTCGATCGCCTACATCACGAAGGACGAATCGGACAATGCGCGGCTGACGGTGGGGCCCCTCGACGTGTCTGCGGCGATCGGCGGAACCGGCATTGGCGAACGTCCCGCGATCCTCACGTCGGCGACTCTCGCGCTCGGGGGAAACTTCGACTTCATGGCCGCCCAGGCCGGCATGGCTGTCTCCGGCACGCCTTGGCACGGCATCGATGTGGGCTCTCCCTTCGACCACGGTCGACAGGGTATCCGCTACGTCGCGACCCATTTGCCCCTGCCCGGGCGGCACGGCCCCTCCGAGGAGCTCCTGGCTGAGCTTGTGGAACTGGCCGAGGCCTCCGGAGGTGGGATGCTCGCTCTCTTCGCGTCGCGCCGTGGTGCGATGGCGGGGGCCCAAGCCCTGCGCGAGCGCACGGACCTGACGGTCTATCTGCAGGGTGAAGAGACGTTGGCGCAGCTGATCCAGCGTTTCCGCGCGGAACGCGATTCGTGCCTCGTGGGCACGATGTCTCTGTGGCAGGGCGTCGACGTCGCCGGTGATGCGTGTCGTCTCGTCGTCATCGACAAGATCCCGTTCCCACGTCCGGATGATCCGGTTTCGCGCGCCCGCTCGATGGATGTCGAGCGCAGGGGAGGGAACGGCTTTGTGTCGGTTTCCCTGACGCACGCTGCGCTCATGCTGGCCCAGGGCGTGGGGCGGCTGCTGCGATCGACCGACGATCGGGGTGTCGTGGCAATCCTCGATCCGCGGGTCGTGACCAAGCGTTACGGTGGTTTCATCATGCGTTCTTTGCCGCCTATGTGGCCGACGACGGATCCGGAGGTCGTTCGCGGTGCCCTGCGGCGTCTGTCCGAACCCCGCTGAGGCGTCCGCTAACCCCGACGAGCGGTCAAAAACGCTGCGTGGACAACTGGCGCGAACGGGGCAACTATCTGCGACAATAAGGGTGCCCGCAGACTCAAGGAGACACTCGTGGAAAACCAAGCCCAGACCCTGTACCCGTCAAAGTCCTCCGGACGTCCCTCCAAGATCGCTATCATCGGCGCCGGTGCCGTTGGTACGGCCGTCGCCTACGCGTGCGCGATGCGCGGCGATGCCCGTTCGATCGTTCTTCAGGACATCAACAAGGCCAAGGTCGAGGCCGAAGCCCTCGACATGGCCCATGGCATCCAGTTCACGCCTGCCGGCTCGATCGAGGGCTCGGACGACGTTGAGATCGTACGCGGTTCCGACCTGATCATCGTCACGGCTGGCGCGAAGCAGCAGCCCGGACAGTCCCGCCTGGAGCTGGCTGGCTCGACCGTCAACCTGATGAAGAAGATCGTGCCGAACCTGCAGAACGTCGCTCCCGACGCTCACCTTATGTTCATCACGAACCCGGTCGACGTTGTCACATACGCTGCGCTGAAGATCACGGGCCTGCCCCGTAATCAGGTCTTCGGATCCGGAACGGTGCTCGACACCTCCCGTCTTCGCTACCTGGTCTCGCGTGAGACCGGCGTGGCTACCCAGAACATCCACGCCTACGTGGCCGGCGAGCACGGTGACTCTGAGGTCGCCCTGTGGTCTAGCGCGGAGATCGGCAACGTCCCGCTGTCTCAGTGGGGCCCGACGCTCAATGGCGGCATCTTTGACTCCGCTCTGCGTAACTCCATCGCGCAGGAGGTCGTTCAGTCCGCCTACAAGATCATCGAGGGTAAGGGCGCGACGAACTACGCGATCGGCCTGGCTGCCTCGAAGATTGCGGGTGCGGTGCTGCGAGATGAGCAGCGCGTCCTGACCATCTCGACCCTGCTCGAGGACTGGGAAGGCATTTCCGACGTCGTCATGGCTGCCCCGACCATCGTCGGCCGAGACGGTGCCGGACGTGTCCTGCACCCGCCGCTCACGCTCAACGAGCGTGATGGCCTGACCGCCTCGGCTCAGCGCCTGCGCCAGGTCGCCCGCGACCTGGGCTTCTGAGGCTCCTTCCTCCGCATAAGACAGTGGCGCCACCCGTCAGGGGTGGCGCCACTGTCTTATGCGGTGCGTCAGAGTGAGCGGATGACGGTGACGACCTTGCCGAGGATGGTAGCCTCGTCGCCCGGGATCGGTGAGTAGTCCGGGTTGTGCGGAAGAAGCCAGACGTGTCCACCCGTCACCGATAGCTCCTTGACCGTGGCTTCCCCGTCGATCATGGCTGCCACGAACTCGCCGTTGCGGGCCTCGTTCTGCGAGCGGATCACGACGTAGTCTCCGTCAAATATTCCGGCGTCGATCATAGACTCGCCGCTGACCTCGAGCATGAAGAGATCACCGTGGCCGGTCATGGAGGTCGGCAGTCGGAAAACGTCCTCCACATGCTGCTCGGCGGTGATGGGGGTGCCGGCAGCGATGCGGCCGACGAGCGGGATTGCCGTGCCCTCTTCCTCCACGTGTGAGATGGGGACCTCGATGCGGACGACCTTTTCCGAGGCCTGCGCGAAGGAGGAGAGGCCAAGCTCCGTGCGCGCACGATCGGTCAAGTCCAGGGCGCGAGGCAATCCGGGCTCGCGCACCAGATACCCGTGCGCCTCAAGCGCGTCGAGATGGTGCTTGACCGTCGACGGTGATGCCAATCCGACCGCGGATGCGATCTCGCGCACAGAGGGTGGAAAGCCGCTGGAGGCCAGTTTTTCGTTGATGACTCGCAAGATCGCGCGGTGTCGATCACTCAGCGAACGCTCGGTCATGGCTTCTCCTTCGCATCGGGGTGGACGCAGATGTGCACGGGTCGGTGTCCACTGGATACGTCAAGGATAAGCCGATTTCACGCAGAATGAAACATATGTTCGAGTGTGCCTCGACATTGCTTGGTGAGCGTGCTATCGTACAAGTGTTCGACGAACAGATGTTCGATTGAGTTTTCTGGAGGTTCTCATGAGTGTTCCCGTTGCAACGAAGACCGCGGTCTCGTTCTCTGCGCGTCGCTCTCCGCTTCGCGTCGTCGAGGGTGCGCCGCTTGCGACCGTTCGTGATATCTCAACGGCACCGTCGGCGCGCCGTCGACTTGATGCGCAGCGCGGAGATGACCCATCGTTCCTGCGTGCGCCCGCTGCTCCGCGTCGCCGCGCTCGCTCCTCAGGCCGTGGCTTGGTCGCCGGCGCGCTTGCGACGCTCGTGCTGTCCGTGGGTGCCGGTGCTCTCGGCCTAGCGATCCAGCCTGCCGCATACGATGGCCCGACGGTCACGAAGTCTGTCGTGAGCGGCGACTCCGTGTGGTCGCTCGCGCAGAACGTGAAGACGGAACGTCCTGTGGAACAGGTGGTGGCCGATATTGAGCGTCTCAATGATGTTGAGGGTGCTCTCCAGCCGGGGCAGCGCGTCGTCGTGCCGGTCCGCTGACGGTGGCGCGTGGGACTCCTGTGACAGACGGGGCATGACCGTGTACCGTTGAAGGGTGCACTGCCCTTTCTGTCATAACCCGGATTCGCGCGTCGTCGATACGCGTATTGCGGACGACGGCGCCTCGATTCGGCGTCGTCGCGAGTGCACGAACTGTAAGAAGCGTTTTACAACCCTGGAAACGTCCTCCTTCCAGGTCGTCAAGCGATCTGGTGTCGTTGAATCTTTCTCCCGTAACAAGGTTGTCTCGGGTGTGAAGAAGGCGTGCCAGGGGCGCCCCGTTTCAGATGACCAGCTTGCGATTCTTGCCCAGCAGGTAGAGGAGCAGCTGCGTTCGACCGGTGTGTCCAACGTGTCGACGAACGAGGTCGGCAAAGCGATCCTGCCCTTCCTGCGCGACCTAGACGTCATCGCCTACCTGCGATTTGCCTCCGTCTATCGTCAGTTCGACACCCTCGAAGATTTCGAACAGGCTATCCACGCGCTGCGCGAGCGCTACCACGGCAGCGCTAGCGGTGCCGACATACCCGTGACGCGCGACGATGCCGCGCCGCTTGCCCCCACGCCTGCGAAGAAACCTCGTAAGGCTCGCGCATCTCGCAAGCGCGTTGCCTCTACCGCTCCCACGCTGCTTGGAGACAACTGATCGCGTGACATGAGCAGTGCCCGGTTCTCGAAGGGGGAACCGGGCACTCCTCTTCGGAGCTGTAGTCAGCGTCTAGCGCTTGTTGGACTTCGCATCCGTGGCCGGGTTGTCCACCTGCTCGTCAGCCGTTGAACGCAGCTGATCATCGTTCGTTGCCCCGCGAACTGCCTCGACAGTATGGGACTTGGAATCGCGGGCTCCGGCGACGGCAACGGAGACGATGCCGCGCGCACCCGCCACCGCCTCGGACGCGGCCTCGCGCGCCTCGGCGACCTTTTCTGACACGGCCTCGCGCGCACCTGCCATTACCTCGGACGCGGCTCCGCGTGCTTCGGCGACCTTCTCGGAGACGGTTTCGCGGGCCCCGGCCACGGCCTCGCGCGCCCCGGCCACGGCGTCCGTCGCGGCTGCCTGCGCACCCATGATCTGTTCACGCACCTTCTTGCGCATGACCTTGCCGAGCTGCGAGCGCGGCAGCTCGGTCATAACGACGATCTGGCGGGGGAGAGCGTAGTGAGCGAGAGACCTTTCCGCCCAGGTGCGCAGGTCGGTGAGTGTCACGGAAGCGCCGGCCTCGAGCACGACGGCTGCAACGACGTCCTCGCCGGACTCACCCGCGGGCACGCCGACGGCTGCGACGTCAACGATGCCCGGCATTGAACGCACCGCCTCTTCGACCTGTGAGGGGTAGACGTTGAATCCCGAGGAGTTGATCATCTCCTTACGCCGGTCGGCCATGTAGATGAAGCCGTCGCGTACCTGGACAAGATCGCCTGTACGCAGCCACCCGCCCTGTGTGAACACCTCGGCGGTCTCATCGTCCTGGTTCCAGTAGCCGGAAAACACCTGAGGTCCGCGGGCGATGAGCTCTCCGACCTCGCCCGGAGCAACCTCGCGGCTCGGATTCTCGGGATCCACGATACGCACCTGCGTGGAGGGAAACGGAATGCCGAGAGCACCGCGTGCGCGCGACGATGCCAGGGGGGATCCGAGAATGATGGGGGACGCCTCGGTCATACCGTAGCCCTCGATCATGAGGCCACCGGTCGCGTGCTCCCACGCGTCGGCTAGGGATGTTGACAGGGGCATCGCGCCCGACAGGGAGAAATGGATGGAGGACAGGTCCACGTTCGTCCCCTCGGCCGCTGCGAGAAGGCGTTCATACATGGGCGGAACGCCCAGGAAGAAGGTGCACGGCAGGCGGCGCTGTGCCGCCAGGACCAGGGCGGTGTCGAACTTGGGGAACATAGCGATCGTCGCGCCCAGGCGCAGGCCCGCCAGGAATCCGATCGTGAAACCGAAGGCGTGGAAGAGCGGCAGGATGCAGTAAAAGACCTCGGCTCCCTCGTGCAGGACGGGAACCCAGGCAATCGACTGCTCGACGTTCGCTGACAGGTTCGCATGCGTGAGTGCGGCGGCCTTCGGGACTCCCGTCGTGCCACCCGTGTGGATGAGGAGGGTGACGTCCTCTATGGCGGCCGGGCAGCTACCCTGCCAGGGGGTGGCCAAGCGCATCGCTCGCGCCCAGGAACGTGCCCAACCGGGGCGAGGGCTGGAGAGCTGATCGCGCTTCTGGCGCGCGGCCTTCACCGGCAGCTTCAGAGCCAGGCGCGAGGCCGTGGGCAGAGCCGTCGTCAGGTCCATGCAGAAGGTGGTGTGGCCGCGCCCGAGGAAGGTGAGCTTCTCCAGCGTCTTCGACCATGCGATCGTGACGCGAGCGCCGTGACGCTCGTACTCGCCCTCCAGCTCGCCCGCGGGTGCCAGGGGGTTATGTTCGACGACGATTGCGCCGAGCAGCATCGTGCCGAGGACGGCGACGGCGTGCTGCGGGCAATTCGGCATGATGAGGGCAACCCGGTCTCCGGGGCGCACGCCCGCCTCGTGGAGCGCACCCGCACAACGGCGCATCTCCTCGGCGAGTTCCGCGTACGTGAGCTGGCGTGCGAAAAAGTCGATGGCGGCACGTTTGGGGTAGCGTGACGCGACCTCCAGGACCATCTCAGGGATGGGACGCTCGGGCGTTGCAATTTCGTAGGCAACACCGGGTGCGTACAGGGCGCGCATCGACGTCGTGAGCTCCATCTATCCTCCTTCGGGAACGATGCTACCCACGATACCGTAAGGTGAGCCTTGTTTGACCAGCTGGGACGCGATGACTATGACTGTTTTACAGAGGCGTCGCGATCAGGCGGATGGTCTCGGGCAGGTGGCTCAGCTCCTCGAGCGCCTCACGGCCCAGGCCTGCCGAAATGTCGGTGAGCACGTAGCCAACTTCGTCGAGGGTCGCCAGGATCTGCGCGTCGACGTTCGCCTCGGAGGAAGCGAATATCTGGTTGACGCGTGCCATGACGCCGGGAACGTTGCGGTGGATGAGGCGCACACGGTAGCGCGAGCGCTTGCCAATGTTCATCGTCAGGTTCGGCAGGTTCACGCTCATGTCGGTCGACCCGCTGGCCTGGTATTCGCCGATCTTGGCAGCTACGAAACGGCCGATATCGTATTGAGCTTCCTCCGTGGAGCCACCGATGTGAGGGGTGAGGATGACGTTGTCGAGGGTCGCCAGCGGCGAGGTGAAGGGGTCGCCGTTGGCGCGCGGTTCCTCGGGGAACACGTCGATGGCCGCGCCGCCCAGGTGACCGGACACCAGGGCCGCGTGCAGAGCATCAACGTCGACGATGTGCCCGCGCGACAGGTTGATGAACAGCGCACCGGGCTTCATCAACTCGAACTCGACGCGCCCGATGAGGTTCGTATTGGACTCCTGGCCGTCCACGTGAACGGAAATGATGTCAGCCTCGCGCAGAACCGCCTCCATCGTCGCCATCTGCGTGGCATTGCCCAGCGCGAGGCGCTCGGCCGCGTCGTAGAAGATGACGTTAAGACCCATGGCCTCGGCGAGGACGGAGAGCTGGGTGCCGATGTTGCCGTAACCGATGATGCCGAGCGTGTGACCACGCACCTCGTGGGCACCGTCTGCGCTCTTATCCCACACGCCGCGATGCAGACGCGAGTTCTTCACAGTCACGCGGCGCGACAGGTCGATGATCTCGCCGATAGCGAGTTCGACGACGGAGCGCGTGTTGGAGTAGGGGGCATTAAACACCGCGACGCCCATCTCGGTGGCCGTGGCCAGGTCGATCTGGTTCGTGCCGATGCAGAAGGCCCCAATGGCCTTCAGGCCCGGACGTGCGCGCAGCACTCGCTCGGTGACTTCTGTCTTTGACCGCAGGCCCAGGTAGTCCACGCCTTCGAGTGCGTCGATCAGATCATCCTCGGACAGGGCACCGGTCACGCGAGTGACCTCGATACTGAACTTGGCGAAGATATCGTCGGCGATGTCGTGCGGGTTTTCCAGGAGCAGTGCGCGTGTCATGCCCCCATCATGGCAGACGCGGGCGCACAGTGACACGCGGTGTCAGGGAGTGGGCGCTCCTACCACTCCTCCATTCCGGCGGGAAGCGGGGCGCTGTGGACGACGTGGACATCGTGGGTCGCGCGGGTCAAAGCGACAAAAAGGTCGCCGACGCCGTCGTTCATGATCTCCGCGGGCTCGACGAGGACGACGGAGTCGAACTCAAGGCCCTTGGAGGCGACGGCGGATAGGAGGGAGACACGCTCGGATAGAGCACTCTCTCCGTCGACGTCGGCACCCCACGCCCGGGCGCGTTCATGCCCGACGATCAAGGCGATGCGGCCCCGGGATGCGCCCGCCTCGCGGTCGAGGCGTTCTTCGGCCATACGCTGGGCATCGACGACGGCACGCCACAGCGGGCTGTTCTCCCGCGACGAGGTCGGGCGTTCCTCGGGCGCATCCAGGTGAGTGACGCGGTAGCAGCCCTCGACATCGCGCACGGCGGTCATCGGGTACAGCACGGGGACGCCCGCACGGGCGACCACGCCCTCGGCGAGTGTTGTGAGGGTAGCGGGCGTGCGGTAGGAGACCGTCAGCGCGTATTCGGCCGCCAAGGCGCGCGCCGCCGGGCCGAGAGCCTTTTCCCACGTCGGCGGTCGCTTGCTCCCACGCCGCTGATCGAGGTCCCCGACGACCGTGAAGGAGCGCGAGGGGCAGCGGCGCAGCAGGGCGCGCCAGGCCATGGGGGAGAGCTCCTGGGCCTCGTCGACCACGATGTGGCCGAACGCCCACGTGCGGTCCTTGGCGGCGCGCTCGGACAGGGGCATCCACGACTCCTGCCCCGCGACCTGGTGCGCGAGCATCTGGGCGGTGACGATGCCGCCGCCCAGGTTCTGAGCTTCGATCGCCTCGCGGGCGCGCTCGATTGCGCCCTCGTCGGACTCCCGAGAAGATGCGGAGGTCGTGGGCATGGGACCCAAGAGCTCCTCGCACTCGTCCAGGATCGGTACGTCTGAGACCGTCCACGGTGAAGAGCGTGGGCGCATGAGAGCCGCCAGCTCGTTTGGATGCAGGGGAGAGCCAGCCTTGCGATTTGCCGCCGCTAGCACCTCGGGGCGAGCGTAAAGGCGGCGCAGCAGTGTCTGGGCACTCGTCGGCATCCACGCCGTGTTGATCGCACGCCTGCAATCCACCGAATCGCGGA
>ERZ772770.343-NODE-343-length-10953-cov-3.20407_pt1 | contig 10953 bp, 10 predicted proteins | sample MGYA00511361_ERZ772770 | MGnify/ENA primary metagenome ERZ772770 (study PRJEB29015, sample SAMEA2738026) | human oral metagenome | biome: human oral; feature: human-associated habitat; material: saliva | place: China | collected 2251 ... | reverse complement strand
TTGGTGCAGCTTTTCGCCAATAGTTAGGTCATAATCGCCTCTGGGCGACGACGCCGCCGCTTTGGCACTGATACTTGCGCTGGCACAAGGCTTTGCACCATCGTTTTCAACACTGGCATAAGAAACGTTTAACGTGAAACTAGCTTGCGTTGGCGCTTTGGGTAGCCAACCAGGCTTTAGCGATGTCGCGGGCAGAGCGTTGCAGCTTGGTTGATTGGTGGTTCATTTCAATCAGTGCACGCGAAGTTAACGCCGCACTGATGCGGTTGATTTGGGCACCAGCGCGTTCATCTATGCGCTCAGAAATAACCGGTACCACCTGGGAGGCGAGAAATAGACTCTTGGGGTCAGCTAGGACCACCAGGTCAGAGCTGGCTAAAACCGGATCTGAGGAGTAGATATCAGCAAGCTGAATGGAGTTATCGCGTAGTGCCTTAACGGTGAGCGCACCACCAGAATCTTCAATTGGCGAGAATTTGACGTTAACTGCGTAGACGCTTTTGAGCCCTTTGGGCCCATAGGGGCGGGTCTCTAGCTCTGAGTTACCTCCTAGCACCAAGTTTGGCACTGCACGCAGGTCACCAATCTGTTTTAGGTTGTAGCGTTGGGCTAGTTTGGCACTAACCACATATGAGTCTTGGTCACTAGCGGGAGCTTGGTTAAGGATCCGCAAACCATCAGGTAAAACTTCACGCAGTTGGTTGTAAACTGCCTGCGACGCCGTCACGGTAGCTTTCGGGTTTAAAAACTGCAGCAGGTTGCCGGTGTAGTCCGGTAGCAGATCAATGGCGCCAGCTTTAAGCTCAGGCATGTAGATTTCTCGCTGACCAATACGCATTTGGCGGTCAATTTTGTAGCCTAGCTTTTCTAGGCCCTGGGCGTAGATCTCAGCAATGATTTCGTTGGAGTAGTAGTCCTGGCTGCCTATCACCAAAGTATTAGTGTCCCCAGCGGATCCGGCCAGGCTCTGCTCAGTGCCACAGCCGCCCACTAAAGTGCCAATCCCGGCCAAAGCTCCGGTTAGAACCGCGCGACGAGTAGCCATATAAGTGGCGGCATGTGCCCGACTAAGTTTGTGCGTTTTCATTTACCCACCTTAGTTGCGCTTAGCTGTCTTTCAATGCGGTGTTGACACAGGCCGAGCAGCCAATCGACCAGCAAAGCTAGGGCCACTACCAGTATGGCGCCGGCAATCATTTGCGGATAGTTGCGGGTTTTCAGGCCTAAGTAAAGCAGGCGCCCCAGCCCATAGTTGGCGGTATAGGCAGCTAATGTGGCGGTAGCTATCACCTGCAAACTAGCGCTGCGCAGGCCTGCAACCAGCAAGGGCTGAGCCAGGGGAAGTTCGATTTGGCTAAGAATTTCGCTTTCTTTCATGCCCAGAGCCCGCGCAGCATCCACTACGCTAGGTGGCGCCCCGGCTACGCCACTGTATGCTCCAGCTAGCAAAGGTGGAATCGCTAAAGCAACTAGCGCCAACACTGGCGCCGGCAGGCCAATACCGATCCAAAGCCCAAACAGGGTCAGTAAACCCAGCGTAGGTATCGCCCGCACCGCGCCGGTTAGATTAATCAGCCATTTACCTCGCCCGCTGTGACCAATATAGATCCCCAGCGGCAGCGCAATCACCGCACTGATTACTAGCACTAGGGCGCTAACTCCTAAATGCTGTACCAGGCGCCAAGCAATACCGCGTTGACCTAGCCAATTGGCGCCGTCGGCAATCCACGTAGCAGCCGCAAGAATTAAGCTCATGCGCGCCTCCAACCGCTAAGCAGCCAGTGAGCTAAAGCCACTAACCCATCTAGTAGCAAAGCCAAAATAATCGTAACTACCAAACCGGTGATCACCTCAGCGCTGATACCACGTTGGAAACCATCAGTAAGCAAAGTACCCAGGCTTGAAATACCAATGAACGCTGCCACCGTAACCAAAGAGATAGTGGAAGTAACCAGTACCCGCGCGGCGCTAGCAATCACCGCTAAAGCCAGTGGCAACTCGATTTGCCACCAGCGGCGCAAACGCCCATAGCCACAGGCATCAGCACTTAACAATACTTGTTCAGGCAGGCCGCTAAAAGCTTGCACACAGGGGCCAGCCATAATGGCTACCCCGTAAATGCTCAGCACAATCACCATATTGAGGCTAGAGCGCAGCGGGGTACCAATAATGACCGGCACCAAAATAAGTAAGGCCAGTGAAGGCAGCGCGTACATCGCTCCAACTACACTGACCAGGCCCCGACCAAAAGCAGAGTCAACCGCCGCCCGCCCTAGTGGAATGGAAATAACTAAGGCGACAACAATCGCGCTTACAGCAATAACTAGATGCTGTCCAAGCAGCTCCAGCACCCAGGCGTAGTTATGAATCAGCCAGTTCATGGGCGCGCCTTGGTCTGTGAACTGGCTGCTAGTTTGCCTACCGGGACCCCGAGCAAGTCAGTAACTAGACCCGCCTCGTCCACCTGCAATCTACGCGCGGCCTGGGAGCGGCCAATAAAGTCGGACACAAACTGGTTTGCGCTTTGGTTTAGTAGCGTGCGGGCGTCGCCTACCTGTGCGATTTTAGCGCCAGTTTCTAGCACCACTATCTGGTCACCTAGCTTGAAGGCTTCGTCAACGTCGTGAGTAACCAGCAAAATGGTGGTACCTACTTGATCACGCAGCCAAGCCACCTGCTCTTGCAGCTGGGTGCGCACAATTGGATCTAACGCCCCAAAAGGCTCATCCATCAGTAGGATATCCGTTTTGTTAGCCAGGGCTCTGGCTACCCCTACGCGCTGGCGTTGGCCACCAGAAAGCTGCGCTGGGAAACGGCTGGCATAGTCGCTTTCAAGCCCAACCAGTTCAAGTAGTTCCAGGGCACGCCGGCGGGCTTTAGCGCGGCTGACACCTTCTAGCAGTGGTACTGTGGCGATGTTTTCTAGCACATTACGGTGGGGAAACAGGCCACCATCTTGGATTACATAACCGATCGAGCGCCGTAGTTTCACTGGGTCACTTTCAGCTACATTCTTACCGCGTACCCATACTTTGCCGCTGGTGGGCCTAACCATGGCGTTTACCATGCGCAGTAGTGAGGTTTTACCGCAGCCTGAGGTGCCCAGCAGCACTGTAGTTGAGTGGTGTTTAACTTCTAGGGAGAAGTTTTTTACTGCAAAAGTAACGCCCTTGTCATAGCTTTTGCTGACATTTTCAAAACGAATCATGGGGCCTCGCTTTGGTGTAAAAAAAGACCCAAGGCTAAGCCTTGGGCCAACTCGTAGCGGGGACAGGATTCGAACCTGCGACCTCCGGGTTATGAGCCCGGCGAGCTACCGAACTGCTCCACCCCGCGTCGGCAAAGTAAACATTACCCGCCTGCCAGGCATGGCGCAACCTGGTGCGACATGGCCTTACTCACCCGGCGGTAAGGCAGGTCATATTTTAGGCTATCTTTGGTGCTACATCTAGTAAGAAATGGTGGATTGACGCGGTTTGCGTCAATCCACCATTAAATTTCAGTCTTGCCCTACCGCAGTGTCACCGCCACCATCACCCGGCTGCTCCGGATCTGGGCTGGGGCTTTCACCGCCACCGTCGCCGCCACCGGTGGGGGCCGGATCGGGAGCTACCGGCTGCGGAGAGGTTACCGGATCAGGGTGCACGGTGGGCACCGCAATCGGCTCAGAGGGGGCCTGGGGCGCCGTCGTAGCCGAGCCGCCACTGCCGCTACCGCCACCAGAACCGCCACTGCCGGAACCAGAGCCACTACCTGAACCGCTACCTGAGCCACCAGAACCCGTGCCCGAATTACCAGGCTTGGCGCCAGAGTTATTAGAGCCGTTACCGGAAGAGGAGCTAGCCGAGTCAGTACCAGACTTGCTGGTAGCATTTTTGCTACGCGAAGTGGGCTGAGTGGTAGGCGCTGCGCTAGCCACCTGCTGACGCTCCTTGCGCGCCTCACGGCGACCCTCACGGGCTACTACAGCCTGGCGCTCTTCTTCAGTGAGATCTTCAGTGTTAACGCCCGCCCCTAGGCCGGCACTATTTAGTACCGCGTCGTGAGCTGCCGCCAAAGTGTCAAAGGCCTTGTCGATGCGGGCAGCTGAAGCACTGACTTTATTACAATCAGTGCCATCATAAACCGTCAGGCGTCGCGAGTTCTCAATTTCTTGATCTAATGACTTAATGAGCTTTTCGTCAACCTTGTCACGCTGACGTTTAACCGTATTCTCAGCATCCTTAATTTCGTTCACCAAGGAGCTGTAGGCCGCTAGTTGCTGCGGAGAGTTAGGGCACTGGGTAGCAACCGCATTGACTTTGGCTAGGTTGCTATCTAGATCCTGACCTCGGTTCATTGAAGCTACCCCAATGCCACCAATGATCAGCAAAGCTGCTACTGAAAGGGCGCTAATACCAGCAACTACGTTGCGGCGTACGCGCACCTGTTCTTCAGCCCGCTTAAGCACGCTTGCTTGCGAAGTTTCAGATAGGGCAGGAGCATCTTCAGTAGCCTGGCCATCTTCACTACGCACCGCTGTAGCGTCAGCACCGGCACCACTGGCAGGCTGACTCATATCGATAGGTTCAGTAATAGATTCTTCCAAAGCATTCTCCAATCCAACGCAAGGTTAACACGCCGTTGAAAAAGATTTCAGGATATTTGACTCACAATTCTTTTAATCAGCACTAAACCAGCGCTAGTTAGAATGGTTAGTAATTTAATGCTTACAATTAATCATGATGTTACTTAACATTCAGGCTGGTTTTAGGGTCCCCCCAGCGCTCCAGCATAATACTCCCAGCTGGCCATATGGTATATGGGGGTAAGTCCCCTATCGCAACAGTTAAGCCCTAAGTCACAACCGCCACTATGACGGCGGACATATAACAAATAAAACCACGTGCGCCGTCGCCCTGAATCAAAATAAACCCGGTTTAAAGGGATAAAAAAAACCTGGTTGCGGAAATAAAAAACCGACCAGGTAATCCGGTCGGTTAAAATCGTGGAGCTAAGGGGATTCGAACCCCTGACCTCTTCCATGCCATGGAAGCGCGCTACCAACTGCGCCATAGCCCCATATTAATTTATCTCTACACTTAACGTGTAAGCGTGGAGCTAAGGGGATTCGAACCCCTGACCTCTTCCATGCCATGGAAGCGCGCTACCAACTGCGCCATAGCCCCAATCCGATAAAACGAACCGGTTTTGCGTTCAACCTTCGCTTAACGCAACGTGGAAAACTTTAGCCGCCACAAACCAGTTTTGGCAAATCCTCCAGCAGTGGCTTACATCACCAAATTGCCGGAGTGGCGTTAGAGCTATCTGCCACGCTCACATTCCACTGGCGAATAGCCCAACCTGGCGGGCGTAAACCGTTATGTAGTACCCCCCAAGCGCAGTTGCCCAGCGACAGCAGCCCCGACCAACTATTAGGGTCTAAACCCAGCAGGCAGGTGGCCCCCATAGTCAAAACTGCCGAGTGGGCTACCAGTACCACCGTATCGTCAGTGTCTAAGCCTTCCACGGCCTCGCGCATAGCCGCAGCGGAGCGCTGGCCCACCGCGTCACGCTCTTCCATACCGATGCCACCGGGCGTAGCGCACTTACCACGCCACTGTTTAAACTCCTGGGGCCAGTCAGCCTTAATTTCTTTACCGGTTAGGCCTTCCCAAATCCCAAAGGAACGCTCAATTAGACGCTCATCACTAGCCACCCCAATCCCGGTCAGTTTCGCGAGAGCCCGGGCGGTTTGCTGGGCCCGCTCCAGGGGTGAAGCGATGATCTTAACCGGCTTATAGGCCGCAATAATTGGCGCCGCTGCATCAGCTTGAGCTAACCCAGCTGCATTTAGGGAAATATCGGTTACCCCCTGCACGCGCCCTTGCAGGTTGTAATCGGTCTGCCCGTGACGCCACACCACCAACTTAGCCATGTTTACTCACTAGCGAGCACGCTGGCGGGCAGCTCAATTTGCGGGCAATCCTTCCACAGGCGTTCCATGGCGTAAAACTCACGGTCCTCCTCGCGCTGGACGTGCACCACAATGTCGTTGTAATCCAGCAGCACCCAGTGGGCCTCAGAATAGCCCTCACGCATACGGCGCTTAGCGCCAGCCTTGTGTAGGGCTTCCTCCACGGCGTCTACCACAGCCATAACCTGACGCTCATTGCCAGCAGAGATCACCAAAAACACATCGGTTAGGGCCAGACGCTGCGAAACATCAATAGCGATAATGTCGCTAGCCTTCTTCTGGGAGGCAGCGTGGGCCGCTGCGTGAGCAAGTTCAATCGCGTAAGGGGTGGCGGACATTTCGTCTCCTTAAATTCTCTAAGTCTGATTAAAGCACAGCCGCCAAGCATGTAAATACTTGGCGGCTGCTTGGCTTTTTAGTGTTTGCTATTCGAGTTTGGGTAGTTCCAGACCCAGGGCATTGGTGGAGCCGCCGTCGAGCACAACGAACCACACCACTGCCGCAACCACCAGTGCCAACACAATGATCAGCAACATGGTCAGGAAGATACGCAAACCGCGACCGTCCTGGCTGGACTCGTCATCTTCCAAGCGGTCATACAAACCAGTGTCCGCCAGCGCCTCATTAGGGGCCGAGTTAGCCTGCTGGTTAGCGCGGGCCTGGCTGAAAGCACCCCAGTTGGGCACTACCTCCTCTTCAAACTCATCCTGAGTAGAAACTATCTCCGGGGTGCGCTGCACCACCGGCGGGTTGGGGTTGGCGGGCTTAATAATGGTCAGTTCACCAGTGTTGGTGTCTACCTCACGCACACCCTTGGCTACTGAGGGGGCCCGCACAATCGGGCGACGTGCCGGGGTCTCATTAGCGGCCGGGGCTGGGGTGGGCGCTGGCTGGGCGTTACCCCCCAGCAGTGAACGACGGCGCATGGGGGCCGGTTCGGCCTGCCCCGGGGTGGGCTGAGCATCAGCCAGCGGCTCATTTACCGGCGCATAGGCGGCGGTAGAAACATTCCAGTCACCGGCCTCGTCAGCGGAAGGCACCGGCTGGGTACGGTCGGCTGCAACCGACTGCCACAACGGACCCTGTTCGCCGCCACCGGGAGCCTGCACCGGGGCTGACTGCGCAGCTGGCTGCGCTACCGGCAGCTGCGCTGAATGAGCAGACTGACTGGCCAGCTGGGCAGGCGGATTATTTAGCACCGAGTGCACTGGCAGGAAGGGCGAGGCCGGGGCAGCCTCACTGCGCGGTGCAGCCTCACTGCGCGGGGCGGCCGACGGCGTCGGGGCACTAACCGCGTTAAAGACTGTGCGGCGTCGGGGCAGGTCTGCCCCAAAATCAGAAACTGCCGAGTTAGCGCTAGCTGCCGAGGCGGCAGTACCAGACAAGGCGCTGGGGGCGGAGGCAGAAAAAGCGCTGGGAGCACTGGCAGCAGAGCGGGCACTAACCGCGTTTACACCAGCCAAATCAGCTGAAGCGGCGGTGGCCGAGAAAATGCTGGGGGCACTTGCTGCGCTAGCAGCCGCACGCCTACGCGAGCGAGTCCCGGCGCGGCTAGCCAAATCAGCTGAAGCGGCGGTGGCCGAAGCAGCCGTAGCAGACAAAGAACTGGGGGCACTAGCTGCGTTAGCGCGGCGTCGGGTGGCACGCCCATTAACTGCCGGCGCTGCCGAGGGGGCGCTCAAAGAGCTGTAAGCGCTGGCACTAGTGGCCATAGGTGCGCTGGCTGCGCTAGCAGCACGCCGCGAGCGCGCCGGGTAAGTGGGCAGTGAGGGAGCCCCAGCGTGAGCCGAATTTACGTGTACCACCGGCTGAGTGGGAGCCTGGCCACCTAGCGGACCAGCTCCAGCGCTAGTGGCGCTAGCAGCAGAAATACCAAAAGAAGCAGCTGAGCCGGCGGTGGGCGAGCTGCTGGCTAGGTGCGTAGGTAGCCCCACACTGGGGCCGTTGCCGCCGTTAGCAGCATTGGCGGCGTTAGCGGCTGCAGTATTTACAGGCGGGAAGGTAGGGGCAGCTGCGTGTCCAGCGCTTTCAGGCATACGGCTAGCGGCGGTAGGCACCACTCGCGTATCCCTAAGATCGTCGCCGGGAGTAACAACCGGGGCGCTAGGGGCGGCAACCGGAGCACTAGCAGCCGGAGCACTAGGGGCACTAGGGAAGCCAGGGGCGCTAGGGGCGGCGCTAGAGCGGCTAGTTGTAGCATCGCCGGGGCCAGAGCCTAAAAGCGGCTCACGGATAGGCTCAAAACTGTTGTGCTCGTGCAGAGTGTGGCTTTTAATATCCATCTCTGCCATAGGGCTTTGTAGTGCTTGAGCCTCATCGGCAGTTAATTCGCCTGAGGCCACTGCCTCACGTAAAGCTTCTTGTTCTTCACGCAGGCGACGCATTTCGCGACGAGTTAACAGGGGCTGCTGGCCGGTTAGGAAGGCTTCACGCTCCGCTGAGCGCTCCGCTTCGCGGCGTGCTCGCCGAGACATTGGGCGGGCAGCTCCGTTTTGAGGCGCGTCAGTCACTTTCGCTATCCTTCCTGCCGGTTTGTCCTTGGGCTACATTGGCGGTCATTGAAGTGGTTGCACTGCGGCGCTGTCCACTTCTATAAAGGCCATATTTACGAATGTATTGCACTACGCCGTCTGGTACCAGGTACCACACCGGCGCGGCGCGTTTAACTCTTTCACGACATGCTGTTGAGGAGATGGCCATAGCTGGCACCTCAACCAGTTGCACGCTATCTGGCAGTCCGGTCTTGTCTAACACATGTCCCGGACGGGTGACCCCCACCATATGTGCAAGCTCGAATAGTTTATCGGCGTCTTTCCAAGAAAAAATCTGCGCCAACGCATCTGCGCCAGTGATGAAGAACAACTCCGTGCCTGGATAAAGTGCGGCAATATCACGCAAAGTATCCACAGTGTAGGTAGTCCCGCCACGATCAATATCCACCCTGGACACAGTAAAGCGCGGGTTAGAGGCCGTAGCGATAACTGTCATCAAGTAGCGATGCTCGGCAGCAGAGACGCGACGGTCACGTTTAAAGGGTTGGGAAGCTGTAGGAACGAAAATCACTTCATCAAGCTCAAAGGCGTCTTGCACTTCGCTTGCAGCCACCAAGTGGCCATGGTGAATCGGGTCGAAAGTGCCACCCATAATGCCTATGCGTGGTGCTCGCCCTGTTTTTTCCATGCCTACATAGTGCCATGAATTAATATAAATAGCCTATCCTTATGGGGGTATTAACCAAGTTTTCCTACAGTTTCGCGGCCTACACTGGCAATCTGACACGTATTACGGGAGGCAGTAATGACCAGGCATGATCGGCTTAGCGAGCTACTGGCTATGGTTCTGGAAGCCGGCAGCGTGCATATTGACGACGTCGTCTCTCAGCTGGGGGTTTCCGCCGCAACCGCCCGGCGCGATCTGGATTTACTAGCCAGCCAACAGTTAGTTACCCGCACTCGCGGTGGGGCTAGCGCCAACCCTACTTCTTCAGAGCTGCCCTTGCGTTACCGCACTACACGCATGTCTGAGGAAAAGACACGTATTGCTCACGCTGCCGCCAAACTGGTTGAGCCGGGCCAAACTATTGCCCTTAATGGGGGCACTACCACCACTGAGATTGCCCGTGAGCTGGCCTTGCATGCACCTGAGCCCACTTTGGAAGTGCCGCAAGTTACGGTGGTTACTAATGCGGTCAATATTGGTTATGAGCTGACTGTGCGCTCGCATGTGCGGGTAGTGATGACCGGCGGAGTGCCTCGCCCTCAGTCATATGAGCTGGTAGGCCCCCTGGCACAGCGTATTTTGCCCGATATTTACATCAACACCTTGTTTTTGGGGGTCGAGGCTCTAGGCCCGCGCGGGGCCTATGCTTCCCATGAGGGTGAAGCAGCCATTAACGCGGCCTTGGCTGATGCGGCTGAAACGGTGGTGGCTGTTAGTGACCACTCGAAACTTGGCACTAGTGCCTTTGCATTGATCCGTAAGCTGTCACAGATTGACCTGCTGATCACCGACTGCGGTGTGGATGAGGACACGCTGGCGTGGATCAAAGCCGCCGGGGTAGAGACTATGATTGTTTAAGGGAAACATTTTCTCCCCTACCCCAACATAATCGAACACAGCTTGGTTGGTGCCTGGTGCATTAGCTTAGCTGTGCAACTGCTGCCGAGGAAGTCTGCAATGACCATGCCCCCCGCCCCGCGCACTACCGGTCGTGTCACCATGCCCATACAAGAGGGCATTGATGAACAAATCCGCACCCTTTGCACTGTTTTAGGTGCAGATGCCGTACGTAACTCTGACGGCACTTGGCTCCCTGAAATCGCCTCTGAACTGGTGGACAAGGTTTACTCCACCTACTTCCCTGCCCGTGGCGATCAAGAATTTGCGTTGGCTCATCCCCAAACTTTGGTTAACCAATACCTACTTTCTGCCCGCCACACCGCTTTAGGCGCCACTGCCCTAGAAATTGACGTCATGGAGGGCTATTTCCATGACCAGTTCGCCCCGCACTATAAGCGCTATGAGCGTTTTTGGGAGGTCACTGACCGCACCACTGGCCAGGTAGTGCCCGTAGAAGACTGGCAGCTAGATCAGCAGCGCGGGGTGGTAACTATCCCCCAGCCCACGCCTTGGCATGAATACACTGTGGCTTTCCTAGCTGATCAGCTATGGGACTCCACCCAGATGTACAACTACATCACCAACAATTGGCAAGATGACCCCACCCGCGTCAAAGAGCGCCCTTATGACGCGCGCAAGCACCCGGTGTGGGAGCACACCCGCCAGGCCCTGACCGACTGGCTGAAGGCCCACCCGGAAGTGGATGTGGTGCGTTTTACCACTTTCTTCTACCACTTCACGCTGGTGTTTAACGAGAGCGGTAAAGAAAAGTTCGTGGACTGGTTTGGCTATTCTGCCTCCGTCTCACCTGAAGCTTTGGATGCTTTTGAGGCTGAATACGGCTATGCGCTGCGGGCTGAAGATTTTGTCGACGCCGG
>ERZ772770.335-NODE-335-length-11081-cov-4.42654_pt1 | contig 11081 bp, 4 predicted proteins | sample MGYA00511361_ERZ772770 | MGnify/ENA primary metagenome ERZ772770 (study PRJEB29015, sample SAMEA2738026) | human oral metagenome | biome: human oral; feature: human-associated habitat; material: saliva | place: China | collected 2251 ... | reverse complement strand
ACAGGTCGCCCGCACTCAGCGGCACCCGTCGGGGCAGCACCGTCCGCCGACTGCACCTCGGCCGGCCCGGAAGCCGACCGGGGTGCCGAAGAACTCGACTGGGTCACGTAGCACTCCTGATGTTGTAGGAAGGTCACAATCCGGCATCGGAAAGACACCCGAAGACAGGCACGAGAGTAGACGCATCAAGGCCGGTGACCTGGTATCTTTTGTTTATCGTCTTGTGACATAGACGGTCCCCCACCCACCCCCCTTGGCACAACCCCAGCAAACCGGCTCTGACCTGCAACAACGCTGCCTGCTGGAAGAACCCTGAAAGGTCCCTCAGAGGTGCATTGACACCTCCATATCGTTGCGCACCTGTAACATACAGACATCTCAGAAACCTCTCGACTCCTCATCTTGCCCCTGCGATCTTGGCCACTTCCCACAAATAACGTCCGCAAGACTTAGTAGCATTCTAAAACGCTGCTGTTCACGACGTCCCGTCAGCACTAGCCGACCAGTTATTGCCCACCCACGATCATCCCTGCGGAGTCCACCTTGTCTAGTTCGACCCTGACACTGCCCCAGCGCGAGCAGCACCGGCGTCCCTCGACAGCAGCAGCAGCCGACGCCACCTCCCCCACCGCTCCGCGCAGTCCTTGGGCACGCACGCGCCATGACCTCGTCATCTGGCTCGTCCTGTCCGACCTCTTCGCCGTCGCCGTCCCCTTCTGGCTCGCCCTCCTGGGCGGCCACCTGCCACTGGTCTGGTCCGCGACCACCGTGGGCATCACGATGGTGCTCATCGCCTGGTTCCTGGGAGCGCTCGGTATCGACGCCGTCGAGCAGGCCGGTCCCGGTACGGGCCGCTTCGTCGCCGCGGCCGCCGTGAGCGTCCCGGTGGCCCTGCTGCTGGCCGACCTGTCCGGAGTCGCCCGGACCACCCTGCTCGCCACTCTGGCGGCCCAGCTCCTCCTGGCCGTCACCGGACGCTCCATCGAGGCCGGGTGGCTGCGTCGCCGCCGCCTCGAGGGGCACGCCCTGCGTCGCACCCTCATCGTCATGGGCTCGGGCTCCCAGCCCATGCTCACCCAGCTGCGCCGCCATCCCATGGACGGCTTCCTCATCGTGGGCTACCTGTCCTCCGGGCAGGACCGCGCCTTCCACTCGGCTGAGCCCGTGCGCAGCCCCCAGCACATCGCCCAGACCCTGCACGCCGAGCGCATCGACGCCGTCATGACGGTCGGCTCGGTCATCCCCGAGGACCTGGTCACCCTCATGCGCGGCCTGGAGGGTACCCAGGTGCGCCTCGTCGTCGCCCCCGGGCTGCAGGACGTCGTGCCCGGGCGCATGCGGGCCCTGACCGTCACGCACGGCTGGACCGGTCTCATCGCCGTCAAGACCCGCCGCACCCGCGCCGCGGGCAAGGCCCTGTTCGACCGGCTCGCCGGCGCCATCGGGCTGGCCCTCATCTCGCCGCTGCTGGCGGCCACCGCGCTCGCCATCCGCATCGACTCCCCCGGCCCGGTCTTCTACACCCAGACCCGCGTGGGCCAGGACGGCAAGCCCTTCACCATGTGGAAGTTCCGCTCCATGTACATCGACTCCGACGCGCGCCGCGCCTCGGTGGTCAAGGCCGGCGGCGACGCCGGTAACGAGGTCATGTTCAAGGACCGTCAGGACCCGCGCATCACCCGCGTGGGCCGCTGGATCCGCCGCCTGTCGATTGACGAGCTCCCCCAGCTCATCAACGTCGTGCGCGGGGACATGAGCCTGGTGGGGCCCCGCCCCGCACTTCCCGTCGAGGTCGCCAAGTACGACGCCGAGGCGCTGCGTCGTCTCCTGGTCAAGCCCGGGCTGACCGGCCTGTGGCAGATCTCCGGACGCTCGGACCTGTCCTGGGCCTCGACCGTGGCCCTGGACCGTCACTACGTGGAGAACCGGGGCGGAGCCCTGGACGCGAAGATCTTCGCCGGAACGCTGCGCGCGGTCATCGGCGGAAAGGGAGCCTACTGATGATTACCGGCTACGTCCCCGGCGGCTTCGACATGCTGCACGTGGGGCACCTCAACATCCTCACCGAGGCGGCCAAGCGCTGCGACCACCTCATCGCGGGGGTCGCCACCGACGAGTCGCTGGAGCGGATGAAGGGACGCGGTCCCATCGTGCCCCTGGCCGAGCGCATGGCCATGGTGGCCGCCCTGCGCATGGTGGACTCCGTGGTCCCCGACTATGACCAGGACAAGCGCCTGGCCTGGAAGCGCTCCCCCTTCGACGTGCTGTTCAAGGGCACCGACTGGGAGGGCACCGACAAGGGCCGCCGTCTGGAGGCCGAGATGGCCGAGGTCGGGGCCTCGGTGATCTACCTGCCCTACACACCCACCACCTCCTCGACGATGCTGCGCCGCACCCTCGTCCAGGAGGTCGCATCCCGTAGTCCCCAAGGGGCCAAGTGACCACTTCACGTAACGACTTCGAGACGCCCGACACCCCGTCGAGCAGCATCGACTCCGCCGCAACCACCTCCGGTGCCGGTGACGGCGGAAGCAACCGATCCGACTCCGGCGCCGCTCAGACCGAGCCGTCCACCGCGGGCCGTCCCGGTCTGCTCACCCGTGCCGCCGGCGCCCTGCGCCCCCGGCGGCGCAGCCGGGCCTCCCGGTCCGACGACATCCAGGACGTCGGCTCGGGCCTGACCTCCGGCACCACCACCTCCCGGCTGGCAGCGACCTTCCGCATCCCCCAGTCGCGCGCCCAGCGCGTACGGCTGCGCAAACGCCTGTCGACCCTGGCCGCCGTCGTCTGCGTCACCGCCCTGGGAACGGCCGCCTGGCTCCACGAGGGCGTGGCCCAGGCCGACCTGCACCTCAATGACGGCGGCGTGTGGGTCACCTCCACCTCCAAGCACCTGGTGGCCCGCCTCAACTACCCCTCCCGCGAGGTCGACGGCGCGATCCGCACCTCCTCGTCCTCCTTCGACGTCACCCAGAACGCCGAGGACGTCCTGGTCCCCGACTCCGGCGACGCCTCCGTCTCCTCGGTCGACCCCTCCCAGGTCGCCTTCTCCGGGCGCACCCAGCTCACCAAGGGCGTGACCATCGCCCAGGGCGGGGACCGGGTCATGGCGGTCGACAAGGTCCAGGGCACCATCCGCGCCGCCAAGGCCAAGGAGGCCGGCTCCCTGACCGCGGCCGCCCCCGTGGTCACCGGCATGCCCGACGTCGTGGCCGCCATCGGCAAGGACGGCGCCATCCACGCCGTCTCGGCCACCAGCAAGTCGCTGGTCTCCCTGGAGACCAGCGACAAGGGCTGGAAGGAGGCCACGAACACCTCCCTGAAGCTGACCGCCGGCACCGATCTGGCCATCACCGCCGTCGGTGACCAGCCCGTGGTCCTGGAGCGCGGCACCGGCATCCTCCACCTGCCCGAGGGCAAGTCCGTCAGCCTGGGGGCCTCCGGCCTGGTGCTCCAGCAGCCCGGCCCCGATGCCGACTCGGTCCTGGTCGCCTCCCGCAACGAGCTCATCTCCGTCCCCCTGGACGGGGGCAAGGTCACCAGGACGCCGTCGGCCAAAGAGGGCTCCGCCCCCGAGGGCGTGCCCGCCCAGCCGGTGCGCCTGGGCAAGTGCGTCTACGCGGCCTGGTCCGGATCGGGCCAGTTCGTGCGCAGCTGCTCGGGGCTGTTCGGCGGCGGCACCGACACCGCCCACGAAGACAAGCTCGCCGCCTCCTCCGCCCCGGTCTTCCGGGTCAACCGCGACGCCATCGTGCTCAACGACCTGGACACGGGCTCGGTGTGGCTGCCCAACGAGGACCTCGTCCTCATCGACGACTGGACGGACAAGACCGCCCAGACCGACGACAACGCCGATCAGAAGGACGACTCGGCCAACACCTCGGACTCCCAGACCCCGCCGGAACGCACCGAGGAGAACCATCCCCCCAAGGCGGCCGATGACAGCTTCGGAGTGCGCCCGGGCCGTTCCGCGCTCCTGCCGGTGCTGGCCAACGACTCCGATCCCGACGGCGACGTCCTCACCGCCACCCCCCAGGACAACGGCGGCTCGCTCAAGGCCACCAAGGCCCAGGGCGGACTGGCTCTGCGCATGGACGTCCCGGACAATGCCTCCGGCAGCTTCTCCGTGCCCTACACGGCCGACGACGGCCGCGGCATGAGCGACTCCGCCGTCGCCACTGTCGACGTCCACGGCTGGGACGTCAACGGCGCCCCGAAGCAGATCACCACCCCCACCCTGACCGTCGCCGAGAAGGCCTCCGGCTCCCTGGACGTGCTGGGCCACTGGCTGGACCCCGACGGGGACGACCTCTACCTGGTCTCCGCCCAGGGCGAGGGCCTGGACACCAAGGTCTCCAACGAGGGCACCGTCACGGTGCGCGAGCTGGGCGCCGGCACCGGCACCCGCGACCTGACCGTCACCGTCTCCGACGGCCGGGAGACCACCTCCGGCGTGGTCAAGGTCGACGTGCAGCCGGCCCAGTCGGCCAAGCCGATCGCCAACGCCGACCACGTGCGCGTCGTCGCCGGCTCCAGGGCCGTGGTCTCGCCCCTGGACAACGACACCTCCCCCTCCGGGGGGACCCTGCGCCTGGCCGCGGTGCAGGAGGCCCCGGCCGGGACCTCGATCAGCGTCGACCAGCAGGCCGGTGTCTTCACCTTCTCCACTGAGGCCAACGCCCAGGCCCAGACCTACTACCTCACCTACGACGTCATGGATGGGGCCAACACGGCACAGGGCATCGTGCGCGTGGACGTCACGCCCAAGGCCGACGCCACCGTGCCCCCCGAGGTCGAGAACGACACCGCCCTGCTGCGCAACGGCGGCTCGACGACCATCGCCCCGCTCACCAACGACTTCGACCCCTCCGGGGGGATCCTGGTCCTGCAGTCGGTCAAGACCCCGCCGGACTCCGGGGTCACCGTCACGGTCGTGGACCACTCCCTGCTGCAGATCAGTGCGGCCAGCACCGTGCCGGCCAACCTGACGGTGGAGTACACGGTCACCAACGGCACCTCCAGCGCCACCGGGAAGGTCGCCATCGTCCCGGTGACCCAGTCCCAGCCCCAGCCGCCGGTGGTCACCAATGACACCGCCGTCGTGCGTGCCGGCGACGTCGTCACCGCCTCCGTCCTGGACAACGACTCCTCCCCCGCCGGTCTCAACCTGTCGGTGGACTCCCAGGTCAGCCTGGTGGGCGACGAGCTGGGCACCGCCTGGGTCAGCGAGAACACCGTGCGCTTCCGCGCCGGCAACCAGCCCGGCCGCACCTCCTACGCCTACACGGCCAAGGATGACCAGGGCCAGACCGCCTCGGGGGTCCTCACCGTGGAGGTGCGCGCCCAGGACGCCGAGCACAACTCCGCCCCCTCACCGCGCAACCTGGAGGCCCGTACCCTGGCCGGCTCGGCCACGAACATCACCGTGCCGCTGGACGGCATCGACCCCGACGGCGACTCGGTGAGCCTCGTGGGCCTCAACCAGGCACCCTCCCTGGGCTCGGTGGAGATCAACTCCTCGTGGCTGACCTACACGCCCTCCGAGGGGGCCACCGGTACCGACACCTTCACCTACGTCGTCGAGGACCGCTTCGGGGCCCAGGCCACCGGCACGGTCCGGGTGGGCGTGGCCCAGGCCTCACCGCTCAACGTGGCCCCGGTGGCCACTGACGATCTGGTCGTGGCCAAGCCCGGGCGCACCGTGGCCGTGGACGTGCTGTCCAACGACCTGGACACCGACGGCGACAACCTGTCCCTGGAGGGCGACCCGGTCTCCAGCGACCCCTCCCTGGGCGTGTCCACCCGCGCCGGCCGCCTGGTGCTCGACCTGCCGGAGAAGGAGGGCAACCACTCGGTCACCTACACCGTCTCCGATGGACGCGGCGGCACCGACACCGGCACCGTCACCGTCCAGGTCTCGAGCAACGCCCCCCTGGCCAACCCGGTGGGCGTGGACGACTACGTCACCGTCGACCAGGTCGACGCCAACGGCAAGGTCACCGTCCCGGTCCTGGACAACGACAAGGACACCGACGGCTCGCCGTGGGACCTCAAGCTGTCCTCCTCCGACCCCGATGTCGAGGTGGGCAAGGACTCGCTGAGCCTGACGGTGGGCGAGACCCAGCGGCTCGTGCTCTACACGATCACCGACGCCGACGGGCTGACCGGCCACGCCGTCGTCGTGGTGCCGGCCCGCTCGGCCCTGCGGCCCCGCATCAACCCCTCGGCCGTGCCCGCCCGGGTGCTGGCGGACAAGACCACGGACATCAACCTGTCCTCCTACATCCTCACCCGTGAGGGCACCAAGCCCGTCATCACGGACACCTCCTCCATCCACATGGCCAAGGGCACCAAGGACGCCAAGGTCGCCTCGGGCGGGTCGGCGCTGTCCTTCACCCCCGACTCGGGCTTCACCGGGCAGACCTCGGTGACCTTCACCGTGGCCGACGGCACCGGCTCCGACGCCCTGAGCTCGACGCTCACGCTGCCGATCATCGTGGAGTCCTCGACGAACCGGCCGCCGACCTTCACCCCCACCGAGATGACGGTGGCCCCCGGCGAGGGGGCCGTGACGGCCAACCTGGCGGCCATGGCCACCGACCCCGACCCGAATGACAAGCTCTCCTTCCAGGCCGGTCCCGCCCCCGCGGGATTCGAGATCTCCCTGAGCGGCTCGACGCTGTCGGTCAAGGCCTCCGACAAGACCGCCGAGGGCACCACGGGCTCCATCCCGATCACGGTCTCCGACGGCGTCAACCCGCCGGTGAGCGCCTCCCTGCCCGTGCGGGTCAGCGCCTCCAACAAGCCCCTCATGACCACGGCCCCGATCAACCTGGAGTCCCGCAACGGCGAGGCGGTCAGCACCGACGTGTCCAAGGCGGTGAGCAACCCCTTCCCGGACAAGCCGATCACCCTGTCCGGCACCCCGACGATCACCTCCGGCCAGGGCTCGATCAGCGCCTCGGGAACGACTGTGACGATCACGCCCAACAACGGGTTCCACGGCACCATCACCGCGCAGTACAAGGTGCTGGACTCCACCGGCTCGGAGTCCCGGGCCGTCACCGGCACCATCACCGTCCAGGTCGGTGGGGTGGCGCCAGCAGCCCCCTCCGGGGTGAGCGTGGCCCCCGTGGACGCCGACTCGGCGCGCGTGTCCTGGACCGACGGCTCCGCCAACGGCTCCCCCATCACCGGCTACAAGGTCAGTGTCAACGGCTCCGAGCAGTCCTGCTCGACCTCGAACTGCCTCATCAGTGGTCTGGCGCCCGGTCAGAGCTACAGCATCCAGGTCGTGTCCACCAACAAGTACGGCGACTCCGAGGCCGCGACGGTGTCCTACCAGCACAACGCCACCGCCAAGACCCCGGCCGCGCCCACGCTGACGGCCGGCTCGGGCAAGGTCACCGCCGCCTGGGCCCAGGTGGACGACCCCTTCGGGGGCACGGCGACCTATGACGTGCGCCTGTCCGACGGCACCGTGCAGTCGGGCATCTCCGGGGACTCGGCCTCCTTCGACGTCTCCCCGGGACGCGCCTACACCGCTCAGGTACGCGCCAGGTCCAGCCAGGGGACGGTCTCGGAGTGGTCCTCCTCTTCCAACTCGGTGACGCCCTACGGCGAGCCCGGCACCCCCGGGACCCCCGTCATCACCCCCAACGGGGACACGGTCACCATCGGCTGGCAGGCCGCCAACGGCAACGGCAGCCCCGTGAGCTACACGCTGCACTACTCCAACGGGCACACCAGCGACTCCAAGAACGTGGGAGGGGCCACCTCCACCACGGTCTCGGTCTCGCGCGGAACCTGGACCTTCTGGGTCGAGGCCGACAACGGTCACGGCTCCAAGACCTCGGGCCAGGCCAGCTACACCTACAAGCCGACCCCGCTGACGCCGTCGACCCCCGCCGTCAAGGCCACCGGCAACAGCGGCGAGCTGTCCGTGAGCTCCTCGCCCCGGGCCGGCAACGGCTGGAGCGTGGGCGAGCTGACGGTGGAGTACTCCGTGGACCAGGTCACCTGGACCAGCTCCTCGACCATCCGGGGACTGAACGACGGGCAGGCCTACACCGTCTACGCCCGCGCCAACGGCGGCGGGCAGTACTCCGACGTCGTCGCCTCCTCACCGGTGGCGCCCTACGGTCCGCCGTCGGCTCCCTCGGTCAGCTGCGAGCTCACCGGCAAGAAGCAGAAGAAGGTCTCCTGCTCCTGGAGCCCCGGTGCCAACAACGGCGCCGGCGCCGAGTACGAGCAGACCGACGACGGCGGCAAGTCCGTTGAGGACATCGAGATCGGTGACACCTATGACGGCAAGCTCAAGCGCGGCGAGTCGCTCACCTGGTGCGTGCGGGCCAGGACCAACGCCGGCACCTCCGAGTGGGGCTGCGACACCGTCACCCGGCCGTCCAAGCACGACAACGATGACGACGATGATGACGATGACAAGAAGCAGGCCTACCCGGTCGGCACCGAGCAGCAGTTCTACGTGGACTACACGCAGAGGTGCCACCCCTTCGGCCCCTGGGGCACCTGCTACCAGATGGTCTTCGACATCACCGGAAACCCCAACAGCACCGTGTCCTGCGGCTACTGGTACTGGGACACCTGGAACTGGCAGCCCGCCTGGAACGAGGAGGAGATCGCCCTGGATAAGAACGGCTACGCCCGGCACAAGTTCCCCCACCGGACACCGAACTGGGACCAGACCATCACCTGCACCCAGCAATAACCGGTTCATTAACCGGATCGATGCCCAGTACGCAACAAGTCACACACCCACCTCTCTCCACCCGAAGGATCATTGATTCCATGCCGATGACTCCCGAGAACGCGACATGGTTCGCTGACGCCTTCTCCACCATTGTCAACAACGTCAGTCAGGCGCTGCTCGACAAGGAGGACGTAATCAAGCTGGCCCTGACCACCATGCTCTCCGAGGGCCACCTCCTGCTCGAGGACGCCCCCGGCACCGGCAAGACCGCCCTGGCCCGGGCCATCGCGGCAACCGTGCAGGGGACGCACTCTCGCATCCAGTTCACCCCCGACCTGCTGCCCAGCGACATCACGGGCGTGACGATCTACGACCAGAAGACCGGCACCTGGGACTTCCACGCCGGCCCGATCTTCTCCTCCATCGTCCTGGCCGACGAGATCAACCGGGCCAGCCCCAAGACCCAGTCGGCCCTCCTGGAGGTCATGGAGGAGTCCCAGGTGACGGTCGACGGCGTGCGTCACACGACCGAGCGCCCCTTCATGGTCATCGCCACCCAGAACCCCATCGAGCAGGCCGGCACCTACCGCCTGCCCGAGGCCCAGCTCGACCGCTTCCTCATGAAGACCTCCGTGGGCTACCCCAACCGGGAGGCGCTCACCCGGATCCTGTCGAGCTCGGCCCACCCGGACCGCTCGAAGTCTCTCAGCGCCGTCGTGGCCTCCTCCGTGGTGGCCTCCATGGCCGACCTCGCCGCCGAGAACCACATCGAGAACTCGGTGCTGGACTACATCGGGGCGCTGGTGGAGGCCACGCGTGCAGCCGACGAGACCCGCATGGGCGTGTCCACCCGTGGCGCCATCGGTATGGCTCGGGCCGCCCGGGTGTGGGCGGCCTCCCAGGGCCGCAGCTACGTCCTGCCCGACGACGTCAAGGACCTCGCCGAGGTCGTGTGGGCCCACCGCCTGGTCATGGACCCCGACGCCGAGTTCACCGGCGCCACCGCCTCCGGCGTCATCACCGCCGCGCTGGCCCAGGTCCCCGCCCCCACGACCCGCGACTGAGCCGTATGACGCCTCAGACGACGTCGCAGGAACCTGCCCGCCAGGCCCGTCCGGGCTCGGCGGGCGGGACCGGCGTATCCGCCTCCTCCGCCGCAGCCCCCACCTCCTCGGGGGCTCCGGCCTCCGCGCAGCCCGCGGCATCGGCTGCGTCGTCGACCTCCACGAACGAGGCCCTGACCGCCAGGCCCTCGCAGTCCCGACTGGCCGCAGCGGCCGCGGTGGCACTGCGACCGCTGCGCTGGCTGCTGCACACCGTGACCCCCATCGGATGGGGCAGCCTGGTGCTGCTGGCGGCCTGCGGACTGACCGGGGCCGTCATGGGCTGGCAGGAGGCGTGGAGCGCCGCGGCCGCCGTCGGCATCGTCGCGGTGAGCGCCTGGCTGTGGCTCATCCCCCGCCGCGGCTACTCGGTCAACCACAACCTGCTCGAGTCCCGCGTCACCGTGGGCGACCACGCCCTCATCCGTCTGACCGTCACCAACCCCCGTACCCGGCCGCTGCTGCCCTCGCGCATGGAGATGCCGGTGGGGCCGGGGCGTGCCGTCTTCGTCGTCCCCACCCTGACCCCCGGGGCCGTCCACGAGCGCGGCTTCGTCCTGCCCACGCAGCGCCGCGGCATCGTCACCGTCGGTCCGGTCCTGGCGGTCCAGCGAGACCCGGTGGGGCTGCTCCAGCGCGAGCGCTCCCTGAGCACCCCGCAGCACATCCACATCCACCCGCGCACCGTGCGACTGGGCACGGTCCTGCACGGCGTCCTGCGAGACATCGAGGGCGCCGTCACCCAGGACCTGTCCAGCTCCGACGTCGCCTTCCACGCCTTGCGCGAGTACGTCCCCGGCGATGACCGGCGCAACGTCCACTGGCGCACCACGGCCCGCACCGGCCGGCTCATGGTGCGTCAGTTCGAGGAGACCCGCCGCTCCAGCCTGCTCGTCCTGCTGTCCACCCGTCAGGACGACTACGCCGGTGAGGAGGACTTCGAGACCGCGGTGTCCATCGCCTGCTCACTGACCATGGACGCGATCCAGGACGGGCGCGAGGTCCGCTTCATCACCCAGATCGGGGCTCTGCCCACCTCCTCCGCCCTGCGAATGCTGGACACGTCCTGCCTGCTGAGCACCGGTGAGGACGACTACGGCTGCGACCTCCTGGTGCGACACGCCTGCACGGCGCACCCCGATGCCTCTATCGTCGTCCTCGTCACCGGCCAGCAGGTCGACCGCGCCGTGCTGGCCCGGGCCCGCGGCTTCGCACCGCTGCCCATGGTGACCGTCGCCCTGCGCGCCGGCCAGCGCGGCCTGTCGCGC
>ERZ772770.332-NODE-332-length-11150-cov-2.5982_pt1 | contig 11150 bp, 8 predicted proteins | sample MGYA00511361_ERZ772770 | MGnify/ENA primary metagenome ERZ772770 (study PRJEB29015, sample SAMEA2738026) | human oral metagenome | biome: human oral; feature: human-associated habitat; material: saliva | place: China | collected 2251 ... | reverse complement strand
TCGACTTTTTCCACGGTTTCCACCTTTTCCGGCCTTTCCACCCGAGCTAGTGGTCCACTCTCTAAAGTAGTCCACTGGCTCACGGCTTTCCCCCCGTTTCCTGCCCTTTTCCGGCCTTTCCAACCGAGCTAGTGGTCCACTCGACGGAGTGGACCACTGGCTCATGACTTTTTCCACGGTTTCGCCCTTTTTCCATGCTTTCCAGCCCAGCTCGCGGCCACTTCCCCAGTTTCCGCCTTTTTCCAGCCCCCTACATAGCCAATGGCCCACTCTTCTGAGTGGGCCATTGGCGCAAAACTATATTAGCGATGAATATCAGTATCTTCCTGGGTCCACTGGGTTTCTAGGTGGCTGACGTAGCGGAAATCTTTGGTATAGAGTTGCATGCGCTGGCGAATAATCTCGTACCAGTCGGCGCCCTCGGTGACCGCGTAGCGATTGTAGTCGGCCATAGGCACCGTTTCGTAGAACTCGGCATTCTCGGCGCCCGTAATATAGATTGGCATGAACTTCGGATCAGTGACGGTTACTTGGCCGTCTTCGTCGCGTTTGAAAGTAACCTCGGTGATGCCCCCTTGCTTATTAGCCGGGTAAATTTGGCCCGACATGAAGCTAGCCTGGGAGTAGATGGCAAAGGTCTGCTTGCCGTTAAACCACTGCATAGGTTGCAAGACGTGCGGGTGGCCGCCCAAAATCAATTTGACGCCAGCATCGCTCAGGGCTTGGAAGACTTGCTCCTGGGTTGGGTCTGGAGTAGTGTCATATTCCTGACCTAGCTGCAAAGTCACCACTACAGCATCGACCTGGTCTTTGAGGGCTTTGACATCTTCTACCATCTGAGGCAGGTCTACCAGGTTAATCAAATAAGGCTGGTCTTCTGGCACGGGCACGCCGTTGGTACCGTAGGAATAGGTCAAGATCCCTATCTTAATGCCATTCTTCTCGATAATGCGCGGGGTATCGTGATCTTCCTGGCTCTCAAAGCTTCCCACATAAGGCATCTGCGCCTCTTTGAGGTTAGCAATAGAGGCTAGCGCACCACGCGCCGAATAGTCCAAGGTATGGTTAGTCCCGTTGGTCACCATGTCCACACCGATGGCCTGAAGGGCCTTGAGAATCTGCTTAGGCGCATTGAAGGAAGGGTAGCCAGTTACCGGATACTGAGGGTTGGCCACAATGACTTCCATATTGGCTAGGGTCACGTCAGCATAGGACATGTAAGGGGCAATCTGCGCCAGCATTGGATAGAAATCATAGGCGCCCCCTGGGTTCTCCCAGCTGATGCCGTCCTTGTGGAGCCGCTCGACCGCTGATTTGTAGAAAGGATTCTTGACGCTGGCCATTTCGCTGACAAATTCATGCAACAAGACATCACCAACTGAGCGCAACTTGAGCTCTCCCTCTTTGCCTTCAAAAGGCGTCTCCTGATCCTTAGCCTTGAGACCTACTAGGGGTTCTGCCAAGACCAAGGGCTTGGGCTCGCTACTAGAGCTCTCACTCACCACTGACTCAGACTCTAGCGTCTGCAAATGATCGTGAGGCTGGCCTGCTAGGAGGCCAATCATGGCGAATCCAGCCACTAGAAAGAGAACAAAGGCAAGTGCTATAAGCTGCGGACGATACTTACTTAAAAACTCTGATTTCATAAACAGGACCCCTTTGTAGGAAGATAAGTGCTATAATTACAAAAATAAGACATTTATATTACATATTTTACATCCGCCCGGTCAACCCCGTCAAGCCATTCCCCTAAAAATATTAGAAAATTTACTTGAATTTTCGTCCTTCACCCGCAAAAGCAAAAAACGGCAGAAGCCTTAGCTTCTACCGTTATAATTTATTCCTAAGCCTTACCGAAGTAAGCTTGAATTCCTTGGACCAGACCCTTAATGAGCTTTTCCTGGTAGGTAGCTTGATTGAGTTTCTTGAACTCCTCGGCATTATCCATAAAGCCTAGCTCCACCAAGGCCGCTGGCACGTCCGTCTTGCGGGTGACATGCAGGTTCTGAGGACGCGCCCCTTGGTCGCGGGCGCCCGTCATCTTAATCAATTCCCTTTGCAGGAGTTGAGCCAGACGTTTACCTTCCGTAATCTTGCTTTCCGGATGATAAGGCATGGTTAGGTAGTCTTCTTCTTCAATACTTCGATCATGGAAGAGGGTCACAATCCCTTGCACCTTGCCAGACAGAGCGGCCGGCATAGCATTGTGGTGAACGCTGACGAAGATATCCGGCATGAGTCGGTTAGGCTCAAGCTCACGTTGGCCTAGTGGAATTTCCTTGTCGTCCACGCGCGACTCATAGACTTCATAGCCCAGACGGCGCAGTCGGTCAGCCAGTGGCCGGGTAATATCTAAGTTCATGTCCTTCTCGGCACGACCAAAGGCCACTGCCCCGGTCTCGGCACCGCCGTGTCCTGCGTCAATGTAGACGGTCCGCTTGCCCATTGGTACTTCCACCAAGTCAGAGCGTTTAGCATAAGCGAAGACCTTGTTATTGCGAATCAGCGCTACTTCAGCGTTCTTAGAGCCTGGCAGACTCGCCACACCGAAACGTTGACCGAAGTAGTCCTTAACCGGCACGGTCTGGCGCTTACCATTGGCATCCAGAACCTGAAGCGTCGTACCAATGCCTCGAACCTTGACTTCGTGGTTAACTAGACGCTCTTGGTATTGCAGCTGCAAACGACCACCTGGCGCTGTCAGCAAGAGGTTGCCCCCTTGTTGGCTGAGAGTTCGGTCGCCATGCCAGATAACTTCGTTGGCATTGCCTACGCCGCCTACTACTTGATAGACTTGTCCCTTACGGATTTGGCTAGCGTCGAAGAAGAGTTCGAAGAGACGTGGATTTTGAGTGGCTTTCACTTGGACATCCACCTTTTGACGGCCATCCTGAGATAGGACTTGGGCACTCACTTCCTTAGCTGGCGCAGCTTCTCGATAGCCGGTCGCATCATAAGTCCCGTAAGACAAGTGAGCCAAAATCTTGGCTACCCCGTCTACAACAGAGAAGTCATAGAAAGAAGTCGAAATCCCCTTGTCTACTGGCTTAGCAGGCGCTGACTTCTTGACTAGCACTCGTTGCTTAGCTACCATGGCGGTCAGATCACCTGACTCTTGCTTGTAGCTGTTGTCGCCTGCCCAGAGGGCTTCTTCCTTATTTTCCACACTAATCAACAGCCGGTAAGTCTGGTCGGCCTTAAGTGCCGTCCGGTCAAAGTCTAGGTTGAAGAGGCGTGGATTTTGGCTAGCCCGCACCCGCAGGTCTACTTGATGCTGACCCTTGGTGGCTTCTAAGCGCGCCTTGATGACAGCTTGTGGCGCCACCTCGCGGTACCCCGTCGCATCATAGGTCCCATAGGCAATATGAGCCAGGATGGTCCCTACCGCATCAGTCGCCGAAAACTCGTAGAAAGAAGTAGAGATGCCTTGGTCAACCGGCTTAACTGGCGGCTGGCTGTTAGCCTTAGGGGCTAAATCCAGGGCAGGAACCGCAGGCAAGGTCGCCAGCTCTGCTTGGCTAGCAGATGCTGACTCACTGGATGCTTCCTCCGACTGATTAGCTGACGCCCTATCAGAAGCGGCTCCATCAGCACTAGAGGCCTGACTTTGAGCAGCAGACGCCTCTTGCGCTGCTTCTTGGCCAGCTGCAGCGGGGGTGATTGCTGGGGCCGATGCTTGTAAGGGGTCCTGGACTTGATGACTGGCTGGTGCGGCTGGACTGACTGATTCAGCCTGCACCTGATCCAAGATCATGACAGAACCTAGGGCAAGGCCCACTAGGGCCGCTAAACCATGTTTCTTCATTTGGCGATTCCTCCTAAAAAAATACACTCCTTGTGGCTTGTAAATCCTCGTCTATCATACAAGTAAGCCATTCAAAAAGCAATAGATTTTATGCTGGATTGGCACCAAGAAACCAAACTTTCATCTTCTGTTAAGCCAGTGTTATTGAATGTCATCACATGGTGATAGACGTCATAGCTCTGGCCTATTCAAAAAAAATCCCTCGCGACTAACCATAGTCACGAGGGATTTTTGAAATTTGTTTATGATAGAGCACGTATTTTGGCTGACTTCTACCCTATCTATTAGTGTAAACACTAATAGATAGGGAGACTGAATTAAGCCTTGCGTCTTTTTAAGAAACCTAAGGCCATCTGGCCTAGATAGCTGACAAACTGCTCGCGACTGAACCAGAGAATAGCCAAGTAGATCAGGCCGAAGACAGAGGCCGATAGCGCCAAGGTCCAGAATGGCGAAATCCAGTGTCTGAACAAGAAGGTGCTCAGCGTCGCTAGGACTGTCGCCAAGCCAATCTTGCCTAGGTCGGCCAGGACGACCATTTCTCTGAGTTGGTCGCGCAAGTACCAGGCCTGATAAATGGTGACAAGCAATTCTGCCAAAAGCGTGGAGAAGGCTGCCCCGGCTACTCCCCAGCTTGGAATCAAGACCAGGTTAAGGGCGAAGTTCAAGACCGCACCCCAACAAACAGAAGACAAGACCACCCGCTCCTTGCCTAGCGGTAGGAGAATCTGAATTCCCAACAAGTTAGACAGACCAATCAAGACAATGGTCGGCATAACTAGTTGCATAGGGAAGACCGAAGGCAGGAACTGTTCCTTAGATAGGAAGAGAATAGCTGGCTCCGCCATGGCGATAAAGTAAGTCGAGAGTGGAATACTAGCGAAGCAGACGAAGGCAAAGGCCTTACGAGTCACTCGCTTAAAGGCTTCATGTTGTTCCGTCTGAATATAGTGCGACAGACGAGGTAGGAGCACCCCACCCAGGGCTGTCACTAGACTAATCAAGATGTTCTTAATCTTAATAGCTGCATCATAATAACCTACGGCTTCCTTGCCAATCATCATACCTAACATGACAGAATCCAGACTGGTATAGATGGTGGTGGCGACAGCCATAAGGAAGAACTGCAGTGCCGGGAAGAAGTGACGCCAGATCTCCAAGTTAGGCTCTAGCTTGAAGCTGATATAGTGGCGGGCATGAATGAAGTTGAGGACATTGGCCCCCACCGTCGCAAAGACCAGAATCCCTCCATAAATCAAATAGTCCGAAGTTGAGTGAACCAGGAGGAACATGAGCACCAGGGACAAGCATTTGAAGGCAATGGAACGAACCGTAATATAGCGGTACTGCTCCAAGCCCCGATAGAGCCACTCCATACCGAAGAGGTTGAAGACAATCCCCACCCCATTAATCAGGAAGAGGGTCTTATCTTCCGCAAACCTTGGCACCAGAGCAATACTAACCAGATAGAGGGCCAGGGCTCCTAAAGTGGTAATAGCATTGAAGAAGAAAATCTCCTGAACCGTCTTGTTAAGCTCCCGCTGCTGGTTACGCACCCGCGCGACCGCCCGAATCCCATAGGTCGGAATCCCCACCATCCCTAACATGGTGGCATAGCTAGCCACCGAAGTGGCAAAGGCAATCCGCCCCGTCCCTAGTGGCAGCAAGGTCCGCGAGATATAGGGAAAGGTAATAATAGGAAAGATAAAGGACGACACCGTTAAGATGAAGTTCATGATAAAGTTGATTTTAATGGATGCTTGTTTGTGTTGGGTCATGAGCGACCTCCTTATCAATAAATCATCTAACGAACCCAGCTTGCACGGTTTGGCCACAGTCTAACGAAGAGCCGGGTTAAGTAATAAGCGATTAGCCCCGTTAGAACTAAACGTAAGACCATCATGAGGACTAAGCCACCTAGGGACAGCATGCCAGCTGGTCCCAGCAAAGCTTGGCCCAGACGCAATAAGACATAGTTCAAAGGGTCGGAGAAGATATAAATCCCTAGCCCATTTAGCAAGACTGCCTTTACAAAGGCAGACTCCAAGAAGCCCTTCTGCTGAGCCAGTGACTCAGCCAAGAGATAGGTCAGCCCCATCCCCGCGACAGCTGCCAAGTCATTGACTAGGCGTTGCAATACTGGAATGCCAAAACGCCCTACATAGAGGGATAGTAGTGAGCAGACAACAAAGGCTGTCAGCCAGATAGTTAAGAAGACCGCTCGCTTAGTCCGGAAATAAGATGTCAAAGTCTCGCGATAGGTCTCGAACATGGCTCCTAGCATATACCAAAGGAGAAACTCCATCGGTAGGCTAATTAAGGATAGCCCAACATAGGCACTCACTAGATGGATCCCCCAAAGTGGCAGGAGATACCAAACCTGCATACGCGGCACCAAGAAGTAAGCTATTAAGGCCACAACGAACAAGGTATAGAGATACCACAAGTGCGAGTTACCTAAGAGCGTTAATTGGCTGCCTTCCGCCATTAAGAAATTAGCCTGCCCAAAATAGCCACTCAGATACTTAAGAGGTACTAGATAGAGCAAGGTAAAGATTAGATAAGGAATCATGAGACGCTGCCATTTAGCTTCAGCAAAGGTGCCAAAGGCTGACCAACGCCCCTTCTTAGTCTGCAGCGCGAACAAGGCGCCTGAGATAGCCATAAACAGAGGCATATGGAAGAGGTAGATGACATAGCGAAATTTATCTATAAGATAATACCACTTGAATGAAGTTCCACTGGGGGCAAGCGCTAGTATATTTACACCTCCAAATTCATTTCCTACCTTATAATATGAGATATGACTAACTAAAACTAGGAGAATGGCAAATACACGTAATACCGTGTATTCATTAATTCGTTTAGACTGTTGCATCCAATCTCTCCTTCTTCATAATTTAGTGATTTAGGGTAATCTTATTGATAAGCGCCGCATATGCTGTCGCGGCAATCACATTAAAAAGCATCGTATTGTAGAAGATAGTTGTTAACATCAAGATGAAGTACAAGACAATAGCACACTTAGTTCGATTAGTAGAGGCGTCTGGCGCAAACAGTGCCATAAAAGGTGCAAACTGAACAATACCTTGTATGATGCCACCTTGAGCTAAAACAACGAAGAAGCTATTGCTATATCCATAGTTTGGTCGAATTGCACCGTTCATATAGTATTCAATACTTCCAAGACCACTGAAACCCCACCCTGTAATGAGGCGATTGCGCCAGGCATTAAACCCAGCTACATAATCATCCATTCGAATAGTGGCCGAGTTACTAGCAGCCTTATCTTCAATTACTCGAGTTAAAGCATATACAAGTGCTGGAGTCGCCAATAAAGATAGAAAGCGAAAGCGGCTTTTCCGCACGAACAATACGTAAGCTAAGAAACCTATCCCAATAACGTAAATCCCAGTTGTTGAGAAAATTGTTGCTGCTGTTAGTAGGATAACCACTAACCTCCACTTACTTAATTCTTCTAATAAGAATAACTCGATGATAAAGGCCAATGAAATAATCAAATTCCACATTGGTCCTTCTGTAAAGAAGGCACTATTACGAATAAAGGTAAAGCCCATAACACTAATACGTTGAGTTTCATAATATAAATGGTAGTAACTATTTACTATATTACCACCACTCCAAGCATTCACAACTGTGCCACTTGGCTTTAATATCCCTAGGAGGCTCCCGAAGAACCAGAAAAAGAGGGATAGAACTGCAAAAACCACCACAATTCTATTAAAAGCTAGCAAGAAGTCCTTTAACTCCTTACGAAAAATCATCAGAGTAAGTGTCACAATAAATACCGGTAAGCCAATCAAATTCAACAAGATGAAATCTCGGCTTAAATTTTCTGATAGATTTCTTAGTAACAAGATACCTTCTATTCCATAATAAGCACCTAGTATTAGCATAGTGTTCTGGAATAATCTCGATGGGATTCTTGTTTCATATATTAGAAATGCACACTGTCCAATTGAATAGACAAGCAAAGTCAAAAACCATAAGAGACGGTTTTGATGAACAGCATACATGGTCTGGCATTGCAATATTAGTAAACAGGCCCATATATAATAACTAAGGGTCGCAATTCTTACTTTCATTCTTTCACCCAACTTCTTTTGGTTCTTCTGTACATGCTAAAAATACTGCCATTATCTTAGACTTTTAGCATCTTGATAAGACGCAATTTTCTTATTAATTAACGGTTTGATTAACCAACTTAGTACGCCTTTTGTCTGATAGTTAATGTAGGCAAGCCCACTTGTCTTATTACCTAGATTTAACTTGAATTTGAAACCCTTTTGCTCCATATATGCAAATAGCTCTCGATTCAGTTGATCTCCATCATCTGACATTAAGTTAATCAATACTTGGTCATTGATTAAACGAGTTAATAAAGTATCTAGAACTTCAATGATGTCTGGCTTTTGTGTTAGAGCATAAAAATCAATCACTGATCTTACAACTCGGTCATGGTGGTCTCTTTTCTGTTTCATTACATTAAGATTCATACTCTGATCTTCGCGGCCAATAAAGTACTGGTAAACATCCGCTTTAATGTACTTATAGCTAGCAACATATTCAAGCGGGAACAAAGTATACTGCACATCAACATAGAAAGTTTTCTCACTCAACCGAATATTGTGATCTACCAAGATAGAGCGTTTGTAGGTTAAAGTATGCATCCGAATCCATTCCTTAGGAATTCCGGTGTACAACTTTCCTTCTTCAAATTTATCAGAAAACGACTTTAAAATCGACGTGTTGTTATAGACATGTTGTTCGGTATAATCCGTGATGACCATATCCGCCTGCTTATCTTTCAAAGCATCTAATAGTTTTTGGAACTCTTGCGGAATTACCCAATCATCGCCATCAACAACTTTGAAATAATAGCCTACAGCCTCATGCACGCCTTGGTTAATGGTCGAACCGTGCCCACCATTTTCTTTGTTAATCAGTCTTAAATCATACTTTGCTTGTGTCATGTAGTCTTCTACTATCTGTGGAGTCTCATCATGGCTACCATCATTGACGACCAATACTTCAAACAAATCTAAGTACTCTTCTGACACTTGGTTGAAGTGTTCCAAGCAATTATGAATATAATCTTTAATGTTATACGCAGGTACAACAATTGAAATAAGTTTTTCCATTAAAATACTGAACTCCTGTTCTTTTAGCCTAGTAGAATATTAGCTTGTAAAATTCACGGACAGAGTTGATGAACTAAATGATCCCATTGATTCATTATGGTGTCCTTTTGAAACTTTTCTGTATCAAGCATAGATCGTTCCGAAAAATCCCGACGTTTTGACTCTTGTTCAATTAAGAGGCTAATCTTATCACTTATATCGTCTATATCATATGGCGTAACTAAATAGCCATTGACACCGTCAATCACTATATCAGCAGGGCCTGTTGGACAATTAAAGCCCACTACTGGCAAACCATACTGTTTTGCCTCTAATAGGACTAGCCCGAAACCTTCGAACCTTGATGGAAGGACATATATGCTATGTCCAGGGTAAATATTCTCAGTTCCCAGGACCGCTCCTCTTAAATTCACTTGATGTTCAACACCTGCATCAGCTAATGCATTTTCTAGCGCACTCTTAATTGCCAAACTTCCTGTTCCATAAATATCCCACTGCCAATCAGGATATTTTGATAACACTCGTTGGGCTACTTGCGCCAGTAAATCATAGCCTTTCTCCGGTGCAAACCGACCGACAGTTATAAGGCATTTACTAGAAGAATCATAGGTGACATCGCTAGCAAGCGGCTCCATCCAGTTAGGGATACATATTACTTTGTCATCAGGCAAGTGATACTTCTTAATATATTGGCGTCGTTCTTCTTGAGTAAGTGTCACTACACAATCAGCAAATTTAGCCCCTAACAATCGTCTAGCAGCACTTGGCTTGTAGTCGTTATCCATCTGAATACTCGTGTGTTCAGAAACCACCAACTTAGCTTTAGTCCCCAAAGTTCCAGCCAAAGCAATAATGTTAGTAGTAATTCCAACCGCTAAAACCAAATCGATATCATGATTTTTAATATATTTTCTGAGCTTTCTTACTGCTGTCCAAAAATAGCGGTAGATTTTTGGCCGTGGCTTTTGATAAATAAAATTAGTATAAATCACCTTATCAGATACTTCAAAAAAGGGTGCTTCGGCCTCAGATGTAATTCCGATTAAATGAACCTCATACTCCTCTTTCTTAGCCAATTCATTAGCCAAAGAGATAGCCACTTTCTCGCCCCCGCCTGATGTATCAATCACCCATTTTAGGATACAAATCTTCTTTTTCATCTTATTCTCCTAAAGTGATAATTTGATATTGATGTGGAACTTGTTTATCTACTGGCGGTAATTCCATGTAGTTATCCCCATAAATAGCAGTTAAATATTCATGGTATTTAGCGGGTACACGAATCGAGATATCTTCAAATGGCAACTCGGCCGCCTGCCCAAAATAGTCACTAGGTACTAGTTCTCGTAATTTGTATGCACCAGTATAGTTGCCACCCGCTCCAGCACTTAAATCGTATTTCTTGATAGCCTTAATGTATTTTGCTTGTGCCTTATCGAAAGAAATCCAACGCTCTACATGTAGTTTGTTTGCTAGACCAATAATCGCCCGCTCAATAAAAGGTCGATTTGACTTTTTCTGGTTAACTAGATGACTAAATTGAGATAACTGCACCTTCATGCGACGATATAGGTAGCGCTTCTCCTGAACGAAGCGTGCCCACCCTCCTATTGGCGCCCCATCGAGTGGAAAAATATCAATCCACAAACTCTCTTCTTGGGCCACTTGACTATAGGTCATGAGGATTTTAGTTGAACTATCACGGATAACCGAAAAAGCCTTATTATAACCCGGACTATCTTCAGATAGAAAGACATAAGGAGCCTTCAAGCACTTAGCAGCAATTAACTTAAAGCATTCATAATCCGCTCTTGGCATGCCAATATCAATGTCATCATCCCAAGGAATAAAACCTTGATGTCTTACAGCGCCTAGAAGTGTCCCGCCCAAAGCATAGTAAGTCAGACCTTCTTGTTCACAAATAGTAATAAACTGCTTCAGTATTTCTAAGACCTTCTGCTGAACGACTACTACATCACTCATAATCTCTCACTCGCTTCTCTCATAATAGCTTACTTTAGAAACTCTTGTCGTACTTCTTACCTAGAAACTTAGCGGCTAAAAATCCTTTGATCTTAGCCACAAAATCAACCTTGTCCATATAGACAAAAGGTACTTCTTGTACACGTAGGTTCTGCTTTAGCACCCATACATTCAATAACAATTCACTAACTCGACCAAAA
>ERZ772770.328-NODE-328-length-11186-cov-3.02542_pt1 | contig 11186 bp, 8 predicted proteins | sample MGYA00511361_ERZ772770 | MGnify/ENA primary metagenome ERZ772770 (study PRJEB29015, sample SAMEA2738026) | human oral metagenome | biome: human oral; feature: human-associated habitat; material: saliva | place: China | collected 2251 ... | reverse complement strand
GATTCAGCTGGGTGGCATCTACGAACACGCGATTATGCGCGCATCCCGCGTGGCGCGCGGCAATTCCGGTACCCTGCTCTGCGCCTGGGCGCTGGAGGCGGTGCGCAGCTACTGGTTCCTGCCCGGAAACCTCGCTCGGGAGCTCGGCGACGCAGCCGATGAGCTGCCGCTCGTGCGCGCCCTGGAAGCAGACTACGAGCGCGTTATTGCTCGCGGATCCCTGCCGAAGCATCGCGAAGTGAAGCTGGAGTATGCCCACGCGGAGGCGCGCGCGATGGCGTTCGCGGCTGAGCGTATTCGCGCCAGTGTGGGGGAGCAGATGGTGCCCTCCACGATGCTGTCGGTCATGGTGGAGCTTGCTAGACTGGAGGCACACTACGATGCATCGCAGGACGCAGAAGCCGCTGATGGGGCGCTGAAAGAGCGTCGACGTGCGCTGATGCGTGCCGCCCTGGAACGTACCGCGCAGTTCCCGCCCTCACCCGAACTCGCCGGTTTCGTGGATGCCGGCGCGCTCGGCTTCTACCTTGCCGTGGTGCACTCCAACCCGCGCTGGGAGGGTGCAACCCTGAACGAGGCGCAGGTGCAGTCCATGCTCCGTGCGCCCTCAGCTGTGGATGCGGCGCGGGCGGGCTCTGAACCCGCTGAGCACGCAGAAGGTGCGCACGCAGAACATGCGGGGCAGGCCGGCTGGGAGCTCATGGGTACGCTGACCTGCGAGCCCCTCGCCCTGGCACAGCTGCGCCCCGAACTTGAAGCTATGGGTGACAGTCTGCTCATTACGCCCCTGGACATGGCGGCTGGACTCTGGGCGCTGCACGTGCACGTGCCCGACATTGACCCCGCCCGCGAGCTGATTATGGGTTACGGCCAGTGGTCGGATGAGCGTATTTCCTCCCTGGCGGACGGCCGCCACGCCGACCACGCGTGCGGTGCGGAGGGTGGCGCATGAGCCCCGCCCGACGTTCCGTGAACCCGCAGCAGGAAGCCCTGGACTTGGGGCTTCCTGAGCCTTCGCCCGTAAAAACTAAGCCGACAAATACTAAGCCTGCGAAGGTTGAGGCAGCGCAGGGTGAGCCCGTAGGTTCTGCGCCTGCCTCCCGCGCCGGTTCTGCGACCCGAGCTCAGCAGGCAACACAAGATGCGCCGCTACTGAGCGATGAGCAGCTCCGCACCACCGCCGAGCTGACCGTGCGTGATCTTGCCGCCTACGCCCGAGGCGAGGTGAGCCGCGCCGAGCTGAGTGAACGCGCGGCACAGCGCGCCAGCGCACCCTACCGTAAGGCGCTCAAGACGCTCAAGCATTCGCTGGGCCCCGCCGCGCACACCATGACCGACGACGCTATCTACGAGCTGGTCGATATTGCGTTGGCGGCGCGGCAGGCAACTCAATCGGAATCGCCTCGGTCAGAAGCAGATCAGCCGGAGGAACCGGCTCGGAAAGCACCCGCGCGGAAGAATCCGACTCAGAAGAAGCCAGCTCAGAAGGAATCTGCACAGAAGGAACTAGCTCAGAACAAGCCGAACCCGCAGGAGAACGAAACTGCCGCGCGGGCTACTTCGGCGCACCCGCAGAAGGTCACGAAAGCGAGCGAGGAGGTCGAGCAGAAGCCTGCGCCGAAGAAGAGCACGCCCGAGGTAGAAGCTGAAAAGTCCGCGACTACAAAGGTCGTAGCGAAGAAGACTCCCGCAAAGAAGGCTTCCGCTGCCAAAACCCCGGCGAAGAAGGTAGCTGATTCTAAGGCCGCCGCGCCGAAAACCCCCGCACCGAAAACCGCTGCCAAGAAGGCAACACCCGCACCGAAGACCCCGCCGAAGAAAGCCCTCGCCCAGAAAGCTTCCGCGAAGAAGGCAACGACTGCGAAGGTTGCGGCCGAGAAAGTTACGGCTGAGAAGCCCGCATCAGCCGCCGCGGAGGCTAAGAGCCGTGCCCTGGCGCGCTACGCCTCCGAAGACCGCATCGAAAATGCGCCGCTCAAAAAGTACCTGCCCGCGCCCAGCGCCAAGGCAATCTCCACGCACCTGGACCTGCACACCGTCGGGCAGATGCTCGAATACTTCCCGCGCAAGTACTTGCCGCGCGGCGAGCTCAGCTCCTTCGCCGAACTCGTTGAGGGCCAGGACGTCACCATCATCGCCCGCGTGGTGCACGTGAGCACCCGAACCATGGCGGCGCGCCGCGGCAAAATCACGGAAGTGACGATCACCGACCGGCTCGCAGACGCCACCGGGCAGGATGCACCCGCCGGTTTTGGTACCGCTGGTTTTGGGGCTGGTGGTCCTGTATCCGTGGTACCCGGCCGTGCTAACCGCCCTGGCGCATCCGGCGCGCCCGCGCAGAACTGGCAGGCAACCGGGATGCACAACCCGCGCATCAACGCGCTCGCGCAATCCACACTCAACCCGGCACAGGGCAGGGGAGCGCAACCCGCCTCCTATAGCGGCTACGCAGACGGCCAAAACAGTTTTGCGCAGGATAGTTTTGCGCAGGGAGGCCTCTTTGGCGTGCCCGCACCCAGCATGACGAACCCCGGTGCGATCATCGGCTCGCAGATGAAGCTCTCCTTCTTCAACGCCTGGACCGCCGCCCGCGAAATCCGCGAGGGCGAAACCATGATGTTCTCCGGCAGGGTCGGCATCTACCGCGGCGAATACACCCTCACCAACCCGCACTACGCCCTGCTCTCGAAGGACGCCTCCGGCGCGGACGTCACCGACGCCGCCACCGCCCCCGTGCCCGTCTACCGCGCCCCCGCGAAGCTGCCCACCGACCGTATTAGCGGCTACATGGTGCAGCTGCTCGAAAAGGTGCCGCTCAAAGAACTCGAAGACCCGGTACCCTACACGATTCGTCGCGCCCGCAAGGTGCCCTCGCTGGAGTGGACGTACCGCGCCCTGCATACCCCCGACTCGGAGGACACCTGGCGTGCCGCGCAGGCGCAGATGCGTTACCGCGAGGCATTCGTGCTGCAGAGCGCGCTCGCCCGCCTGCATTCGGTGCGTGCGGCGCACCTGACCCAGCCGCGCCCCGCCGTGGAGGGTGGACTCGCCGATCAGCTGCTGGAGGTTCTGCCCTACGAGCTGACCGAGGGGCAGCAGAAGGTGGGCGCTGAGATTGCCGCGGATCTGTCGAGTGAATCACCCATGAACCGCCTGCTGCAGGGTGATGTGGGTTCCGGTAAGACCGTGGTGGCTCTGCGCGCCATGTTGCAGGTTGCCGATGCGGGCGGCCAGTCCGCGATGCTCGCCCCGACCGAGGTACTTGCCGAGCAGCATTTGCGTTCGGTGCTGGACATCCTGGGGGATATGGCGGCGCCCGAAGACTCAGACGCTGACGATTCAGCCGACGGTTCTGCCGAGGTTTCTGCTGCGGGAACTTCCGCGGGGAGCGGAGAGGAACCCCGCCGTGTGCGTGTGCGTCTGCTGACTGCCTCCATGGGGGCCCGCGCCAAGCGCAAGGTTCTGCAGGAGCTCGCCGACGGCACCGCCCAGATCGTGATTGGCACCCACGCCCTGCTCTCCGATGAGGTGAGCTTCCACGATTTGGGTCTGGTCGTCGTGGATGAGCAGCACCGCTTCGGCGTGGAGCAGCGCGACGGCCTGCGCGGCACCGACGGCGCCCTGCCGCACCGCCTGGTCATGACCGCAACGCCCATTCCGCGTACCGTCGCCATGACCGTGTTCGGTGACCTGGACGTGTCCGTGCTTGACACCCTACCCGCCGGCCGCCAGAAAATCTCAACGCACGTGGTGCCCCTCGCTGAGAAGCCCGCCTGGGCGTCCCGGCTGTGGAGGCGCGCCCGCGAAGAAATCGACGCGGGCCACCCGGGGTATGTTGTCGTACCCAAAATCGGGGAGGACGGCGACAGCCTGGAGGAGGGCGCCGCGTTCTTTGGCGCATCCAGCCTAAACGGTGCTGGAACCGGCGCGGGCAACTCGGCCCAGGGCTATTTCGGTCAGGGCGGTAACGCCAGCAGCGACGGCAAGGTTCAGCTGACCTCGGTCGCCTCCATGTACTCCTACCTGAGCGCTGAGGACGCCCTCGTCGGCGTGCGTATCGGCACCCTGCACGGCCGCATGGACCCGGCGGAGAAGACCGCCGTCATGACCGCTTTCGAGCGCGGCGAAATTGACCTGCTGATTAGCACCACCGTCATTGAAGTGGGCGTGAACGTCCCGAACGCCACGCTCATGATCATCATGGACGCCGACCGCTTCGGCATCTCGGGCCTGCACCAGCTACGCGGTCGTGTGGGCCGCGGCGGCTACGCGGGCACCTGCCTGCTGGTGACCCGCCAGGAGGAGGGCGGCGTGTCCCGCGAGCGCCTGGATGCGGTCGCCTCCACCACGGACGGCTTTGAGCTCTCCCGCATCGACCTGGCGCAGCGCCGCGAGGGTGATATTCTGGGTGCTGCACAATCGGGCTCGAAGAGCACCCTGCGGTTCTTGCGGGCGCTTGCCGATGCCGACATTATTGAGCGTGCCCGCGAGGATGCCCGCTCGGTGGTGGAGAAGGACCCGACGCTGGCTAAGCATCCGTCGCTGGCGCGTACGATTGACCGCGCCCTGGATGCTGACCGTGAGGCGTTCCTCGGCAGGGGATAAGCGCCCCACGGGGCAGAACGCGCCGCCTGTTCTGCCCGCTACCTGCCCACCACCCGCTGAAACCGTGACTTCAACACACCGCACTAGTTAAGAGGAGAGACCCTATGAGCCGTATTATTTCCGGTGCCGCCGGAGGCGTTCGCCTTGCCTCGGTTCCGGGGGATAATACTCGCCCCACCACCGACCGGGTGAAGGAATCCCTCTTCTCCAAGCTGGAGAGCTACGACATTATTCGTGGCGCCCGCGTGCTGGACGCTTTCGGCGGCTCGGGCGCGCTGGGCTGCGAGGCGCTCTCGCGCGGTGCGGCCTCCGTGACTCTGCTGGACACCTACCCGAAGGCTGTTGCGGTGATTCGCAAGAACGTTGCCGCGGTGGAGAAGGCGATGAGCCGCGCCGTCTCTGGTTTTTCTGGCGCTACCGGTTCTGCGGCGCGCGTGCAGCAGTCGCAGGCGCTGACTTACGTGAAGTCCGCCTCCGGCCCGTGGGATCTGGTGTTTGTTGACCCGCCCTACGCCATGCCGAACGAGCAGGTCAGCGAGCTGCTGGAGGCGCTCACCCCCAAGCTTGCCGAGGGTGCCGTGGTCGTGGTGGAGCGTTCTTCGCGCGATGCGGAGCCGGTGTGGGGCGAGGGCCTGTACTGTTTTTCGACCCGTCAGCACGGCGAGACGGTGCTCTACTACGTGGAGCCTGACGAGGCGGAGGAGCAGGCGGGCGACGAGTCCGGCGAGAATACTGAGCCCGGCGAGGACGCTGAAGAGCTCGCAGCCTAAGCCCGCGCTCGCGCAACCCTGCGCTCGCGCATCCCCCGCGAGCTCAACCCCTCTAACCCACCCGCCCCCAGCCATTCCAACCTCTGATATTTATTCGTGAAGGGACCGCCATGATTGCCCTCTGCCCCGGATCTTTTGACCCCGTGCACCACGGCCACCTGGAAATCATTGCCCGCGCCGCTCAGCTCTTTGACGAGGTGATCGTGGGCGTGGCGCACAATAACTCCAAGAAGTACCGTTTCTCCCTGGAGGAGCGCGTGCAGCTGGTGCGTGAGTCTCTGCTGGAGCTCGGCATTGAGGGTGTGAATGTGGAGCCGATTCCGCCGGGCGTGCTGCTTGCTGAGTATGCGGCGGAGCGTGGCGCGAAGGTGCTGGTGAAGGGTCTGCGTTCGGCGACGGACTACAGCTATGAGGCGCCGATGGCGAGCATGAACCGCCACCTGGCGCAGGTTGAGACGGTGTTCTTGGCGGGTGAGGATCGCTACGGTGCGGTGTCGTCCACGATTATTCGTGAGGTGGCGTCGCTGGGTGGCGACGTGACTCCCTTCGTGCCGGAGGCGGTCGCCCGCGCCCTGAAAAACGCCTAGAAAACGCCTAAAGCGCCTCATCAACCCGGACAACCCGGGTGCGCACCCACCCGACACGCCCGACACACCCACCAACAGAGCAAACTGCCGCTAACCTGGCAACCCGCACCGCCGACCGGGCACTTAACTACCTGTGGAGTAGCCCGACCGACCGATTAAGTGCCGCGCGGCGCCTCCTTAAGGGGATATTTAAGAGGTGAGCGCCACTTAAAGAGATTTAAAAGGCGCTTAATCTTGATTAACGGTGCGAATGACCCCTAAAATGGGACTTTGGTTTATACATTTCGTAAGGAGAAACGCCATTTCACGTGCAGACGCATCGCCGCTGGTTGTATCAGTCACTAACCTGATTCACCGCCCCGGCACCATGGAAACTCTCACTGAGGTTCTGCCCGCACCGGCAGACCTGGGTAACACGCTCATCGGCGTGGAAGAGGGTTCGGATATTGACCTCGATATTCGTATGGAGTCTGTTGTTGATGGTATCCTAGTAACCGGCTCCGTCGTTGTGGATGTACACGGCGAGTGTAGCCTTTGCTTGGATCCGATTGATTACGAGATGTCGGCCAATATTCAAGAGCTTTTCGTCTTTGAGAAGGCCCCGGCTGGCGGCCCCGAAGATGAAGTAGATGAGCAGTACGCCGTTGAGGATGATTCCATCGACCTTGAACCGGCTCTGCGGGACGCAGTAATCCTTCAACTGCCGTTCCAGCCTGTTTGCAGGGACACCTGCCAGGGTCTGTGCGCCGATTGCGGTGCGCGCCTGGAGGATGACCCCGGGCATCATCACGAGGTGTTGGATCCGCGCTGGTCGGCCCTACAGGGCCTGCTCGGTGCAGATACCGAAAACTAAATTGTTGTTACTAGAGATTGTGAGATAGCTGTGGCTGTTCCCAAGCGCAAGATGTCCCGCGCTAACACCCGCGCACGCCGTTCCCAGTGGAAGGCATCCGTGCCCCAGCTGGTTAAGACCGTTGAAAACGGTCGCGTGACCTACAGCCTGCCCCACCAGGCAAAGGTTGTAACCGACGCTGCAGGCAACGCCCTGTTCCTGGAGTACAAGGGCCGTAAGGTTGCAGACGCCTAAGAAGCGGTGAATCCTTATGTTTGAATTTCCTAGTGTTGATACTAGGGAGTTGCGTAAACGTCTCGGGGTCGATATCGACGCCGAGACGTTTTTGCTATCCCTAACGCACCGTTCCTACGCCTTCGAGAACCCCGGGGTGGAGCATAACGAGCGCCTGGAGTTCCTGGGCGATTCGGTGCTTTCCCTGGCAATTGCTGAAGAAGTGTACCGACGCTACCCCGACCTGCCCGAGGGTGAGCTCGTGAAGCTGCACCACGTGGTGGTGTCTACGGTGGCGTTGGCGAAGGTGGCGCGCGATCTGGATCTGGGCCGGTATATCCTGCTCGGTAAGGGCGAGATTCACACCGGCGGCGCCGATAAGGACTCGATCCTTGCCGACACCATGGAGGCGATTTTCGGCCTGACCTACCTGGAGTGCGGTCGCGAGGCGGCTCGTGACCTGGTGTTGCGCCTGATTGCGCCGCTGCTCGATGATGAGAAGGTCCTGAACTCTGGACGCGACTGGAAGACCGAGCTGCTGAACCTCGCCACCGCCCGCGGTTGGGGAGACGTGCGCTATGAGGTCACCGGCGAGGGCCCCGATCACGCGCGCGTGTACACTGCGGTTGCTATTGTGGCGAACCAGCAGGCCGGCACCGGTGTAGGCCCGAGCAAGAAGGAGGCGGAGCGCCTTGCCGCTGAGCAGGCGTACCGCGTTCTGGTGTAGGGTGCTTGCCTGGCGCGCTGTCTAGGTTTCTCGACGGGGTAGCTCAGTTGAGCCAGCGCCTGTTGAGCCCCGCTGATTGGAGTAATTCATGCCCGAACTGCCCGAGGTAGAAACCGTTCGTGCGGGTATTGCCGACCATTCCTTGGACCGCCCCGTGCGGGCGGTGCGCGTGGTCGATGCCCGTTCGCTGCGCAGGCACCTGCCCGGTCCCGCCCACTTTGAGGCGGCACTGACCGGCAGGGCGCTGCGCGGTGCATACCGCCGCGGCAAGTACCTGTGGCTGACCCTGAGCGAGGCGGACGGCACGCTTGCCGACGAGGCGCTCGTGGTGCATCTGGGCATGAGCGGTCAGCTGCTCGTGCGCGATGAGCCGGGCGGCGAATCGGAGGCTCGTGCGGCGTTTGCTGAGCAGCCGCGGCACCTGCGCGTGGCGCTCGAGCTAGGACCGGCTGGAGCTACCGGTAGTGCGGCGAGCACCAACCGGGCAAGCACCGGGCAGCGCTTGCTCTTCGTGGATCAGCGCATCTTCGGTGGCATGTTCCTCAGCCCGCTGGTACCGGACGTACCCGCAGCGGTTGCAGCGAATGAAGTAGCACCGGGTGAAGCAGTGCCGGAGCATTTTCTGGTACCTGAGCGTTTTCTCGTGCCCGAGGCGGTTAAGCACATTGCCCGCGATCCGCTGGACGAGTTCTTCGACCCCGCGGCGGTGCGCCGTAAGTTCCTGCGCACCTCCAGCGGCATTAAGAAGGTGCTGCTGGACCAGTCGGTCATCTCCGGGGTGGGCAATATCTACGCCGACGAGGCGCTGTGGCGTGCGCGGTTGCACTACGCGAAGCCCGCACGCACCCTCAGTGCCGCGCAGACCCGCGAACTGCTGGAGGCGGTCACCCAGGTGCTGCGCGAGTCCCTGGCGGCTGGCGGCACAAGCTTCGACGCCCTGTACGTGAATGTGCTCGGCGAATCGGGCTACTTTGAGCGCTCGCTGAACGCCTACGGTCGTGCCGGGGAACCCTGCCACCGTTGCGCGGAGGCGGGCCGCACCTCCCTGATGGTGCGCGAACCGTTCCAGAACCGCTCGTCCTACCGTTGCCCGCACTGCCAGCGGGCGCCGCGTGCTCGATAAGTTAAGGCTCTCGATAGGCACAAACTCACGCTAGATATGCACGTGACGGCGTAGCTACGTTCCTCCCAGGAGGGGGATGTAGCTACGCCGTCATTCGTTTAAAGTTAAATCCTTTAAATCAGGGGCGGGGGAGCCGCCCCGAAAAGAAGCGCTTAGCGGCTGTGCTTGTTCCCACTGTACCTGTCGCCGTAGAACAAGCCCAGACGCTTGTAGCCTTCCTCAATCGACACGGAGGGCTCCCACTGCAGAAGCTCGCGGGTGCGGCGCTGATCAAACCAGTGCGCGGTCGACAGCTGCTCGGCAAGGAACTCCGTCATCGGCGGCTCATCACCGGCGGTCACGTTCTTCGGCAGACGCTCCCACACGCGCTCAATGACCTTACCCGCCAGAGCCGCAACCTTCGCCGGAACCGAGAAACGCGGGGCAGGAACGCCCACCGCCTCACAGAAACCGCCGAGTAGCTCAGCGATAGTGCGCGGCTGACCGTTCGTCACCACCAGAGCCCGGCCCGCAAAAGCGTCGAGGCGCTGGTAACCGCGCACCAGCGCATCCGCGGCGTTATCAATGTAGAGCGTATCAATCAGACCCGTACCGCCGGAGAGCAGCGGCAGGCGGCCCGCGGCGGAACGCTCCAGAATACGCTCCACCAGCTGGGTATCGCCCGGACCCCACATCAGGTGAGGACGCAACGCACCCACGCGCAATACCCCGCCACCGGGCAGGGGAGTGCCGTTCGCCTCCAGCGCCAGAAGCTCAGCGGCAGCCTTAGAGCGGGCGTAGTTACCGCGCGCATGCTCCGGGGACGCCACGTCGGCACCATCACCCACAATCGCCGCACCGGCATGAGCCACCGACGGCGAAGAAATGTACAGGAACGAAGACACCGAATGGTTCAGCGCCGCCTGTAGCAGGGTGCGGGTGCCCTCAATGTTGATGCGCTCATAGTCCGCCCACTCGCCGCTGACCGAAACCTTCGCCGCAGCATGCACCACGCCGTTCACGCCGGTCATCGCCAGATCCACAGCCTGCGCGTTCGTAATATCGCCGCGCACCTGCTCAAAACGCGGGCGCACCGAATCGGGCAGCAGAGCCGCAATACCCGAATCGCCACGCTGAAAAACGCGCACATCGTAGCCAGCACGCAGCAACGCCAGCACGCTCTCACGACCCAGCAGGCCGCTCGCACCGGTAAAGAGGATGCGCTCGCCAATACGCGGCGCGAAATCAGGCTCCTCAATCGGGCGTAGCGAACGCGGGGCGGGGTCGGTGTAGCGTGCCGCCAGCGGCTGCGCCGGCTTGCGGAACCGAGCCGTCGGGGAAGTCGCCGAATGCGAGGTCGACAGGCGGGGTTCAGACAAACGGGGTACAGACTCGTGGGAAGAGGACTCACGCGAAGAATGAGGGGACATCATACTCCTTAGACTTAGGGATCCGGCAGGTGCTTACGCCCCCGCAAGGACCTTTGACGCCCACTCACCCAGGGCGGGGCGGTCAATCTTCGAATTGTGGCGAATATCGGTCGGATGCTCGTGTACTACCAGCACTGCGGCAAGTTCCACGCCGGTATCCTCGGCAACCTTTTGACGCACCAGCTGCGAGAGCTCGAAGGGCGCCACACCCTCCGCGATGGGGAAGCGGTTGGCGCCGGGCACGCGATTGAGCAGGGCACGCTTGAGACCCGATGCCGACTGGCGCGCCTCCAAAGCGGCAGTATTCGCCGAAGCCTCAATGACCAGCACCGGGGCGGCGGTACCTGCAGGGCCCACCGCGACCAGGGCGGCGCGGCGCACCTCGGGCAGGGACTCGGCGGACTGCTCAGCCGCAACCGGGGTCAGCACCCCCTGCGAAGTCAGCAGCACGTGCGCGAGGCGACCCTCAACCCACAGGCGACCAGAAGCATCCAGGTGTCCGACGTCACCGGTATGATGCCAACCCGGAGTGCTAATGGACTGCTCCTCAGCGACCCACAGGGTGTCGTAGCGGTCCTTCACGTGCGGTGCCGACACCAGAATCTCACCGGTCACACCCGGCTCATGGGTCAGCTCATCCGCCACCGAACCGTCCTGCAGCAGCGGCGCAATAGCCACCGCCGCACCGTACACCGCGAAACCAACGCACACGCCGTCACGGGCGAACGGGTCAAGCACCTCACCGGCAGCATTCGGGGTACCCTCAGCAATCGCCTGGCGAATCATTTCGAAAGACACATCGGTCACCGGCAGACCCTCGGTCATGCCGTACGGGGTGTGCAGGGAAGCGTTCGGCACCAGGGCGGAGAGCGCCTCCAGCAGCGGCACAGGAATCGGCG